>JGI24021J15306_10008125_pt1 | contig 12876 bp, 11 predicted proteins | sample Ectturendosymbi1_FD_15306 | JGI IMG/M metagenome (IMG submission 15306) | reverse complement strand
CCCCCTAGGCCCCTCAGCTACGCCTATGCCTGCAGTCAAAGGAGCGGTCATGAGTGAACTGCAAGCTTAGCACTGCATGACACCAGAACAGTGAACCTGGCTCTTGTGCAGTGTGGGTGTTGTACCGGCAAATAAACTGTTATTGCAAGAAATAAATCAATTGATCGAAATCGAGCTGCTGACGTCAAATTTTCTGGAAAGTTTTAGTTCTTAGCATGGCGTAGCCAGGGGGGCCCATGTCTATTTATTTACTTTCTGAGAATCAGCTGGCGTTTGATCCCCCCGGCGTCCAGGGGGGCCCCACAATTATTTAGAAGATATAGTCATTTTGTGCTTTGCGATGCAATATCCCAAACAAAATAGCGTTATTCGCCTAAAATCAAACATTTTGGCACCCTCGAATTTTCGGGCTGGCTACGCTACTGGTTTTCTGTCCCAATTTCCAGAGAGGGGCAAATGCCCGTTTTGACCTCAGGGCAGATGCAGCCAACAAGTTTAGTGGAGTGATTTCAGTAATATTTGTCAGTCACCACCAGTGGTGTAACTAGAGTTTTGAGCCATGGGGGACAAATTTTAGCTGAAGGGGGCCCACTGGTCACCGTAGGAGGCCCACTAGCCAAAACCCTGAAAAAAGTTAAGAAATAATAGTGACGGCCTGGGTGTCGTGGATGTCTATACCAGCTAAAAAAACTGAAAACACCTCGAAAAATGCAAAAAAACAACCTAAATAATACTAAATGACAAAATGTCAACTAAGGGGGCCCAGTTTTTATATTTAGCTGGCCAGAGGGGGTACCCCTCGCCCTCTTGCCCCCTGTCAGTTACGCCACTGCTCATCACGGGTTCACTACTGTAAGAGAGATGAAGTATAGGCTACTTCACAACACATCTGTGACAAATCAATAGATGACAAAATGGCCTTGTATTGCGAATGCTGTTTTCCAAATTGTACACAATCATGGTAAATAAAGTTAATTCGTAGGTTTTAGGGAAGCGATCGTCCCTCCTGGATTCTGCCCTGTTTTGACGGTCCTGCTGACGCCCATAGCTTTGACGTACCACGAGTTCAGAACTGTTTGCTTGAGTTCAGTGTAAAAGCATACCCATAGCCATAATGGTCATTGTTTTCGCATTTACATGTTGAGCAACAATGTTGACCTCAAAACTAATAACAGAAATTATAGAAAACCATTCTGAATTTTAGGTGTGCCCGAATAGCTGCAATAAATTTGTTTCTAACTGATGTTGATAAATCATGAAATTACTTATGGTACTGGTATGTAACGGCACTTGTGCCCCGTTTCCCCCCCTTTCAAAGGGCAGGGGGGAAGTGCCCCCGCATCCCCGTTCCGGCGTCCCTGCTTGCAGATAGTAAATGTTTCCTAGGCCGACATATTGCTTCATCTATCCTTGAGCTTAGAATCGTTGAAAACATCATTGCAAGGCTCATCCGTGCATGAGATGGTATGATGGAAAATGTTAGACCTATGAAGAGTTAATTACACCATGGGCATAGCCAGGGGCATTTGAGCCATGGCCCCCAAAGTTTATAAACTTTGCAGAAAGGTTGTACCACAGTCGAGTGAACATGGTGACGTAATCGAAACGCAAAAATAATAATTTAAAATCCCGTGACAGGGGCCCCCAAAATGTTTTGCACAGGGGCCCCCAAATTGCTAAGACCACCACTGCCTATCACTATAGGTCATTACGGCACACTGTTACTTCCTTATTGTCCGTTTGCTGAACATTGCTTATTTTCACGTGTCTTCAGTCTTGTGCTTTTGCCCACATCATTAGCCCAACATTCGGATGGTTACGGCATGCATTCCTAAATTCCCAAAGTGCATTGTTACTTGCAGTGTTGCCACTCTGTTATTACGGAAAAGTACTAGATTTCATTATAAAAAACACCAGAGTCACAAAAAAACACAAGATTACAAAACCAAACTTACTCACAGTGAAAATTCCCAGAAAATGCGTTGCAATGCCAACCAAAGACTTGTGCAACTCATTGCAAACCAAAGACAAAGAAAACGGGCGATAGCACCAACGCTTGTTGTGTTTTGTACAGGTTACTGCAACTTTTAACAGATGACCAAGTGACTTCGCAGCGGTCACTCAAAACATATAATATTGTCTTGTGTAATTTGAGATTCATTTGGGTAGCATTTTTAGCAAATTACAATTGTACTAAATCAAAAGATCTAAATTACAGTTACAATTACACAAAAATGTGCAATAAATTAGATTCAGCTCACTCATAAAAAAACACTAGATAGCTATAAAAAAAACACTAGAACACTTGTTGAAATGAAAAAACACTAGATCTAGTGGAAAAACACGAGAAATGGCACCACTGGTTACTTGCACACTGTATTTTGCATAGGCACTAACTTCTGAAACCATCAATGGTGATGAAATGCTCGGAACTTCCGTCGAGTGTCACACATTTGTGATATATAGGGTAAGTTTTTTCAATAAAGTCAATTTTTTGGTAGTAAGTTTGAATGGCGTGATTTTTGCCAGAAATCTGGATGGAAAGAGTCCGTGTCATATTCTTAATTTGATAGGTCAATTAAAAGTCAATTTTTTACCGTTAGGTCAATATTCTTCATATAAGACAATAAAGTAAATTGTTTATAATTATCAGCTATTACTCAAAATTTCTTTTTAGTATTGGTGAGAAAAAGTGATGATTTTGATAGGCCTGATAAAGCTTACACGTTATTAACCTTGGAACACGAAAAGACAATTTTTGTCACACGAACTCTGGTGATTGGCTTGCAGTGTTATGCCGCAAGACTTGCACTTATTTCGCAATAGCACATAGACTTGTGTCTCACGTTTCGTTGAGAATTTGTGTTTTAGTTTAAAATAAATGCTCGTTTTCATATAAAATCTCAAGAAATTCTCAAGAAATATTATTTATTCAGTCTAAACTTTGTTAGGTCAATAAAGTCAATTTTGCTTTATTTTTGAGTCATTTTTTTAGTTTTTTGGTCAACAAAAACTTAGGCTCCGGCCTAAAATGCAACCTCTGGCATTCCGGATTCGTGATCATCTCTGGAACAGGAGCGGAGTCGGAGTCTGAAAAAGTGACTCCGGCCACCTTTCGTTTAGACTGCGGCTACCACCGATCCAAATGATATTTCCCATGTTTTTCACTCAAGAAATAAACACGCAGAATCCTGCAAGTGCCAAAAATGAAAAATGACTCCTGTTCTGGGACCGGTTTTTCGCAAAATTTTGACTCCTGCCCGGATCCGGCTCCGAAGGAAAATTGCAAAATCCTGCCGGAGTCGACTCTGGCACGCCGGAGCCATGGCCATCTTTGTTGGCTACACTACGGTACTGAGGTTACATCACAGAAACAGACAGACTTGGAGTCATGGCACAGAAGGCTGAAAAGATGCTTCCGAAGATACTAAATAAATAATTGTGCAATGTGTAACTTTTTTCCAAGAGTCTGAATCCGTGAAATATCGACAAAAAAGTTTCGGATATCCTTGTCCGTATCCGGTGTCATGCGAAATTTCTGACCTTTGCCAAATTTCTGACCTACTATTGTTTGTCAATCAGTTTGCCCTTTAGGGAAAAGGAACAAAGTTCGGCGATTACTTTTTTGGAGTGTGTTGTTCAAATTAAAACTTTTTGGTTAGATGTCAGATACCCCCAAAGAGCTACAGTAAGGGAATAACCGTAACCACTGAAAATTATTGGACTTAGTGTTAGACCTCAATTACATTCCTTTTTCTCACCCTAACCCAAGCCCCAACCGGACTCACTCACCTAAACACCAAACCCTCATCAGTTTTCTCAATGTATTCGATATGTAGATTATACTTTGTACATCCGCACATGGCATGAAGTCAGAAATTTCGCTTGACACCGGTTCCCGTTTGAAAGCAGCATTTGAATATCCGTATCCGGTGGCAAACTCACTATCCTGCCGGATATCCAACTGGCAAACCGGATAGTGATCATCTACACCCCACAGTTACTCATCCAAAAACATGAAAATACTGGTAAACCAGAAACTATGCTACTTCAATGTGAAAGGCACCATCCAAACTTTGTCTCGCAACAGCTCTTTCATTAACCCCAATGAAGAATCTCTCAACATCCTTCAACAAAAACACCCCTGAGCCCCAGATGACCATAAGCTACCATCAACCAGTGATAGTGTGACTCGAATGAATGACTCGACTCGAGTCACGATTTTTGGTGACTCGGACTCGAATCACGTTGAGAAAGATGGTGACTCGACTCGACTCGTGTCATGCTTCTCACAGAATGGCTCGACTAGAGTCAGAGCCGTATTTACAAAATTTCTGAGCCTCTGATGGACAAATCCAGTTTGTTTGCACACAAAGAAATGAGCATTTTTTGCTTCAGTGATGATCAAGATTGGCGCAATTTTTTTATTTTGACTGTCTAGTCGTGATATGCTACCTTAAGGATCAAGTGTTCCCAACTTGCAAAGAGATATACCTGAGGCTTGCTTTTCAGTGGGGGACCAGCAGGGCACAATGTACAGTATTGATACCTTATTGTGGTAATGTGGTATTTGTATATCGTGATCATGGCAGTCGGCATCAGCATATTGCCACTTTGAGGCTTTTCCAGATACCAATAAAATGATTTCAATTTTTCAAATCCAATCCAAAAATTTTACTATAAAATATAATGCGAGTATGAAAACTAAATCTTGTTTAAATGCAAGTTCTTGTTATGGTCATTAGCCTAAGCCAGTGGTTCCTAAACTGTTTTTTTCAGGGACGACTGCAAGGTTATTTTAAGTGGACAAGAAACCCCCGCCGGAACTGTCATAAACGCTTTTTTCACCAAACTGCCGTTATTAAGGTTTCGTACTGTAAACAAAATTATGCACGATAAAAGTAACCATAAAGCATAAACAATTCAACAACAAGCAAACAAACCGAAGAAAAAGTGAAACTAGATCAAACGATATGGTGGCTGCCACACGCCCAAAGTGTTGAAGGACATATCAGCAATTTTTGCTTAAAACTGGAAAGCATAGCTCGTGGAAACCTTTGGAATTACCTATGGAACCCTAGGGTTTAGCGGAACGTAACTCACTTTGGGAATCGCTGGCCTAAGTCCAGACCCGACGTGATTATGCCACAAAAAACGTTGAATTCGTAGCAACATTAAAAGAGTGAACCTAGTGAAATGGGTAGGCCTAAGCTTAATTGCTATTATGCTGAGGATCGTCTCTCATCACTCCCCTCAACCCCAGATACTAACACCCCACCAATGACTATGCCTCAGTCGAACCCATATTCATGTGCACTGCAATCTCTTTCTTCCCCCTTGGTTCAGCAACAAACCCAGACGGCCTACGGCCACAACATCGGAAAGACTGCATCTCCATTGCTGCAGGCGATGTCAGCACTTCCCTCCTTGCTAGCCTAACCAAGTTACGAATGGTTAAATAGTATATAAACACCTTGCGAATGGTTATCTTGCAACGAATTTCAGGCCTTTCCTCTAAGGGGCTCAACTCCATGGGGTATGCAAAAGTAATGGAGACCTGAGGCTCATAGCTGTAGTATGCACCTACTGACATCTGATAGCCAAAGTCTGTTTGAGACCCTTCATCCCAAGGCTCTGCGAGATTCTACTGCCCTCCCAAGTTATGGTAGGCACCCCTTTCTGGGGTGTGAAACCGCAGTCTTTGCCACTCGTTATTTCATGGACTAACGTCGCAGCGAAAACGTTCTACTCTAACTTGATGTCAAAAGTGCCTTCAAAGGCATGCGCCAGGAGACTGTTCTTGAAAAAGCTTGAAAACATTTCCCAGAAATCTATCTTTCGTATGGGACTGATATTCTTTGAAAACATCTCTCTCTTTAAAGGAACCTAAAGTTTAGATTCTTCCACTGGTGTGCAATAAGGTGACCCCTTCGGCCTAGCCTCTTCGCCCTTGCCATCCATGATGTAACATCCAATGTCAAAGCCGGCCTAAACGTTCGGTACCTTGATGATGGATGTATTTTTGGAGACCTACAGACCGTGATCAGCAATGCTACCACGGTTAGGAATTGTCTACGGTATTCTTCGATTGGCCTGGAGATAAATAATGTGCGAGTTTGGTCGTATTTTAGCCGTCCTCAGTGTTTAACAAGTGTTGTTGCCCACCACTTGCCTCTCTTCAATCAATAGCTATTGCCTTCCGAATATTCTTTTTTCTCATCAGGCGAAAGCAAATGCCAACACATGTGAACAGGCAGAAGCAGAAGACGATACATGAATATGAAAAAAAACACCGAATTCATAAAATAATGTACAACAGTACATAGACAATCAATAGGCATCAACGTAACACAGAAGATGTTGGGCAAGCAATGGGTGAAGGGTTGAGGTATGTATAGATGAGCAGGTGAAGTAAGCAGATAGGTGAAGGAAGTGAGCGACACTAAGGCTTAAGATGCAGAGAGAGAGCCATGCAGTAAAACACATTTCATTGCAAAAACAAGTACCAAGGGCAGAAAACAATGTTTATGCATATCAATCGTACAGAAGTAACACAATTATCCACATAACATAATGGAGTGAGTAGCCTACCATGGATAAATGTATGTCCCACCAGACACATGGCGTAACGAAACGATGTTGCAGAGACAAGGGCATAAACAGATTACAATACGTTTAGCAACAAACAGTTGTAATCCAATATTTGTTGGGTACATGAAAAACAAAATAGTTTAGGTAATGAGAGGAGTATTTAGTTCTAGAAAAGGTAATATTTCACTCCTAATGTCATGACTTATGAGTCATCTTCCGAATATTTGCGTTTTCGATGAATAATTCTAAATGCAAGCTACTCCTTATCAAGCATACAAACACCAACAAGCCCCAAGCAAGCAAACTCTTTCAAGACCAATTCCCATCCGTCTCTATACCTGACCCCAATAATTCATTCCTTGGTGGTTATTAGCATCCCCCTGCATCAAGGATCTGCCCCACTATTACACAAAAACCAAAGTGCTAGACGGCATCACATCAAGCATTTTTCATCTTGAAAAACTGCCTCTCGATCCCTAAACTCACATATTTGTTGCGAAGTGCGCAATGCTTCAAGTGCAGAAAAAAACAGAGGAACTCGAGGCTTTCGACACCGTAATAAATATCAACACGGAAAAAATATGCAATGTGACTTTTGGAAAAGACAGTTGGTAACAACAAGCATCCCTACCAATCCGACATGGAGGCCTTGGCCTCCGTTCCGCCGCAGACCTGTCTCTCCCAAATTTCCTATCATTGTCTTTTGCCTGTCAGGGCCTCCTCAACAGGTGGTTACTTCTCTCTCTCACTTTGATACGAGTTCGTTTAGCGGAGGACCGCACCTTCTAATTTAATTTAAAATAAATAAAACAAAACAAATAATGGCACACAGAAAAGGATTTACTGAAACTGCCCTTGTACATAAGAACTTTATTAAACAGCTAAAGCAATTCAATGAGAAATATTTAAACTCACGCATTTTTTAACAAATGTCAGATTTGAAGATTTTTCCTGAATGCTTCAGCGGGCCGCTGACAGTTGAGCTAAATGCTATCACAGTTACACATACAATAAAATCTTCTATTGCTAATGTAAACTGTTGATCCCTACCTGTGTTGCCACGGGGGTCAATGGCGTTAACATCAGATTGTTGCCTTTTTCAACGTGCGATAACATCAAATTTTTATAGTTTAATATAAGTTAAATACTTCTATTGCCAATACCAAATAAAATGCGATAACCCACGTCCAATCCGAAACAAAGAAATATCTTCATTGAATGGATAAGTTAGCTATTTATTAGTAACCTAAATGGTGTTCCCAACGCTATGAAGAGATCTTTTTCAGTTTGGAAGAATTACCAAACACACATGAGGGTGAGAAATTGATTAAAAAAAACTAAAAATCATGAATCTAACTAAACTTCACCCTAAAAGTATAGAAAATTTTGGGGAAAAAACAATTGCTGCAGTAAACATCAGATTTGTTGTCAAAGCGTCAGACATCAGAAATGTATCTCAAAACATCAGATCTGATGTCTAAACATCAGAAGTGATTCCTGCGCCGCAACGCGAAAACCAAACACACATGAGGGAAAGAAAATAACTTCGATTTATCCGGAAACATGAAACATGAAAAACAAAAAAACAAGAGGAAACATGAAAAACATATACAACAGCCCAGTCAACATCAGATTTGTTGCTAAAATATCAGACATCAGAAATCTTTTTGAAAACATTAGATTTGATGTCAAAACATCAGAAGTGGCAACACCGCTGCTGAACCCTGGAGCTCCGAATTGCAATCGTCCTCCGAACTGCTGGTGCCAAAAATTTTCAAAGCACGGAATGCCGCTGTGGTAAGTTTGTTGATAGGCTGGGTATCCATCGCCTGTCTGCGTTAAAAATACGGGCCTTTTTCCAAGACATTCATCCATCAACTTCATTCCAAAATGATCATTGATTTTGCCGCATTGGTCTCCCATCCGTCTGCAAAACCATTGGCTTCACGGAGGATAGAAGCAGGCGTGATGTTCTGACTTCGAACCCTCGGCACAGGGGCAGGAGCCTCGTATGGGACACGACAGTTGTGGACATCTTTGCTCCAAGCCATTTATGTAGTCAGCACCACTACACCAGGCTTTGTAGCAACTGATGCTGAGACCGACTAATGCCGAAGTTAGGATGACCCCTTGACAATCGTTAGTGTGCTTTCAACCAGCTGCAAATCCAAACCACTGGCGTGTATTGCAAGTTTATACCTTGGTCAACTCTGATGACACATGCTCCAGCCGGTGTCAAGTGGAATTTCAAGTCAGAAATTTCGGTTCACATCTGCAATCTGCTCCTAAACGGACGTCGAAACGCAAACGCAAACGCACATGGCTTCATTCAAACGATCGTTGTGATCATATCCCTGGAAAAATTAAAGATATTTCAACGGAAATTGGTCATTTACATGTCCACCAACACAATTTGCTCGACTAAAACTTGCGCTCTAATCTCGAATACCTTGATTTACAGCGCTGAAGTTTCGACTCTTTCCCCCGCAATCAACGTTCAATGCCAGTCAAACATGGTTTCAATCAAACGATTATTGCATACATAACCGTGGAAAAAGTATTAATATTTCAACTGAAAAGGTCATTTACATGTCCAACAATACATTGTTCTTTATTAAAACTTGCGCTCTAATCTCCAAAAGCTTGGGGTGTAGCGTTGAACTTGTGAGCTCGCCTCAAGTCAACGCTCAATGTCGGTCAAATATGACTTTGATCAAACGATTATTACGTTCACATCCATGGAAAAATCATCCGACTTCTTGCAACTCTTACCAGAGTGACAAACGGGCCTCATTTTGAAGCCCGAACCTGGCCCGAGCCCGACATCTGTTTTGAAGCCCGATTTAGACCCGAAAGCTGAATTTATCAGGTGAGTTGATATATGCGCAACTGTGGGGCATCAAAAAAGTAGGGTACGGCTGTAGCTGCAGGTACACGGTCTTATCACACCCCAAATAGCAACTAGCATGACCAAAACATTGGCATAATCTAGCAGAAACTTAGCATGTTAATCAACGATAATACTGTGGAATATGATGTTTCTCAAGAAAAAAAGACACTATCACGAACCTACCCATGGTGGCGTTATAGGCATAAAAGAAACTATCTGGGATAGCGCTATAGGAATGAAAAGCGGTTTGGAGGCTTCTAAAAAAACAAGCCAAGCATCGCGTGAGTGATTGATCTTTCCGACGTAATCGCTTGCTAATTTCCTCACCGCAGTCCCTTCTCAAAAAGTGCGTGACTGTAATCCAAGCAGGGAACAAAAGAACGCAACTGTGTTTGCAAATAGAATTAGCTGAAGAAAAATCACAATCACTTCACTCACAGAAGCTACCGCGCTGAAGCACAATAAATCTACGTCACAAAAGAAAAACAATCGTTACTTTTAATGTTATGAAAAAGTTTTGTATACAGGTTCGAAACCCGACCCGACCCGAAAAGTTCCGTTCAACTTACAACTCTGACGCCGACGCCGACTGCAATCCTGCTCAGAACCGACACTGGATGTCCCCATCCCCGCAACGTGCACAAATAATCCTGTTGCACATTTTACAACCGTTGATGTTTAGGATTTCTCCAGAAGCACGCATATCCACAGCAGGTTTGGGTCCCTTTCTGTTCATGCCTAATAGGAAATATCTACAAATGTCTGACAATAAAATGCACGTTATGAAATTAGAAACCTACAACATGTGATAGTTATTAACTGATCTGAATCTGGTACACAAATGTTTGATATGTTAGATCAGTGGTTCGTAACCTTTGCAAACACGCCGAATCCTTACGTAATTTTCCAAGCTTTTGTCTAATCCCATGTTTGCCAATGCCCAGTATAACTCCGGGAGTTCTCGGAAGAAGTGCGATACGCTCTCAGCAAAGGTCTGAAATGAATTACTGTAATGATATACAAAGGTGACCATGGTTAGCTTGCTGTGATATAACCACGCTTTTAGTCATGTTTCAAATGATCTTTATCGAACCCCTGAAACGGCTCCGTCGAACCCTAGGGTTTCGATCGAACCCAGGACCACTGTGTTAGATTTATCACAATTTCACAAAATATCTATTTCAAAATGTACAGTCACGGACAACTCATACAAGCACTGATAGTGTAGGTACTGTAGGCTATGTCAATTCGACACCAAGAGAAAAGCAGCTCCAAGCTGTTGTTAGCGAATAAGGAAGAGCCAAACCCAAGGAAAAACTGGCCGCCATTCCGGCTGCCAGCCACATTAAACGCACATCGCCAATGCGAACTAAAAATTCCGCCAAATCAATAGAATTGAATACATATCATAATCTCAACTAACCGTGTGCACGCATGGACGTCGGAAAGGGGTGAAGAGGAGTCTTGTGACCCCTTGATGTTGAAATTTGATATTTTTCCAAAGTTTGTTTCACCACAAAAGGCTGTTCTCTTAGTTTCGAGTGGGTAACAAGAAATTTTTTTACTGTTTCACCCCCAGGAAAAATCCTTTTGCTCACCCATGGAACAATCCACTATTACCCTCCCCTAAACAAAATCCTTCCGACGCACTGTGTGCAGTGTAAACAGGGTCGGATCCAGCCATTGAAGCTAGAGGGGGCGATTTCAGTAATTTTTGGTAGTCAAATCTCATAACGGCTTCACTACTGTAATAGAGATGAAGCATGCTGTACAACACTGCTGTGACAAAACAGTGGACGACATAATGGCCTTATATCGCGAATGTTGTTTTCAAAATTGTACGAATCATGGTGAATAGAGTTACTTTCCTTTGAACAAAGTTACTACGATCGCCCCACAGTCCCGTCGCCACGGTGGGGCTTTGGTTGGCTTAGCCCTCCCAAACAAAACTCAAAGCCCCCCAAACTGAAATGTGAAACACTATAAATCAGTGGAGTTTTTGTCAATTCTTAGAATGCCGCCCTTGATTATAAGCCCCACGAAATGATGAAAAAGAACTTTTTGAGTCGCGGCTTACAATCGAATCAATGCGGCATACACGTGAGGAAGGTACAGTAAAACGAAACTCAAATCAGTCGCAAAGGTTGTCTTTGAGACTGATGGCAAGTGCTGCAGAATGGCACGCCCACCAGATATGCGACTTCCAAATTGCCGCAAGCTGGCGTCTGTGAATATATTGTCGGTTTGGCCGATGATTGACTCAATTGGAAAATGTTCAGTTTTCTTCGGCAACACTTCACATGGAATAATGTCATAACGTTTCGCATTTTCACGAAATGTCAACAGTGATTTTGCTTCGTCCATCACAATTGATAGTGTCATGCTGCTTAAGGAGGTAGAAATTGCGTTGTCAAGAACACGTTTATGCCCTAAGGGTTGAACTTTCTACGCCTGGTCAATCGCCATCGCCACTGATAGCCAAGGGTCAAAATGCGTGAATGATAACGTCATGTTCTGCGTACGCGGTTTAGTCCAGCTTAGGGCGTTGCCAAATCAGCTTTGAAGCGTGCATATGTGAGGCAAGTTTTTTTGTTCAGTTGTGTCAAACAGCAGCGGCAGACGATTGCTACGATATTAACTTATTTTTTCGGGTAATCTGAAGGAAGCTGATCTTTATCAGGCATTGTAACTTTTGCGAAGGTAGCAGTCTGGCAGGTTTTTGGGGTCGTTTGTTGTTTGGTCGGTTGCAGATTTGCATAACTAATAAATTTTCAGAAGAACAACTTTCATAATTGTATATCATACAGACAAACATTTGGATAAAACATTTCCAAGACGTACGAAATTTTTTGACTTCGCGATTGCAAGCCATTACGGCGTCCATTCTAAAGCAAGTTATTGCAGAGATTCGGAAATGTTTTACAAGCAACATGATTGTAGATTATGCAATGTAAGCGAGACCTCTTTCAGCTAAATATACATACCGCAGGCCAAGTGTATACTCATTTCAAAACCGTGGTGTCTAATTCGTTGTTGAGAAAGGGTTCCTTGTGATATAAGATAACACTGTGATTCAGATGGTCGTGTTAAAAAACCCTGTCACGCTCAGAATATAAGGCACCTGGGTTCATTAACGAAAGGCAATTTTCGCTTTCAAACAGAATATGTAAAGTTACCAAAGCTTCAAAACCTGAACGTTGTGTTTTATTATTAAACTGCACGAAGATATCAATTTGAAAGTATTTACCACACACAGGAAACAGGATTGTAAGAACTCTGGCATTTGTACTTTATTTTCGTTGTGTTTTTTACGGCCGACGAATCCCGCTGGATCCGAAGTCCTAGCTCAGTATTATTCATCCACGAGAAACTCGGTGTAAAACAAGTTGTGCTAA
>JGI24021J15306_10008124_pt1 | contig 12877 bp, 8 predicted proteins | sample Ectturendosymbi1_FD_15306 | JGI IMG/M metagenome (IMG submission 15306) | reverse complement strand
CATTTTCAGATTTCGGACGCAGGATTTAGCTGCTAGCCTGAAATAAATCTGGGAAAAAGAGACAAAGTAAAATTCCTTTGTTGTTTGAAAATCGCTTTTATGCCATTTTACGGTAATCTGTCAAATGATATTTTTGAAGGGGTCATCAGTACATATTTTGTGTACACAGCTGTATTACATTTGCTTTATTTGAGTTTTAGATGGGGGTTGTTGGGCTAAAATGCGTTTCTGTAATAGTCGCGGTACAAAAAAGGTTGAAAACCACTGGTTTAGTACTACAGCAAGCAATGGACAACAAAGACAAGAACAGTCATTCAGGACCGTACGCACGACAACCCCAGAGAGAAAAGGTTCACATTTGGCTAGGAAGTTTGCATGCAGCTGATTTCATTTATTGCCTCTGTGATGACTCTTTGTTTGATCGTTTATCAAAAAATCTTGCGTGTGAACGTGTTGGAAAAAGTGAAGACCATTTTATATTTTTTTGGGGGTCATTCACCAACAATGGTTGATGAAATGTATTTTCGCTGAAAATGGACGCATTTTAGGAAAATCTCTACCAAGGGCGCCTAAGTTTCTTTTGATCTTGACGGCACTTTTTGGACACCAGCCGACTTATAAAAATATTAGAGGGAACACTGCCACCAGGTCAAGTGGGTTGAGGTCAATCGCCACCCAGGTCAACTGCCACCTAGGACAGTGGGTTACATCTCGCATGCCCAAGTGCCCCAGGCAAGAAGACACCAGTACCATATTTTATGAGGCTTTGGAAAGGCCTGGCCTCGAGCCGAACTACATATTTACCAGCACAGAAACGGATAAACCAGCCACTAGCGAGCTGCTCGCTTGTCGATAGCTAGCTAGTCAACCTTGTGTTTGCATAGGGAAAATCTCACACCGAGGTTTAACACCCCTTCCACACTTTTTATGTTCTGTGCATTGCAACACCTTAGCTTTTCATTTGCGACTTTGGCTACCTTTTGACGGCAGCAGTGATGATATGGATATTTACTTTTCGGTTTTCTTAATTGGCGCTTGTCTTTTAATTGCCTTGACGGCGTCTTTTAACACACTTTTTCCAACCAGCGGAAAAAACAACCCAAGGTGGTAAGTGTGTAATTCGGAAACTGCGTGAACTGTAGAAATTACCTTACTCTCTGTAAAGCCAATCCCACAACCAGAGGAGGGGCAAACGGTCAATTGTTTTCCCCGAAATTTTGGAAAACATGTTTAGTTTTGAAGTACAACATTAAGTTACAATCAATTTTCCCCCTCCCCGAAAATATCATCTAGTTGCGGCCCTGGACACAGCATCAATTAAACAGTACAGGATGTACATTGAGCGAACGTGAAGAATGAAGTGCGACGCAGTAATAAATTCGAACGAAGTAAAATTTACGAGCGCACAAGGGCACCCAGGCAGTACAATCAGCGATTGTCAAGCGCTGCGTAAAAATGAAAAATACATTGCTACGTTAGGAGTAATCTGGTTAGAGAGACCACCATAAGCATGAAATCGCGGTAGCGCAAGTTTTAGTAAAGATTCTCTCTGTTAGTTCATATGTAGCATTAAGAAATATTAACAACTGCTTGCAATCAGGACATGTATTTATGAAAGAAGTACAAGGGGTTTACAATGGCAATTTGCTGTGAACCAACTTGCGCATTATCCAGAGCAAACACACATTCAGTGATGCCACTCGATGTTTTTGTTTTACCCGGTACTTCAAAGTATCTATATACATTGCCTTACAAATTTTTCAAGATTAACAGTCAATAATTACTTATTCCTTTTGACAGTAAGACTTTTTGCACAACGTACTAATATACAGTTGTATTGTTAAAAGTGTTGAAACTTCAAAGACAGATGTTCTTAAAAATGTAAAAAAACAAATGCCATAAATTGCAACACCGAACATACACTGTAAGTATGAAAACATAAGTTTTACTTGTTACTGACACTGAAACTGTATAAAAATCCATCACAGGCTAATAACATTTAAGAACAGCGCTTCATATTTGTAGTAAAAATTCTGCTTTTTACTGATGATGCAATCAAGCAATCAAAAAATTCTCCCGGNTAAAAGATAAAAAAATTTGCAATAAATCATCGTTATTTCCACTGCTCCGTTTCTTTCCTGTGATNCCGTGTTATTAAAACAAAAATATGTTAANTGTTAATTTCGGTATTTCGTTCGTTCTCTTTAGTTCCTCAAGCTTTACTAAACCAGCCGTAATACCACAGAGATTTCTCAGACATATTTCGTGTTCANATAGNATTATAGTGGCATCGCGTCCAGGTAGGAGGGAGTCAAGCGGTAGTGATAATTTTCAAAAGTGCCTGAACGGTGCGTTGTTTAACCCAGTGGTATTCAGCCTTTTTGCAACCGCAGGCTGGTCAACGCAGAGTTGTAAGTCGGGCCGGGCTTTTCGGGTCGGGCCGGGTTTCGGGCTTAAGTTTGTCAAAATCTTTGGAGCCGATTTCGGGCCTGCATACAAAATTTATCTTGAGACAGGCCATCTGATCGAAAATTTCGTAAATGATTGGTATTTAACCACAATATGTTGGAATTGTCAAAACTTGGGAGATAGTTTAAAATGTTGGTACTTCTAAGGCGTTTTTTATCCTTTTGTTCGTGTACCACTTTTTTCTGAAACAGGCCTCATTTTGACCTCATGAAACCTTATAACATTACGGTTTAACCGTGCAAACTGCTGAAACTTTCAAAGTGATGAGAGAAATCTTGACATGTTGGTTGTTATTTAATAAGTTTGTGGCCACGTCAAACCGCTTGTTCTTCTACAACCTATTGATTATTTTTGTAGAGGGCAAAACCGATCACCATTATTAACGTAGTACATTTCTTAAAAAACGTTGTATAATTGCCTTTTCGGATAGTTTTTAGCTAAATTTAGCGTGTGGAGTGTTTCACGTTTTATTGTCTTCCTGGGTTGGTACCAGTGGCACGGCTTGGGAAAAAGGATGTAGTAAAGTGTCAGATGAGTGCTCTCTCTCTCTCCCTTAGTTGTCCGTCGGATCGACGATGACGCTGCTCAACGCGTTTCCTTGTGTCGGCGCATGTGGCTCCTCAGTCCGAAGGCTGAGGAGCAAACGCGGCCGCATACCAGAGATGAGCGGAATGTCATATTTTGCGATCCAGATCCAGTCCTGATTTGATAAAACTCTGTATAAGTCCTAACACAGTCCAAAAACTTTTTCAAACTTAAGGTCAAGTCCAAATGAAGTCCAAAAAATTTGAAAAAGCAGCCTTTTCACAATAAAAATCCCGCATTTCTTTTCCATTAACTCAGTCCAAATCTTGTCCGGATCGTAAATTTTGAAGTGACTCACAGTGCGGGTCCAATCCAAATTCAATAAAATTTGCTACAGTCCGGATTCAGTCCAATCCAAGTGCAGTCCAATGCTCATCTCTGCCGCATACTGTACAGGCAGATCCCTGCCGCGTTGTTGTTGGGAGTGGTGGGTTGCGCTGTTGGCAGGCCGGAATTTACAATGGGGCTAGCGGGGCTTAAGCCCGGGGGGGGCTGGCAAGAGGGGCCCCGTATTCCTTCAAAAAATTTTGAAATCCTGCTGAAATAGCTTGCGTCCTTGTTGCACAAGCTTTGCAAATGCCAGTACCTAAACCCAGTTGTTCAACTTGTCTGTAATCACCATAAATCAAACTATTGTATTTCGTATACGTTTATAACGTGGTTAGGGTACTAATCATAACATAAAATTGCAATGAAAACGCTTAAGTTGAGGCCTGTTGTGTTCGTAGCTCATCTGCGCCTGCTCTGAGAATGTGTTCAGACTGGAATGCGAGATTAGCCGAGGCTATTTTCAAGTCTATAGTTTAGAACGCTAAACATTTTATATGCCACAAATATGTTTTATCCAAACGTTTACCGTTGATTTTTGACACAAAATGTTTAGAAAGTTTTTATTCATACGATGAAACCTGATAAAAATCACCACATTTTGTGCGAGTTGTAATTTTTCACAGCTTGTTATATATTAATACAAAGTGTGGATTGGAAGAAGTTAAATTGTTATGCTTTGTTCAGTTACAGTAACATCTGATAGCCAGTTGAGAATTTTTGCATGCTTCTACCCTACTTCGTAACTTTAGTGATATTGACCACTTCTAAGCTACTTTCAGATTGTTTCAATCATATACGCAGAAATGGTTTTGAACTTGGTTTCGTGAGAGTGCCGCATTAAACGCAAAAAATCAATCTTGCGTGAATTCAGTATCACCTGACCTGCCACAGCGTAGGGCCGTTGGTTTACGCAGCCATTCGTTGTTACGCCACGCGATGTGCTATAGTTAGGATTAGCCCATATTTAGACTTATTCTAGTCATACCGTCCAAACTCAATTGCGTTTTGTAAAAATCAGGATAAACTCAACATGACTTTCCAAAAAGTTACCTTCCTCTACTTTGTTACTCCTAGTGGGAGGTGCAGCCGCACCAATACCAGCAAATAAAATGCAATCAAACTCCTAGCACTGGGCGAATATGCACTTCTTGGACTAATTGCGGACAATGACTAGATTCCAGAACTGACATCAATGGTACCGAATCCACATTCAGAATACTGTTGCTGCTATGATCAACAAGCAGCAGCCAGCTCAACGTAGTCAGCGGAAAATGACCATAAGTTGTGTAAGGAAGTCAAAAATCACTGAAAGTTGGTTTTAATTGCAGCGCCAGCGTTAGTGGAAAAATCTACAGATTTGAAGCATTTACTTCAGGTGTCTGACGAGTAACGACGTATATACTGCAATAATGCAGTGACGGCAAGTTACTTCCATGCGCAGAGATTCAGAGCACTATAGCGCATGCAATTTTTGCTTTAACAGTCATGTTTATCATTCAGGTATGCATCTTGTTTTGAGTAATATGCGCAGGCCTGTTGACAGACGGGATCCTGGTCCTACACTAGTTTCAGTGTTAGCCAACCAAATAACATATATTAGACTGTGATACCCACGCCGGCCCTTAGCCGATTGGACCGATTGCTTACAATCGGGCCCCACGCCAAAGGGGACCCTGCGCTACGCCTACTAACCTGCACAAACTTACACTTTCTATTGAAGCTGCTTATGTAGTGCCGGCGCGGGGCCTGCATGCAGTAGTTTTTAAAGGTGAGGTCTGTTGCCAACAAAAACCAAAGTGAATTGCGCGGTCTTAGCACTCTTTCATCAGAATTCGTTCTGTGGAATCGTAACAGTGGTCTGTGTTGCAATAACATGTCGTCTAGTTTTTCAGTAGCAGCTAGTTAAAGCAGAGAAAGCTTGAGCTTTGAAGCTGTTTCAGTTGTAATCGTTTCGTACTTGGCAGGTCAAGTTTTAATAGTTGCTACCAGAGCCGGATTAACATTAAGCACTAGCGTATGGAGGGGGTGGCCACTGTGACATGGCCTTCCCTCAGACCCTAAAAATAAAAAATGTATAAACAGTTTTCGGCAGTGTATACTGTCAGTATTCGGTAGTGTATACCAAAATGTTTAATTTTAGGCGAATAACCCTATTTTGTTTAGAAAAACGCTTCTCAAAGCACAAAATGACTATATTTTCTACAAATTTGGGGGGAGGCTTGGCCTTCCCCTCGGATATTTTCTTCGTACGCCACTGGGATTAAGGATCATCTGGCCCTAAGGCATACTTTGATGAGGGCCTGAAAATGCTGATATTTCCGGCTCAAAAGAAAAAAAAGTTGGACCTGGCAACAGAAAATATATTACACAATATTTCAGAACAGCCAATATTTTTAACAGTAATCTTGATAGGTAGCCTTCATATGCCTAGCTAGATTACAACTTTGCGCGGTTTTGAAACAGCACATTCATCAACTATTTTTTTTAAGTCAATTTTTTAAGCAAATTACTTTCAATACGCAAAAGTGCCAGTGTACCAAGACGTTGTTGACCCACTGTTGATCGTTTGACACAGGTGTAGGAGCAAGCAAATTCTTGGGGGTGCAAAGGATTTTTTCCAAACTTTTTTTTTTGTGGTGCGACCCCCCAAAAAATGGTCTTCACTTGTTTTTCTGCAAATCTTGGGCGCCAATTTTTGAAGTCAAACAACGTTGGGCGCCATTTCGCCCAGATTTTCAGGGATTTTGCCTAGATATTTAAGGATTTTGTTCGGATTTTCAGGGATTTTGCCCAAATTTTCAGAATTTTTGCCAACATTTTCAGGGATTTTGCCCGGATTTTCAACAAATCAAAACTTTTGGGGGTGCGCTTGCACCCCCGCCTCCTACACCACTGGTTTGACATCTTTAATTATTTTTGGTAGCGAAAAAGAGCGTTCCCCGGAGCAATTCGTAGCCATCAGAGACAAGTAAATTCGGAATGCTACTTCCGTGTTCGGAAATGCAACAATCCACAGCTGACTGGCCAACTAGATTTTGCAACCTCTGAGTGAGACGTACAAATGCGATTGAAATGAAACAAGTTCTAATCAACATTATTAATCGTGACGATTAGCAAATATATAAATATATTCATAACAATAAATATTTATTTACATTGGAAAACATGAAAACATTTTTGTCATCCCCAGGCCTTATCACAATTTTCTTTTCTGTGGCCTGGATTTTTTACTGGCCCTAAGGCACGTGCCTTATTTGCCTAATGGTTAATCCGGCACTGGTTGCTACAACATACGGTTCGATAGCAGTGGCATAGTCAGCCAAAAATTTTGGGGGGCCAAAATGTTTGACTTAGGCGAGCAACAGTATTTTTGTTTGGGACGCCGCTTCTCAAAGCGCAAAATAACTAGATATGCTAAATATTTTGTTTGTTTTACTTCGTAGAGATCTGATAAGGCAGCCTCTTTCCTTAATTTGTTTATTGCCTTGGGATTTACCTGACCATCCCCCTCACCGTGACATCCGGAAAAAGGAGTTTTTCTAACCTAAAAGTAATTAAAACTTATTTGAGATCATCAATCCAACAAAAGCACCTGAATAGGTTGGCAGTTATGTCCATTGAATCCGAAATTCGCAGGTGCTTAAACTTGGACAAAGTTCTGAGGAACTTCGCTAATGTTAAAGCACAAAAATACGTTTATCTTAGCAGATGCGATTTCCGTATCGTAGACTGCAATAACGGATCCGGAACTCAAATTTCAGGTTCGGGCTTTAGCTCCAGCTCCAGACATCTAACGTTTTTGGCTACAGATCTGACTCCAACATCCAAAAACTTATGGTTCCAGCTCCAAAACGATTTGGTCAACTGAAAACTGAAAAACATTGTCTTATTTGTACAATTGTATTAATACACCAGCATAGATGAGGTGTCGTGAAATGATGCGTTTGATGGATAGTGGGGCATGTGCAAAAATTTGAGAAGCCCTGATCTACACACAAAGGAGCATGCGGTTTGGTAAGATTATTTCCATGTGGGGGGCAATAGTAGATTTTGTCAGGTGGTGGGCAAACGCATATTTCCAGGAGTGGGCCAACAGTGGTGAAATTTCATTTTACCAACTTGAAACTAACAGACACATTTTTCTGTTAAAAAGTTAATAGAAAAATATCAAATTTCAGGGGGCGGCTTGTCACGCACTTTCGTTTGTTGATGTTTTGTATGTTGTGATATCTTATCTTTGCTGGTTGGTCATTTCAAGCATGTTGTTAATTTCACTTAAAACGTGGCCAACTGGCCTGCCGCACCCACGGTAGGTACCTGGCCAGAGAGGAGTTATTGAGTCTAGTAACTCATGGATTTATTGGGTGTTACGGAATGTCCATGTAACGGACATGGAAAGTCTCTGCTGGAGAGGTGAAACTGGGTGGCATGCTCCAGAAACCCCTAAATTGGCATCACACCTTCCGGCCTCGCACTTTTACATCACTCATGATTACTGCCATTATGACTTGATGACCCTCCTCAAAATTTTTCTGCACAAGCCACTGAGTGGGGCTCCGCAAAAGTGCTTCCAATCGCGCCCCGCACTTGCTAAGGCCGGCCCTGGTGACACCTGTAACAAGTCTCCCCTCGCCTTTATACATCCGAAAAACCGTCGCTGGGATTTTATTCCTCACGATTGCAAAGGCTGCAATAGGTGTAAAATCTAGTGAGTAAAATTGAATCGTAACTGAAAATAAAGTGTCCGCTTACTTTTAGTGAACCATAATCGAACCATTTTTTGCTTTTCGGAATTAATATCACTAGAGCAGAACCGCCTGTAAATATTTTTTACCAGTTTTTTTATTAAACTGTACGGTCACCATATTTTCGTCACCCAATAGCATGCATTTAATTGATGTGAAATAAAAGAAGTACTAAAGATGAATTTGCAGGCTTATGTTAGATGAGCTTCAACGTGTTCAGGCACAGTGCAGCAAAAGGTATTTATCAGAAGTTTATTTTTGATGAAAAAGCCAGAGTTTCAATCAGTATATCTGAGTTTTAATCATTGGTTTCCGGTTTTTGGTGCTACTTTGCGGATTGTGAGTTTTCAAATTGGCAAACGTAATCGTTGTTTGTGCGGAAAGCGCAAGCGCCCTGGCGCTGATTTAGCTATGCTGTGTGAGTAGATCAGAATCTCTATATTATATTGATAGAGAGACTCTGGGTAGATGGTCTTATCAGCAAAAATCTTGCGCTATGATACGACGTAACACAGTTTTAAGACAATGATTCAAGAATGATCCTTGGAGAATGCGGAATTTCGTTATAATCGTTCTCATGCTGCACCCTTTCAGAGGCTTAGCGCAACGCCAAAAACAATGCCTCAAAGTGGTATTTCGTTCCACAATACTGCGAATTGTGAATCCATTGATTTGCTGATACGGCTGTTTAACTCAGGGCTTGGAAGTCGGCAGAAAAATTTGACGACCCGATTCCGACTCCGGAGCAGGCCCGTAACCAGGGGGGGGGGCGAAGCCCCCCTAGACAAATGTTCGCCTCCCCTGGAAAAACGTCTTGGACATGGTTCAAAACTATTGGACAGAGTTCAAAAATTTGGGCCCCTCTTAGAAAATTCTTCACCCCTCCTGGTGTCCTAAGCTGGTTCCGGGCCTGCTCCAGAGTCGGCAACTTTCAGCTTACTGACTTGGACCTTTTGCCGACTCCTCCTTTTATATCAGGACTGTCAAACTTGTTTGCGTTGTACCGAATGATCAAGCATGATAAAATCCAAGGCTGTTTTTACAAACGTGGAAACAATTTTAAGATTGTTCTTATGTTTGATGGTCACAAACTGTTCTGATGAGAGATCATTTTCAAAGCTGAAAAGAATCAAAAGTGTGCTTCGTTCAACAATGTCACAAGAACGGCTGTCTGATCTGAGTATTCTTTGCGTATATGATAAACTGCAACTTCTTGAGTTTGATTAGACCATTGACGAATTCGCAGCCAGGAAAGCTCGAAGGAAGATGTTTTGACAATAAATTACCTACCTACCGTAACTACATACTCACTTACCATAAATGTGTAAAAAGCCTGAACAGGTTAACATGAAAGCATGACAATTTGATAATCTGATTGTTAAGCTTGTTGATCAATGATCTGTAAGCTATGATTTAAAAATATTTTCAAACAAATGTTAAGATTAAACATTTTGACAATTTTAGAAGCTAGATTCAGTGACGTGATGCTGATTATGCTGAACTTTGAAAAACAGTCTTGTCTATTATTTCATCATGTGATCAGCGTAAGACACTGTCAGGCGAGTTTATGCTGTGTATAGGCCCTAAAAGCTTTCAAGTTTATCGTAATGTCATGTCGTACTTTCATTCCAAAACCTGAATTTAACCAAAAAAACTTCGTAGGGCGAGCGCTGGCAGTTCTGTATAGATATATGAAAATCGATTCACATCCGTATATTCGGGGGAGTTGACCTGCTGGGTCATCATAAATGGTAGAGTGTTTTTCACAAAAAGGGCGTACCACGGTTGACTGAACATGATGGCGTCACATGGGCTAGCCCGGGGCCTCGCTTGTCTTAAATCCGGCCCTGGTTGTTGGTGTCTGCGCATACGCTTTGCTTCTGCCACATCAATATGTTGCTGTTCAAATGTTGCCAGCCCTTTGTCGCAAACTACACGCCATTCTTCTAGGTCCTTGGCCAATTACTCAAGTCTGTCGAAAGGGATCCCATATTTACTTAAGGACGACTTAATGCGATCCTTAAACCGCTTCTTTTCATCCCCCACCGAACGTCGGCCGCAGAAGAGTTAGTTCACTGTAAAGTAGGCGGCGGGGAAGTCTATTTCCAGGCATGCTTATCACATGGCCAAGCCACCTCAGTTGTCTTCCGAGGAATATCGTCTCGAGGCATGTTGTGCCTGCTCTGCGGCAAATCTTGACATGACGTATTTTGTGCCACCAGTGCACGTGCAGGATGGTTTGATGGTTTGAAGACACCGAATATGAAAAGCCTCGAGGGCTCGGATGTGACGGCGGCAGGCCCGTAACCAGTGGGGGCGAAGCCCCCCTAGAAAAATTTTCGCCCCCCCCCTGGAAAAATGTGTTGGACATAGTTTTAAAGTTTTGGACATAGTTAAACAAATTTGCGCCACTCTCAGAAAACTCTTCGCCCCCCCTAGTGTCCCAAGCTGGTTACGGGCCTGGACGGCGGTACGGTGTCCATCCCTCCCATGCATAGAACAGTGTCGAGACGTAGATAGCATTGCAAACGGCCATCTTGGTGCGTGGGGAAAGGTCACGGTTCGTAAAAACGAGCTTGGACAGCCTCCCGAAGGAAGTAGACGCTAGGTTAACACGATGTTGAATCTCTGCAATGAGATCACATGTGGAGGTAATGATACTTCCCAGGTATGTGAACTGTTCAGTGAGGCCAAGTTGATCCCCACTGATGGAAAAATTTGTAGGCGGCGACGAATCTGATGGGAGATGAAGGACTTCCGTCTTTTTGGAGTTAACGACCAGTCGTGCACGAGAGTATGCAGAAGAGATTGCATCCAGCTGTCGCTGCAGACCGTCTGGCGTACCTACTGTGGATCGAAGATGGTGTCATTTGTTACTTTCGTCATTGCTTGCAAACGGCGGATATTAAACAAGCTGCCATAGAGCCTGTACTTGATGCGAACGCCATCTGCAGCAGAGATATTGTGACGAAAGACAAGAGTCACTGCCACAAGGAAGAGGTTGAAAATAACAGGTGCTAGCACGCAGCCCTGTTTAACTCCTGTGTTCACACTAAAATTCTTCGACATTTCTCCTCCCTGCACGACGTGGGCGCTCATATCAGTATGGAATTCCCTTAAGCTGCTAAGATAATGCGGAGGGCACCCAAATTTGCCCAGGACTTGCCACAGCAGATCATGATTGACGAAAGCCTTTGCAAGGTCGATGAAGGCAATAAAAAGGTCATGATGTTGTTCCCACATTTCTCCTGGATAAGTCTTGCAACGAAAATCATATCAGTAGTGCTCCGCGCGCGACGAAAGCCACACTGAGATTCCGGAACCACTGAATCAACGACGTATGTCAGAAGACGGATCAGCATTACACGGGCAAGTCATTTACCTGCGACGGAGAGAAGGGAAATGCCACGGCTGTTGCCACATATTGCCTTGTCACCTTTCCTCTTGCAGATCATTATTATGTTGGCATCTTTCCGTTGTGTGGGAAGTATATTCGATGCCCATGCATTGCTAATAAAGGAATGGAGTCGCTGTGACAGCAGATTGCCCCCATATTTGAAAATTTCTGCAGGTATGCCATCAGGGCCAGGCGCCTTGTTTTTCAAATTATTTGCTGCAGACGATATTTCTTCTAGGGAAGGAAGAGTATCAAGTTCTGATATGGTGGGAAATTGCGGCAGCTGTTCAACTGTGGATTGATCCACAGGATTGGCTTGATTTAGCTGTTCCTGGAGGTGCTCTGCCCAGCTAGAGAAGATGTTCTTCTTATCTTTGATTAGAGTGGTCCCATCCTTTGTACGCACAGGGTGCGTGGAATGGGATTTCGGGACGTAAACCACCTTTATTGTCTCATAAAACTGATGCGCCATATTTGCATCCGCATGATTTTGAATTTCAGTAGCCACCATATGTTCTCCATTTTACGCAGTCGTTTTTGTAGTTGTGAGCGACGCAAGGCCCATCTGCGTTGGAGCTCAACTGGGGTGGGGTTTCGGAGCTTGGCGGAAAATGCTGGGTTCCGCTCGTTAAGCAGCTGCTGTATTTCAGCATTATTGTCATATGAGTGTTAGTCAAGTGTTGAACGCACCTACCTACTACACCACTTTGGCTGTAAATGGCGCTTTACCAGACCCTACTTTTTGCAATCAGTGCAAGCCCGGAAAGCCCATAGCCTTACCCTTTAAACTTGCTTCTAAAAACTTACACGCATCTCGTGTGGATGCCAGAAAAAGCCGTTTTGCCCCAAACACACCTGATCCGTTTTACCTGACATGTTAGGATTCAAAGATCCCCTCACTCTTGACGTAGGCTATTCCTCCAGTTTGGGATCTTACTTTGTGATAGAAATTCCTACACATGCTGGAAGAATAGGGCTAGAACGAATTTGCTAAAACAAGAAGAAAAGTTAGGCAGGTTTACTAATAATCTATAGCAGGGGTGTGTAGTGCTAAAAAGAGAGGTGTGGCAACGGCGTAGCCAGGGGGAGCAATTGCCCCCCCCAATTCCAAAAAGTTACATCAAAAATTATGGTTAATCAAGCGTTTGATGTGTAAGCCAAAGAAATACTTCAGTGCAAATCAACGAATTGCTTAAATGAACCTATCTCACTACGGCGTTTAGTTGAACCTGATCAAAGCAATAGGATTTACCACTTGTCCATGATTAATCATATGTTGTGCATGGTGTAAATGCCAGAGAATTCATATCATGGTTGACCTTTACCTGAGGTTTAATCTCTGTGTGGAAGT
>JGI24021J15306_10008123_pt1 | contig 12877 bp, 12 predicted proteins | sample Ectturendosymbi1_FD_15306 | JGI IMG/M metagenome (IMG submission 15306) | reverse complement strand
GGGCCGAGTTTTCCGGCAGACATACAGTTCGGATTCGAGGCTTATTGCAAATATCTTGACGAACACCCCGGGTTTTCTTCATTAGTTCATAGAACGCCAGCGACAAAAGAACACGAGAAGATATGAAATGACAATCATGAAAAAGGGAATTTACAATGGTCTCATATGTAATGGGACCAAAATATTGTTTTCACATCTTTCAAAAAAGATATAACGTAGGGAATCGTTACTTAAGTGAACACATGCATGATGAGCATTATCCACTTGTTCAATATGTACGCCANGTATGTCAATATATTTGCAAATGAGTCATATTTTGTTTGATTCGTCCTGTTTGATCGAACCAGTAAGGCGTTCATTTGCCGCCGCTAGACNCCCTTGCAGTAAGGCATTGTTCCATGATTCCCCGCTGTATGCAATATTGTTTTGGAGATGTTGGGAACGATTTTTGCAGGTGTAATTTCAAAATGATATATTGTATCCTTGGATGTGTGATTATTTCATCGTATTGAAGTGTTATAAGCAGAGTTCATATTGTTTCTTCGGACTGGTTGCTGAGTTGAATTTGGGTAGTGGTCGTTGAGGGAAATTATTGTTGTTGAAGAGTTGTCCATTGGAATTGATCCGATGCTTCTCCGGCGTAAAAGATTTGTCCTTTGGTTGCTATATAAGTAACTACTTTATTCGTTGATTGCTTGAGTTTAACATGACCGGTATTGGGGTCTGTGTTGAATTCAACAGTGAATTTGTTATTAGTTTCGCGGAGGAGTCTGTAGTATGTTCGAACCGGTCCGTTGTGGTTTGGAGATATTTCATCAGGATATCGAGAGATGAGAACATAAAGTTCTTGAGCGTGATTTGCAGGGACGGCTTGATAATCCATCTCGTTTCCTACATTGAAACGGATTCCACAAGGAGTTTCCATGGAAGCAGTCGGACGTGACACTGACATGTCGGAGATAATAACTCCTTGAATAAATGCTTTACAAATCTTATTATATTTATAATGGAAATATTTAGCCTCAGATTCACCTAAAAAACTGTACATATGTTCAAAAAAGATGTGAGAAATTGTTGTGTAACACAATGTTAATACCAAAAAGCTAATTAATTTCGACTATTAGCTAATTAAGAGAGAAGCGTGTCGCGTCAAAAAACTAAATGTGTAGTTAGTAATAAGTTAGTCTGTAGTTTTTTTGTTCCAATTATTGTACAGATTTGTCACGCATCAGTCAAATCTGCTGGTGTTTGGTAACCACATTATTGGGCACCATTTATCGGAGACAACTGTTGGTCCATCATAAATGTTTCCATGATTTGCTGTACATCAAATCGGAAAATGATTTCGAATGGATGTGTCTCCGAAGACAAGAGTCATTCTTCGTTCAATTGATGCGATTTAGAGTATTCCTTAAAGATGATATGTGTGAACAAGTTTTATCTCTTGGAAAAATTATTCTGATAAGTATTTGTGAGATCCAGCTTTGAAGAGATTGGGTGATGTTTCATGCTTCAGCGAGAATAATTTTCGTTTCCAGTTGGTGTCCTTTCTAAGTTACTTAGTGTGTTCTTGATATTCCTTTTGTATAGTGGTTTTACGAGTGAGCGTTGGAAAAACCGTTTGTGGAGGATGTGGTTCGGTCTTGATGTCTTTGGGTGACTTGTCACCGATGCTTTGAGGGCTTGGATCTTGTTTCCGGATGAGAGGTACTTTGCAATTTCTCGATAAGTGTCCTCGTTGACGGCGACGGTAACATCGATAAGTTTGGTAGTTGTTTTTTTTTCTCCGAGAAGTTGGATGGCGTTTCGAATAAGAGGATGATGGCAAGTTCATTGTTGTTGGCGTGTATAACTGGGTTTGGTAATGTCGTTGTATGTCCGTGATTGATTGCGTGAAAGCAACATTAAGACTGGCAATCATTGTGTAGAGAAGATGTTTGTCAAAGTGTCGATCATCTGTTGCTCCTTGTTGACCGTTGTGATAGTGATTCACACGTGAGGATGGTTGGTGAGGGTTGTTACTCTGAGTTTGTGTTGCCGTGGTGTTGTGTGGCTGGCAAGTATTTGCCTCCAGGGAGAGGAAATCTTTGTTTTGTTTCTCAATTTGTTTGTCTTTCCAGGTAGATGAATCAGCTTCAAATGAGTAATTATTCATGTTGCCTTATACTTAATTGCTGCAAAATAAGGAAAGCAAACTTAGATTTTAACGGTAAGTGCAGAAAGTTGTATGTTGGTTATGATTGCGTCGAAAGTGGCTTCTGCAATCCTTAACAAGCGGACTGCGTTTATAACAACCTTGATTATTACGACTGTTTGTCAGAGGAAATTGTGGTTTATAAATGTATTTTTCTGTACATATCATTGGCTAGGAAAAATGTTTGGACGTGGTGTATGGTCAGAAAGAATAGGGTTAAGCAAATGTTCATGTGGTTTTGGTATTGTTAGTGCTCGTTAACAGATAGGATCCATCCTGGAAGTTACTGGTTGTCTTCTGTCTGCTTTGAAAAGATAATGGTGGTTTGCTTTTATTGTCCTGAAAGCAATGATATCACAGTGACAAGTATGTTCTAGGAAAACGTGCTTTGAATTGTTTGTTGCTTCAGTGAAGACGTTTGTAAGTTTAATGTGTAAGTTTGTTGAAAAATATGTTGATTGTGCCATGTCAGATGGCGAATATGTCCATGTTTGACTAAGGGTGATCATTTCAATAAATAGATGGCGGTTGGATCGTGGTTTTTGGATTATTTTTAACTTGCGAATGGAATATTGGCCTTAATGTTAGTTTGTAGTGAAAGGTATATAAACTAGGGCTGTATGTGGAAAGGAAAACATATCACGCTTAACGCCGAGCAGAAGCTAACACAAACAGCAATTTTTGTCAAAAAAGGTGAAATTTAAAGGATAGCATTATAATCGTTTTATTATGTTTATAGGTTCGGAATGAAGGTTTCATCCGAGTTGGGAGAATGTGGGTTTCCATATTGATTCCTATAAATTGGAGATAGAGGTTAATCGTCAAAAAAATGTCAGTGTTTGTCCCGTTGCACCTAGGAAGAGTTAGCGAACGGATTTTTTTGAGTTGGCTGTGTTCTATTTGGGTATTCCCCGGCGGCGTGCAGTTAGTTTCGATCGACGAAGCTTCGCATGTCGCGTCCCTGACAATCAGGTTAGTTACGGTTCGCATTACGTACGGGATCGACTAGACCAGGGGTTCCCAACCTTTTTTGCTGCTCGTGCCCCTTTGTCAGGTCAGAGCATTCTTAGTACCCCCCAAAAAATTTTGAGATATATATTGCGCTATAAGAGATATATAAGCTGCACTGTGACCCAAGGATCTTCGTACCCCTTGATGTTCAATCTCGTACCCCCGGTTGGGAACCCCTGGACTAGACGCAACAATTATCTAGAGTAGCGGATTTTTAGTGGCAAACGTGTTAGAATGCATAAAGGTGCGGAATAATTATGGACCATTAAAGGTAAAAAATTGAGGAATGATCCACTCAAGTGTTGGAACTTGGTTTGATGGGTTTAGACAATTTAAGGGGTTTTGCATTGTCACATTTCGTTGCTCGTTGAAGTATATCTTTGGTGTAGGGTGTGCCTACGCTTCCTGAGACAATTTGGTAAGATTTTCAAAATGTCAGTAAAATGAGGGTTTCGTCTCAGTAGGGGTTATGTTGGGTGCCATTGTGATTCCTGTAGATAAAAGATGAATGCTGATTGGCATGAAAGAGCATTGACAGCTGTGGTTCCATTTAAACAGAGAAGAAATAACGAAATGGTTCATAATTTTTATTTAAATAAAATGTTCTATCGAAAATAGAATTACTAAAGTGGGGGGAAGGAAAAAAGATATCGCCTTCGAAGATAAAACTTCATCCACCAGGGCGTAGGATCGACCTAAGGACTAGATGTGCTCAAAAGATGTATTATACCCACAATGAAACAAATCCGTCCACAAGATACGAATACGCCCAAGACATAAAATATTCCGCACGAAAGGAAAATTCTCATCCTCCTCCCCTTCTTGTTGAAGCGCGAGTGTACAATTTTTGTTTTGAAATATTCAGACAGCGTGATACGCCGTACACTGTCCTAGTTTGATAAACGTTGAAATGTTTGTAGGTTTTAGAATATGTCCGCACTGAGACAATATTGTAAGCCTTTCAAAGTCTCAGTGAAGTGGAGGTTATTTTTATTTATGAAAAAATGTTATCCGTTGAGTAGCATCTGCAAAATATCTACAATGAGTGCTCGGGGCGTGTAGTCATGCGAAAACACAGTTTGTTTCAGGATGCAGTAGCATCGCTTAAGGAAACGTGGTTAGTGTATCGTAGTCTCAGTGTTATGCAAGTTGTCGCTTAATGAAAAATAGATCGGTCTGTCATTATTTGTGAAAAAAAAGGTTGAGTGTGTTATTGTTTGAGCATGTGGAGACTCCGCACCTTGACACTCATTTAATGGCGCCTTGAGTGTCAAGTTGTAGAATCCCCACACGATTCGGTTTATAAAATCCGAGAAAACATTCGTACCGTTGTGGATGATATTTTAAGCCTTTCTTCATCCCAGTGAGAGCTGCAATCCCAGGAAGTGAGTATCGTGTTTGTTGTATGACATTGACCGTAAAGCTAGCTTAGTTTCGCAGTATATTTCTTAATCAAGTAACTGTCCTTCAGATTGGTACATACGAGTTTCGTCCAGAGTAGGGGATCAGACTTTCCTCTGGACTCGTAAATGTATTCCACAATATTGCATATTTTTAAAGTTTCGAGCTCGTGTTCCATTAGTCATTCAATCGTTCGCTGAATCTTGGATTAATTATCGATTAGTTTCATGAGACTGGGATGCGAGATAAGAAATATATGTAATTTTGTGACTCATTTTATTTGCATTTCATGAGTGATGTCGCATCAAAAAAAAATTTTACCTGTATCTGTTTGAAAATGCAGATGCTATTCAACGTTGTTTTAAGTAAGAAGATGAGTGAATTAGAAAATCACAAATGAGCAAATGTAGATGTTAAAGTTCAAAGTACTGGATCACAACTGACAATTGTTTCCTTACCTCTTTGTTTTCAACTATTGTTTGTGAGTGTGCCTAATCGGTAAAGATTGTTCACCAAATCAAATGTAGTAATTTCTGTAAATCGGTTAGCAGCAGGAGAACAAATTTTCAAGCAATGCTCCGTGTTTGGTGTAAGTGTCCCTGTCAAAGTTGTATGTGTTGGAGTGGGTAACGTTCGTTGAGCTTGTGATTGTTCTGAGGTAAAGAGCAGTTTGGTTTCATGAGATGGTTGCACACCTTTGTCCTGAAGAGTGTCCATTCTGTTGGAGTGTGGGAATTTGTCATGATATGTCTAACGAAGTGAACAAAGTGTTATTGCCAATATTGCTGAAATATTACCTTATAGTCGTTCAATGAGGAAACATAGACAATTGTTTAGGTTAGTAATACAGTAGTTGTTTAATCAACTAAGATTGTTGAAAAGGTAAAAGGAACTCCTAAATAATGTCATAAGTTGTTGATTGTTGCCAAGGAAACTATTATATATATATATAGATGGAACAGGCGAAAATAGCAAATCTGTGCAGGAATCGTAGAGACCATGACGAAAGGTTATGCTTAGTGGCAAGGTTTCACTTGTAAAAGTAATAAGTTGTCCTAGTCGTAAAAACATCTGAAGACGTTCGATTTTCAAAGCTCATGTCGTTCAGTTTTGAATTTCGACGAAAAACCAATGCGAAGCTGTCTCATTTCTGTTGTTGGTTAACGTTGCTGCTGGAATCGGCAATTGCGAGCATTGTGGGGGGCAATAAGTGATAGTCCGTAGCCGAAAAAGTGTTATATTAAAGTGTGTTACAGAAGGTTCGGTGATGAAGGTCCATGTTTGCGAATAGGAATTTTTATACAAACCGAAGGTCAAAAGGCAGTTCATACTGAAAATTTGTTTGTGATGTTCGGAAGACGGTCTATAACGAAAAAATTTATTTGCGGGTGTTCTTAATTTAACGCAAAAACATAGGTGTTCGTAGTCGTTCGGAAGATTCTTGCAACCCGAGAAATACTGTGGGATTTTTTAATGTTTGAGGACCAAAAGCATGAATTTAGTTGTTAACTTGGAAATGGTATAGTTAGAAGTTCGTTAAAAACATCCTATGAACGGAAAAAGTTTGGATTATTAATGGAGAATGAAGAAAAAAAAACTGTTAAACCATATGTCCAAAAATTGCAACGACCAAGCGGGGCAAAATGGAATGCATTTTTAAGTGGTGAAAATGTTGTGACACTGTTACTTTCAGAATGGGCTTAAAGCCTTTTGGTTGCAAAGTGTGTTGGTCGTGATGTACAAGCTCAAACGTAGGCTGATTGGCCTGATGAAACCGCAGTGACGCATTGCGCAGACTATCTCGTTATAGCCTGAACAGACTTGAAGCAAAAACGGAAGTTGTTCATGACTGCAGTTAAGTGTAGTATCGCCACACACGACGTTGCTTTGCGCAATTTCTAGCAAGATCATTAGGTGAACTACAATCACTATCGTTATCTCCCTTGCCATGGCAAAAAATGGGACATGGCCAAACCCTGTGTATGTACTGGTCCATTTTGTGTTTGTTTTGATAATGCTTGAGTATTTGCCCTTTGTTTAGAATTTGGTGCCATGGAGAAATGCATCATGGAATAAAAAATGCTGTATTATTCAAATAAATATGGTGCACCTACAAAGGAGTCTTTGCCACGAGTTGAACATTTGTGCACAATTGGCAGAGATATTGTTGCAATCGTGAAAGTAAAGCTTTTAAATTCGTCCGGTTGCTTAAAATTGTGAAAAATCAAGTCGATGTTATTGCGAAATGGTTGGGTTTGACAAAACAGCTAAGTTTCTTAGAGTTACCGTAATTAAAAACTTTGAGTTGTTGCAAAATCATGTAGCGTTATGCATGAAAAGGGAAGTTTAAAAGGTCATTACCCAAAGAATGGTTAGACTTTTAAATGATAAAAAAGGTCTTATTGCATGAACATTAAAGCGGCTTATTACGGGAGAGGTAATACCAGTCGTTCACTGTACATTCGATAGGGTGACGAATAGGATTTACTGGCAGTTGATTATAAAAGCGAAAACATTCCTAGAGTAGTGGAACTATTACTGGTGTTCCTAGGAAAGTCTGAAGGATTTAATGAAAAACAGCAGGAGTTTGTGAAAACGTAGTTTGGCTATCCTGTGAGGAAAGAAATGATACGAAAAAAATATGCTCATAAGTGGTTCGAATAAAAAGATGACAAGAAAAATGCTTGTCGAAAAACAAACAATTATAAGTTCGCCACGCAGAAGCAGTCGTGAAAGCTGCAATATTTAAGGAAATGTGGAAATTAAGTTATATGAAAACTAAAATGCAAACTGAAATCCGAGGAGAGGATCAGATGTAAAATTCATCAAAAAGTTTTATCTGTCGGTGAGATGTTTCTGTTACAAAAACTCATGTGTTCGAAGAGTGCTCCTAAAAAGAAGTTTTTGTTGACAATCAAGGGAAGTTCTTAAGATTGTCAACTTGGCAATAAAGTGAGTTTGGATCATGAAAATCACTAGTTTCAAATGGAATTATAAAAGGTTATTTTGTTCTGGTAAGATTGTGAGAAGGGCAGAAAAAATTTCTGTACTATAAAGGGTATGTTCTGTCAGGATCTAATGTTTTCCAGAAAAGTTTGGATTTTTATTGACTTCTAAAGTTCTTTCAGAATCAAGTTATGTGCTCAGGCAGAAAATTCAAGAGTAATTTGGTAGCTGTAGAAGAATAAAGGTCATGGTTTTTATGCAAATGTTCTGTGGAAAAAAGATGTTTGTTAAATATTTTGGAGAGTTAATGTTATTTGCTATGTTCAAAAACTTTTCCTAGTAAATATTGCGAAATAAACATAGTTTGCACAAAGGTATGAAGTCCTTTAATCAGTATTTACACATATTTCATTGCGAAAGAAAAACAAGGAAAACACAAAGTCATCCGCAGAAAGTTGCTGCATTATTACACAAAAAATTGCCATTCAATCTGGTTTCTGGAATATTGACCTGCACATAGTGCGCCAAGTTGGTGAACAATGGTCTCTGTTGTATCTCTCGTTCGTCGTTTTAAAGTTCATCGCCCAGTTGAGACCAATAATGATAAGGGTAACAGTTTCGGCAGCATTGAAGAAAAATCTTCTTTGAGAGACCCATATAGCGGATATTTTGTTGTATTTTGTCTTTGTCTAATGTATGATCACAAAGAAGCTGATGGATCTGCTCTTGTAATAAGTGTGATGCAAGAATCACGTTGACATCATCGATGTATGGTGGTTCGTCGTCCGAGGATTGACGATGTGGAAACATTAGACCAAAAACTTCAATAGGTTCATCCAATTGAAATTTTGGTGATTTTGGAGAAAAATTCAATTTTGTTGGACGAGTTGTAGTGCATTTGCTTCGCAGTGACAGAGTCTAATCAGGGTTCCAGGGGTTGGCACAAAATTTGAATGAGCTTTGTTAGGCAGGTAGCTGTCACTTTGAAAGTATCTTGGAAACGGAAGGCTATTGGTTGTCCGGCGTTGATCCCAAGATGAATACCTTCTGGGATCTTTGTCAGTTCGAAAAAGGCAAGGAGTTAATTGTAATTTTGATTGCATTTCCGAGCACATGGGTACAGGGGACATTCTGCATCTTACCATGGTAAATTACTTATCAGAGTTTTTATTATAAGAGAAAAACTATTGCTGTAAACACAAGAAATATTAATAAATGCAATTGTAGGATAATAATGACACAAAAAAGTTATTACCAAAAGGACATTCAAAAAAATCACTTCACATAGAGCAAAAAAATTGATTGTCACAAGAATGTACAGTAGCATTGTCTGTTCATGCTTCTGCCTAAGCAGCAATTCTTCTAGTATATATAATGTCTTGAATATAGTAGGTATTGTCTCAAGTAGGTCACTGCGTCAGCTATATCATGTGACGAGTTGATGATCCAATCTTTTGAAGTAAACAGCTTGTTCACGTGGAAGATGGGCTTTCGAATGCTTGATCCAAATTTCGCTTCACTCGCTTGTGTGTTCTTCTCTTCTCAGTGTATCGTTGTTCCAGCTTGCAATAGTAAGTCATGTGTAAATTGGATTTTATGTAGCAAATTAAATTGCAAATCAAGTTTTTTTCGTTGTGACGTATAGAGCATAACATAACATTTGTAGTGCAAAACTTCAGTGTCGAGCATATTAAATAGTCAGACTTTTTGATATGCTGAAGATGCTCGGAGATTATGGCGCACAAAAAACACGTTGATGGTTCGTTTCAATATCTCAAGTTCAGTTACAGCTTGTCGGCTCACAGGAACAACGATTTTTGGTTCTTGAGCCAATGTTTTAAGTATATCTTGAGTATAAACAAATTCTTGTCGAATGTTCGTTGTTTCACGATTTCTCAGTCTTTTTACCAGATGCATAATTACTGCTAGTCTAGATATTCTACAATAAATGATAATGTAAACATTTAAACAGCGAAAAAATCAGGTGAACACCGTAGGATTTTCTATGTGATCTTAGAGGATGTCAAAACAGGTATGCTTTTATATGTATTGCAATGGCTGGCTTTAAGTCGTTTCGCGGGTAAGTCTAATGCTTGCTGCTTAGTGTCAGGTAAGAAAACAGGAAGTTATTCATTGAGAGCTTCTGACTGCCAAGGAGGAAATGGTGCGTTAAGCATATTGCACAAGGCATTAAGCTATTTAGTCTGACGTGACGGTAATACACGGCTCAATGCATTGATCAATCGGTGTCCATTAAGAGTAGAGTTTGCCTTAAAGGCTGTTACCTGGGAAAAAATGGTTTAAAGGTCTGTTCATACGCTTGGAAAACCTCCGCAGGAATTAAAGTTTGGGTCAACAAGTGAAAAGGCGATCTTTGGGCATACACTCCATTTTGGTTATCTTTTCGTGGGTTTATACATGTTTTAAAACGTTGCTGTTGTTTCAATTCTTTGTGATAGGACAAAGCGATTCACGATGATCTTTGTTGTAACAAAGGTGACATTTGCTGGTTTGTTTCATATCTATAGCCTGGTAAATTTGGGAAGCGAAATCTTTTCTTGTAAAGTAAAGGATATTAATATTGTGTGTCTTTGCCATTGAAGATGAGNTATCGTAATTAGTCGCAATAGAGGCCGTAAAAGAGGGCATTTCTTTTTGGATTTTCGAAGAAGTTTTATAAATGAATCTTTTGTCGATGCAAAGTCCTCGTGTGTTCCTGGAATGTTTTTGAGAGTCTTGAAAAAGAAAATCCATTCAGGATGCGTTATAGGTGGCAATTGAGGTTCAACAATTTTATCCGGCTCCTGTAAAAAATTGCTACCTTTCAAAATATGATTCCATGCTTGTTGAAGGTGTCGTTGTTTGCAGGGATTCGGGTGNTGGAGTCGGTGACATTGCCATCAGGAGTCGAACCCTCGTTTAGTCATTAGCCAACTAACTCCAGCTAAGGGAGTTTTGTAGAATTTGATATGCAGCCACATTAGCGACAACTGGTGCAGGAATGGTTTGGAACACAATTGCAGCAAAACTTTTTGCCAATATTGATTTAGTTTGGCCGATAATAAAGCTTGTATTGTTTTGTGAATTAATTTGTGGGACAGAATTATGTCCACTTTAATGTGATCAGTTTCAAAAGGTGNAATCCAAGCACGTATTAANTTTGCTGGATTAACTTGCCATGTTATCTTGCGGCATTTTAATGTTCGAAGAACCCGTTTAAGTGTCAGAAANGGGCATTTTAGGGGCTTGCATTTTTTGTGTATTTTATGAGGTTTGCAGCAACCACGAAGTTGTATTTCTNAAGGCAACATTTTATGCTACAAATATCTGCGACAATTNTACAAAGCATGGTTAGTTGTTAAAAGAAAAAACGCAGACTATATATAAGATTGTTTTTCACCTTCGATGTGAGACATCCTGGTAACTTGAAACTATTGGTTGCTGGAGGTTGAGATATTTTCGATGGTTGAGTAGTGGAAAGAATTAATTTTAGTTCCGCTTTGAAGAACTGTCTAAGATGTGGTGGCATATATGTAATTTCTTCAGCCAAGAACCGCCAAATTGTTCTTCTTAAATTTGTTATGTCTTGAAATTGGGAGCCAGGTTCTTGACATTTTGTCACATCAATTTTGATGCCAATCGTGCAATGTGAAAGCTGATAGAATGATGCCAGCACTATGCCTGCTCGATTGACAACAGTTTGTTGCTCAGCGTAACTTTTCACCGGCAAGCAAAGATATGGAATCGGCGTCGGTTGCCAATCGCAAATTTCGTTAAGGGGTGCGTTCACCACCAGAATTTCTCCATTCCCGAGATTGAAAACAGTAAGGTTATCAGTAAATTGGTAATATGTGTAAAGTTCTTTTGTAGCTTGTCGAGAATTGTTGGCTGCCATTGCATATTTTATTCTTTGTACTATATTTGGTTGAGGCGAAGGAGTTAGCCGTTTTTCATTCTTAATTGATAGATCTAGTGGAGCTTCCACTTTAATTATCTTCTTTGGCTGTTCAGAAGGGTTGGGGGTAATTTCCATAAGGTCCATTTTAAAGTTAGCTTAATTCAGAAGTTTTTAAAATAAACGTTTCTTTATATGAATGTTGAATAAAATCTGTAGGAAAAAGGTGAAAAAATGTTTCTCAACTTTGATTTTGCAAAAGGTTGAGGTAAAGAAATCATATGTTAAACTGATGAACATAAAAATTTGAAAAACGTAAATAAAAATGTATACCTTCACAAGGACTTCTGGACTAGCGTTTGCATTGTCAGCGTTTTGGTCACCCAGAGATGTATAATATGTCTGAAGTTCAAGACGGGTTGACTTAGGTACTAGGGGGGCTTGTGTGAGAAAAATGTTTACTATTCTTTTCTGGAAAGTGTGTGCTCGTCTTGAACTAATGGTATTCGCTGTGACATCCATTTGAACTTCGAAAATAAACGGGGCAACTTCAGGAAATCATGTAAAAACACTGGCAATCCTCAAGGTATCTTTGTCTAAATCAGCCATAGATGAGGTAATATGCGGAAAAAAAGGAATTTGAGAAGTTTCAAAATGGATTGCCTGTTGAAGGGTGCATTTAGTGACATAAACAGTGGGATAATTATCGTCAATTCGTATCAGATAGCAATCGTCGTCAATTTCCCAGATTCTGGTTGGGTCAGCATACCGTTTACAAGTATGGAATTTGATTATCAACTGCTTGATATGTTGTATTTTGTTAGGTGAAGGCAGAGCGTTTTTCCAGTGGTTTTTCGATGCACTGGCAAAAACGTCCTTTAGAAGTGACTCAAGTGGAGATAATGCTGATGAAATCGGGGAGATGGCCAAGTTATTTTCATCAAGTGCCATTTTGCTATATAACACTATTATGACACTGTATATAACAAACATTATTCATAGGCTTGAAGTAAAATCATAAGTGAAGTAAATGAATTACTTGCGTATCGAAAATGCTACTATCGTTATTGTATTAAGTATAGCGAAATAGTATTACGTAAAAATGGGTAAATAGAAATGCAAACATAACTTTTTTACATGTAGCTGGTCACAGGCAGCCTCTCTGTCGCGCCCTGAAGGATCGGTTCGAGAGGAGATGATCTTCGAAAAATGCAAGATCCTTTTATATTGTTGTTAGACTTGAGAGGTTGAACACTTCAGAGAATATCTCACTAGGCACTTAACATATTTTTTAAAACTGAAATAAATTTACAGCCATAAGCCATAAGTTAGGTAAGTGTTAAAACATATGAGAAATTAAAAGTTTTGAGGCCTAAAAAGAATGTAATTGGTAACTGAGGTAAACAAATGACGGTGACATTTGTGAAAGA
>JGI24021J15306_10008122_pt1 | contig 12877 bp, 9 predicted proteins | sample Ectturendosymbi1_FD_15306 | JGI IMG/M metagenome (IMG submission 15306) | reverse complement strand
TAGTGCATTCTTAACTGGCACTAGTAACAACCAAGTTCCATCCACAAAGAGCGGGACATAGTTGAGCGCAGATATAACGTCGTGGCATGAGAATTGAGCACGTTTGATAACGTTTGACAATTAGAGGAAATTCGTCATTGGTTCAAACGAGATTAATTGTATTCTAACAATGATATTTATCAGCTATTCTTACTGAATTCGCGAGCGCAAGGAGTATCTGGCAAAAATGAATAACCTGCCCAAACACCATGGCGCGGGGCCTCCGGAGTCACTGGGCCCATTGGCCCAATGCAGCTGCTTCGGCTTAAGACCGGCCCTGTGCCTGATAATGTGTGTTATCTCATTTGCACCAGTGGGAGCTATATAGCCTTCGAAATTTTTCTGATTAAAAATATGTTGGTTGTGACAAGGGTTTTTTTTATCTTTGCAGGTATTATTTTGCCAACATTCGAGAAGATTGCGTTCAATTTTTCATATTTAGTTTTGTAGTTTGGTCCACCATTCTGAGAAGTGGTGTATTTTTAGTGGTTTTCCAGGGATATTATGTTCTTAATAAGTTGCGCAGTTTATTTAACATTGTCATTGTACTTGTTAAGCTTAGATTTAAAGTAGGTTCGTTTTGATAATTCTTTCAGATGTGTCAGTTCGTCGCAATAGGTTTGGCATTGTTCATTATGCAAGGATGACTGCTTTTAATTTGCTCTTTGATGGTGTAGCACAGCTTTGGGTAGGTATACGGTTTGTATTTTTTTAAAGAAAAACCTTTGTCCGAAAGAGGATTTAGACTAGCTGAGAATTATTTTGAGGACCTTCGAAAAACTTGCCAACATTCCATGCGACGGTGTGCAAAGTTACTTATATCTTAGACCAGCGGCCCCCAAACATTTTGCATGCTGGGCCAACTGCCAGATGTTATCAGCGTCCGCGGGCCTTACTGTTTTGTGTATTGCAAAAAAGCCCTTCTTATTCCTGAACATTCCCTCATAACCCAATCAATCCACAGATTAATTTGATCTTGCTTATACCTTTATTTATATTATTTGGATTGACTTCCCTTACTGCTCTTCATACAGGCTTGCAGTATATCAGTGCTTTTCAAGTTGTTTTTGTCGTGGTACTTTCGTCTACAGTACGATTTTCAAGAACCTTGTACGCCACACCAATCATTATATGACTAGACAGGGTATCAAATACAGGTACCCAACAAACTCCCTTGCAAGTAGCACCAAGTACTTCTATTGAACAATTAACAAATTGCCAGATAACGCTTACTCTTCGAACTCCAAATGCCTGCCACAATTTACAAATTGCACAGAACTTATTCAAGCTAATGTAGGGTTTACAGCAGTCTAGGCACCACGCACATATAAGGGTGCCGGTGAAAAGCAAGTATGACCCATCAATTGTCTGTGTTCACGTTCACTTATCTGTGTTTTGGGTGGGTACAATATTACAAACGAATGGCTAGGTCTTAAGTAAATCACTTTTTTTAAACATTGCAAGCAAACTCCGAAACGTGCATACTTAAACTTTTGATCAAAGCAAAAAGCTTGGTTTGTTTTGGTAGACCAATGTGCCCCACAGCCTTATGCAAAAGAAATTGAGGCACATTAGCCAATTTCTCCACTTAAAATCACGTCGATGCAAAACCTACACAACTTAACATGTTGATGTTAAACTATTAAGTTAACCGATTGTACAATAGATAGCTTATGAAATGCCATCCCCTAATGCTTTTGTTTCTTTTTACCAGATTGTTCACAATTCTATGAACAAGGTTATCGGTTCAATGGAATTTATCCTTTGTGGTTGAAACAAGGATATCGGTTTGCTCCATTTTACTGTGACATGGAAACCATTAGTGAACTGACTAACAAGCTGGGATGGACCGTTTTACAAAAACGATTTAACGGTGTTGAAAACTTTGATCGTAATTGGAATGAATACGCGAAAGGTTTTGGGACTTTGGATGGCGAACACTGGATTGGTTTGGAAAACATTTTCTCAATGACAAACCAAAGGAATTCGAAACATTGCCAGCTGCAGTCAAAGTCACCTAGATTAAGAATCGACTTTGAAGATTGGAATGGATTGCAGTTGTACTCAGAAAATAATGAATTTGGTATTGCAACAGCTGATGAGCAATATTACATCTGCGATATAGGTCTGGCCTATGGGTCAGCGACATACAAAGGACACAAATCGGTTCCACTTTATAGTACTGATTTTAGTACAATTGACAATGATAACACGGATCACAAATGTCCATCTAAAAATAAAGGAGGTTGGTGGTTTCTTAAGTTTTGTGGCGTATCCAATCTAAACGGTCATTACGCGAAACAAAAATCCAGAATGGAATTTCACACCATTTACTGGCATACGTGGCCTAAAACAAACGGAGTACGCACAGCGTTGCGACGTGTGTCCATGAAGGTTCAATATTGAATTAAGCATACCTAACAACACAAGACCAAGAAAAAAATTCACATGACCATTCAATTCTTGTTTGTATTTAACAATATGAACGAAATAACCAGCACTCCATAGAATACTGTTGTTTTGAGCCAACTTTTTCAAAATATAAGCATGCATAAAAGTAGATCAAGAGAAGTTTTGATAAGCAAGCGTGTATTGCTCTGAAGTAGTCTAATAATTGCTATAATTTATGTTTTTCTCCAGAAATTTACCAAGTGAAAAATCCGTTAAGGCAAGCAAAAACCATTGGTGCTTAGTGCTACACCGATGTAAAGTCCACAGTGTTTTCACCCGAATACTCGAGTCTGACGCAAATTGAAATGAGCGAAAAGTGACTGAAAATGGATGAAAAACTAAGTAAAAACTTTCCTATTTTAGTGTGCTTGTGCATTTTCGCATGTGTTCTGCTCCACAGTTCATTGTTCTTGCTCATCTGGCAAAACAAAAGTCTTAGCTTTTTTGACGTTGAGAAAAACAAAGGGTCAGCATATTTTTCACTCCCTTTCTGTTGCCATGGCATCTTTCGACTAAATGTTGCTTGCCAATAAGAAGCTCTTTACGCAAGTCAAAAAATAAAATAACTTTCCTACACTATCAGGTTTACTGATCACTTTGTACTAGCAATGCAACGTCATCCTCACATATCTTTACATCAGGCCCGTAACCAGTTTGGGCCACTAGGTAGGGTGAAGACTTTTCTGAGGGGTCCAAATTTTTTTAACTATGTCCAATAATTGTAAATGATATCCAACACATTTTTCCCGGGAGGGCGAAAAATTTTCTAGGGGAGGCTTCACCCCCCCTGGTTACGGGCCTGCTTTACATATACCCACAGCTACTCGTTAGTTGGCAAAGACTTTTTATGTATATCGAGCGGTTCCAACACTTACATTGGCAGAACTGTACCACCATTCCGGGGGCGTGGGAGGAATGAAAGTGGTTTCACTTCAAAAAACAAAATATGCAAAACCCAGCTTGTAAAAACGATTTTTTGAATTATTGCCAAATCAGTAGTTACAACACAGTCCGCAACTCCACACACAGCTTTGCATATGCTATTGCTTGAAATAGTAAAACAACTGACTGATATTTGAAGTGCTAGGAAAATGGATTCATGATTTTTCAGTTTTTAACATACCTGTTTGCAAAAGCAATGACATGGTTGTTGAATACCACGTCTGCAGTGCACATGGAAAAAGTTTTCGTTTGTGCCTGACCTCAAAGGTCAGCAAACCTGCATCTAATAACGACACATGCGGGTGCTTTAGATCAGCGTAACCAGTGTTTTATAAACAAAATGCAATCTTTCCAACTTTCGCATTGAACAGAACTCAAAAGAAATGATATTTTAATTTTTATGTTTCAAACCTCGATTGCTGTAGAAACCTGTATCAGATTGGCGTTTTAACGTTGTTTCTGTTTTCGTCAACCTGCCCGCGTTTACACTGATGGAAAAAATGCTAGAAAGTTTCAGAAGAGTGATTGTTTCACCAATAACGCATTATGGTAAAGATGACTCACACATGAGACGTGATACAGAAAGACAACAATCATTCATAGATTTGATGGCAGTGTTCAGTCAGAGAAACAAGGCCAAACTGTGAATGGTTCGCTGGTAATTGTGGTGAGAACAAGGGAAATGTGTAAAGAGGTGGTTCGACTACAAGTTTATAACTGTGTTCTGTAAATTTGATCTCAAACAAGGCTGTGCTCTGCAAAATGAAGATTTACGATTCTACAAATACTGGAATAAATCGTGAACCCGCATGAAGTCCACAAGCGTGTCTACAGCATTTCAAAACATCATATGTCACATAAGCACCATTAATCGCAAGAATAGAATCGGTCAATATCAACTACATGAGAGTTTCGCGATTTCCCACATAAAAGACAAACGTCATTCAGCTCTGCTTATGTAAAGTTCGCATGTGGCTGGATTCTACATGCAAGTACGCTGGCCTTATTTGTAGCACATAAATGAAATATTTGCCATTTGCATACAAGAATTTAAAAAAATATTCTGGTAAATTCATACCAGTCATAGTAGGGCAAAAGATTGTATCAAACAGAAAACAAATCGCTTTGGCAAAATCGTGCCAACCACATGTTCTTGCTTTCAACAGATGTACAGAGGGTTGTACAGCGACCTTCGTGATGGCGTCATAACCCACGAAATAAGCCAAGCTGGTGTAATCAAACGACCAGATCTCACAAAAATAGCGAGGATGCAAATGGTTCCAATCTTCAAGAAACATTTCGGAAGCAAAAAGAATCAACCAGTTTAACAAGGGTTGACGTCAAAGATCAAGTATGCAAATGCCTCATCCCAAGCTGAAAGCGCTCTAAAAAACGTTGCGACAACAATACATGGGATCACGAAGACACTTTGCAACAGTCTGTGTGACATGCAATTCGAACCTTACCAGCTGCTTTTGCACATACTACTATGCATTAAGTCTTGATTATTTTCTTACCGCTTGCGGAAGAGCTGTTCTGGTTCAAAATTGTTGTAGAACCTTTACAAACTTTTACTTTGAAAGATGTGCTTAATAATAAAATTATCTCTGCTTCTCTGTGCATTCCCCACTTAAACGCTGATGTTCCAAAAATTTGTAGCACAAAAAAATATCTCTAAAACTGGAATATGATTCTTCTTTGATGCTACAGTTTCTAGGAACATTTAGCAGTAAAACACACAGTTTGATAAAGTAACGCCAAAGGACAAGGAATTTATGATAAGAGCATGGTAACGCAATTTTAACTGCAGACAATCGAGTTGCAAATTGAATTGGTACGAAAATCATTTCACTACAGTATTTTAACTAACTGCGCTTGTTCCAGCAGCAGATTGCATAGTTTACATTTTTCCCAGCGCTAAATCGTTTGAAATTAGTACTCGTCACTGAGGAAGGTATTTGTATTGAGGATGATGGAAATACTGAAAAAATAAAAGAACTCAATTTCGGTAATTCGTTCCAAATATTAATAGTAAATGATATCACTGCCTTCGAAAAGAGGAGAATTGTTTAGTGCAGTATGTTCAAATAACACCAAATGATGGATTTGGACTTTCAGAATACAAGTAAGATGGTATGCGAGCGACACTGCAAATTATTATAACAAAGACAAGCCGTGCAGTCTTGGAATAGAATTAGAGAAGACCAGGATTGACGTTTTCCTAATACTTCAATTGAAGTCACGCTTAATGTAAATCTATTTAATTAAGAATTAATATTGAATAAAGTCTGTGTTGTTTATGGGAAATCTCTCGATTTTTCTATATTGTCTTTCAAACTTCAATGCTGGTAAAATTTCTTTTTTTTATTGGTACCCTCTGCTAAAATTCTGACATACATCTGATCTCAACGGACAAATTCACCAGACAGTTGTGAATTATATCTATCATATCGGTGTAGCTTTTTCATTTTCTGCTAAGTTCAACTTCAGTAGCTATTTGCTTGCAAACCAACGTCTCATTTTTAGTGAACACTATTCTCGATTTCTTCGTTTCGCTCAGTTTTCGCAAAACTTCGTCAAGCAATGCACACCAAACTCCAGCCTTTGATGTGTTGCGGGCCCCTAAGTGCGAAAAGAATTATCATTCATCACTTGAGTGTTATACTTTCAAGTACACCACAGACAGACAAAGACAAGGAGTGGTAACGGTGAAAATATACAATCCAGGTTTGGATCGCCACGGCGAGACCCATTTTTTGACCCTTTGCGACCCATGTTTGGGTCGCGACCCATACTTTGGGAACCACTGTAATAATGGAAAGCAAAAACATGAATCAAAATCTAGTCAGTGCCACTCGTAAAATTGTTCATACTACGACCGTGCCTTTGAACTTTATCTGTTCATATATAAAAACTACTGCTTGATTTTCCTGTCCAGCTACAGCTTAAAAGTACGAGCACTCTCGGGTAAAATGCAAATTTTAATTTTGCCCCAAGCACCACAGCTGAGGAAATGGCTGACTTTGCTTTTATTTGATTTGCTTCACGCCGCGTCAGGAACTAAGTTTTGGTGCGTTTGCATAATGGGCCAGCCAGTATTGGTGGCAAAGAAAACAATCTAAGTCACTCTTACCGTAATGTAGTGTTTTGCTTCAGCCGACTTACCTGTGGGAAAAAATGAGACAGCTGCTCCCACGAATAAGATGATACGTGGCAATCTTGTCGGAATCATGGTGGACCACTGCAAAGTAATGATCATTAGATCCATGGGCAGCAAAGCTCACATAAATTTGATTGCGTTTACGGAAATAGCTTGCCTTCAGATCTTCGGAGTTAGAATTTGAAGNGTAGCATCGTGAACAATCATGGAGAAACAATTCGACACACCTGTAATAGGCTGCTGGCTATTTCTGAGCTCAGAGACACTNTGACNNTTTTCATCAGGGAGGGCCGCGTTACAACAATCAATCGGTTTTACACCAAAAAAGAAGCAGACATTTCGAAGCATAACGAACTTGACCATTTTTCTACAAACTTCGACCAAACATTACGTGAAATCATTTTAAAATTATTCTTGGTGATCAAATACAGTGGCTCACACGCTTCGCATTAANCCGAGTGAAACTTCAACAATAGTTACAAACAACAGCTCGTAAACGCTGAAGTTTGAAAAGACTTTTTTGACTGTTCCACTATTATCTGGAAAAGAACATCCCAGTCCCAGAAACAATTTCAAAAAGAATAACATTCAGCTGACTCTCCGTTGTCGCTTATAAACAAAGCAATCAACTCAAGAGTTTCGAAGCTTTGGTGAAAAAGCGCAAATTTTTGGGTTTCATGGCATACAAATTCTTCGTCAGATACAACACATTTCCCACTGTGGCTAAGAACTTTGCGTGGTCTTAACCACGTTTTGATAAAATGTTTGCAATTTTTCTTGTCAGTGATGATTTTTTATTTTTCCATGATTTTTCCGTACCAAGACGGAAACAAACAAGGTCGTATATGTAGGCACTCCACCTGGTCCTGAGACGACCTCTAGGCCGCTTTCCTGTGGGTTTAGCCAGCAGGACTTGCCTCGCCAGTCTTTCGTGGGACATTCTATCTAGACACATGGCTGAACCAACGCAGTTAGTATCTCTCGATTCGGGAAGTGGTTCGTCATTCAGAGCTCCGCGAATTTCACAGCTGCACACTTTGTCGCGAAGTGTCACTGCGTGGACTCTTCACCAAAACCCAATCTCTGCCGCTTGCATTTGAGATAATATTCTTTCGGTCCTTACCCAAGAGTTATAACCGTAGGTAAGAATCGGAATAAAGTCCGATTTAAAAATTGATAGTTTAGCCGTGTTTGAAAGCTCCAGTTTTGTGGGCACAGAGCGATAAAGCGCACGCAGAATGCGTTAGCTTTACCAATTCCTGTATCAATTTCCTTGTGCCACCTTCCGTCACTCGTAATTGCCCCCTCCCCCTAGGTTCTTGAACTTCTTCACCTGCTGCAGTGTATTGCCGCTCACTTGCAGCATACACTGCCTTGGTTTTCTGGACATAATACTTCGTTTTTTTTTGGAGCTAATTTTCATTCTGGCTCGGTCGCACGCAGCAGGAAACCGATGAAGTGCATGTTGGAGACGCTGCTGAGAAGATGCTAGCAGTACCAAATCGTCTGCAAAAAGTAGACGGTTGATTCTGCAGCTCCTAACTGTGACATCCTCGTCGACTCGGCTGTGACTGTCTAGTCAAATCATGTAGACCAGTGGTCTACAACCTTTTTTGTTCAAATCGCCCTCCTACATGAACTTCGCTTAAAATTCGCCCCCCACTTACGACTTTAGTTTTGCCTAATCATTTCTAAAAACAGTCGGTTCCAACAAGGGTGTCGGAGTGGCAAGAAGATGGAGGTTTTTGGGCGGAGTTGGATTTCTGAGAAAACTAGGAGTCGGAGTGGGGGTCGGATATTTTTATCCGACTCCAGAAGTCCAACTAAATCATTTTTATATCGCACTCCTAAGTTAAGATCCTAACTCATCTCTGTTGAAAATTCAAACGGTGCAGTTTGTTTTGAATCCTTTATCGAAACATATAATTCTTGTTGTGCACCACGATTTCTATTGATTGCTAGTTGCTACAAAATTGTTGACAGCCAAACTTCTTTCACGTTATGTTAAACTTCTTTTACGCTTGCAACGAGTCGGAAAATTTTGGAAGCTAGGAGTCGCAGTTGAACATTTTCCCTTTGACTCCGCAACCCTGGTTCCAACTGCTGCGAACCTTGCCCCTGGCTTTTTATCTGTAAGTTTTTTTAAAGCAGGTTGAAAGTTGGTCAGCTTTAAGTCGTATGGCGTTTCCTCGGTCTTGTTCATGTCAAGACGATTGCGTTGTTTATTGCGCATGCTCAGTACTTGGGTGAAACCTTGCTCAGCAACAGACGTCGTGGGAGACTCCAGTAGCAATAATAGTTTAACCAGGGTTTTTTAAGGCGTTTTAGGAACCCGATTCGGGTCCCCAGAATTTCAGATCGGGTCCCTAGAATCAGGGAAAATTATCATCAGGTCCCTAAAATCAGAGAAAATCGGGTCCCTAGAATCAGAGAAATCGGGTCCCTACAAATCCATACCGGGTACCTAATATTTTCCTTAAAAAAAAACACTGGATTAACTTTCCCAAACTTCCGGAAAACTATCTCTGCACTTAAACCAGCAGTCTGACCATCCGAGTTAATAAAATATGGCACGGGTTTCATTATCGCTTTGGAAGACGATGAAAAGTTCCTGGATGTGGAGTCGCATTCGCTTATGCTAGTTAACTGGCAAAAAGGCACTTCACCGAGTCACTTTCCATGCAATTCAACTGTTGGCGTGATCTCCACAACATAATGACTTCTTAGAAAGCCTCAAACAACAGGTGGCGAAAAAGATTTTTTGGAATTGTCAGTTTAGCCAAAATGGGGGTGGTTGGACTTACTCGCTAGTCTAAGTTATCCATATCCCTTTCCTAGCCTACTGTAGTGGTATATTCTGTTATTAGTCAGATGAACAGTACAGCTATATGCACAAGCACAACAAAACACTCTAGTATCTTCAAAGAAACTGACGTTTTTCCTCTTTCAACCAACAGAAGTATAGTAAAACGAAATAATGCATTTTGCTGTATACGAGAAAAGTCCAAACTTCCGAGCGTACTGATATGCAAACAGGTTTGCAAATGTCATCGTTTGATGTCCCTTATTTAACGCTGCTCGTGCAACGACTGGACCAACAAACTACCGAACTACATATTGCAAAAGTTTCTTAACACTTTACCTGGAAATTCGTCAGAACCGCAGTGCTTGGCTCTCAACCAGTAATACTATCCGTGGCCTTGGATAGTTAGTGCAGTGAAGCAGAGTTACACAGGACAATGTTAGTTTGATCGTTACATCACCAGTCCTATATCTTATGCTTTATAACCTTTAATACGAACCACGTGGAGTCGAAAGTGCATCAAATGATTTCGTTCCGAAGTGGCAAATATAGTATTTGACTTTGATGTTGCAATCAATTCAGAATTTTAGCATATTCTGTCCTGCAGAAATCTCCCCTCTGGAAACTGAAATCGCCTTCCAAATGTGGAGTGGTAAATCACTAAATCGCCCCCGTTCAAGACCACTGATGTTGACTACGAAGAGGAGCGGTGGCAGCACACACATTTGTCGGAGTCCAACACCAACGGTTGTGGTTTAACTTCCCCGACACGGACACAAACTTCTGAGCATGAATATAGTTACTTGACGGCCAGTAACAGGCGGCCGTCAAAACGGTTCTCGCGCAACACTCCCAAAGGTTTTTTACAAGGAACCCAGTCGTATGCTTTCTCGAGGTCGACAAAACATGTGTATAGATGTCTTTGGCATATTCCCAAGATTTATCGAAAATTTTCTGGAGAGTAAAAATTTGTTCTGTAGTTCTACGGTCGGGACGAAAGCCGCACTGGGTATCATTCAGCTTTGATTCAATTATTTCGCGTCATCTTTTTTCAAGGCACTTGGTGTATACTTTTCCAGATACGCTAAGGAGAAGTGGCGTATCTATGCAAAGTTGCGCCCATGGCAAACTTTAAATGTGTGCCCTTTCTAATAATTTCAATATCAGATATAGGCACAATTTTTACGGAAGATAAACCATGAAGAAAATCAATGTTTTTGAAACGGAAAATATTGGTGCTTATTTTTGCTTCAAACTTTTCAGCAAATAAAATATAAATCATCCACAAGGACCACAACATACTTCTATACTCATTTATTTTTATTATGAAGAATATCAAAACATTCAAATAATAACGGTACATTTGCTTATAGGTCTATATAGCTTTGCCTGCCAAAATTGTATATCTTAAAAATAAACAAACAACATGTTGCAAGTTCTGCAAACGACAATTTCTTTTGAAATGGAGCACATTAAATTTGAATTGCACATTAAAGTATTTAATGCAAGTCATGTATCACTTGTGTTCGAAAATTCCGTGCCCATATCGAAACAAAGTCGTCTATGATTTCATCAACGTAAGCATTCGCTGTTTCGTTGCTTTCTATTCTAATCAAAGCTAGATCACACAACCTGCCCTGAACCTGTAATTCGAAGAACGTCAGGAGGACTTCAGAACGCGATAATTTTAAGCTGCACGACCTGATACTAGCATTTTGCTATCTAGGACCTTCTCGTATAATTGCTTGTCATCTACGTCTGAACTGTACACAGCTCCTAAATTGTCACACTTAGATGTTAGTTTTTCACAGTCAGGACCTTTTCACAAGGCCGTGGACATCGAACAGAAAGTCAACTTTGCTACAGAAAAAGCTAGCTCTAAACAAGACTAACAAACCTCTTTCATGAGTTAAGATTTTTCTCAACTGGCACGGTAACGATACTAACTGCTAATTTTTCGAGGACTAGCTAATTTTCTCTACCTTAGTCTCTAGAGGGGGGCATTGTATTCAGCCTATTTATCGGACACCAGTTGCCATCGAAGAAGTTTCATAAAGTCGAAGTGGGCCGCAGCAGTTTAAGTAATTTGCAAATTTGTAGGACCTCAACAGCAGTTATTTGCACAACAGTTAGATTCTTACAGCCACGGCCTTAAATTCGTCTCAACCAGATTCTGATTATTATCTCCTTGCCTGAAATGCAGCAGTACGGACTGACTTATCCTTGCTTATAGCGTGAGGACAAGATCTCGTAGATATGGCATGCGAGCATTCTTGTCACAATGACAGACCGTCGCGTTATGTCACAATACTACAGTTTTGTCATAATGCATAGTGGTGCTAGTGCAACACGCCCGCCTTAATGCATTAGGGAAGGGCGCTGTGTTGATGCAGCTTTGCATTTTATGAATGCATTGGGCGCAAAGTAGAGGTTCAAGAAACTGTAAATGAAAATTTCAGTTTTTGCCAAGCACTTTTTGCGCCCCCCTTAAAGTTCCGCCCACTGCACGTGCCATGCCTGGCATACTCTAGATACACCACTGCTAAGGTGAGATATGCCCCGGTAGTTGGTGCACTCACTCCTTTTTTGCGTATGGTGGTGATCACCCAGTGTGCCAATATTTCGGTGACAGAACGCCAGGCCATCTGACACACGATTCTTCAGTCAAAGAACTTCTCATCGATACAAGGCTTTGAGCATTTCAGGTCGGATTTCATCACATCCTGCAGCCTTCAGTGCTTTGACAGCATGGGAGACTTCGGCTGCAGTGATGGTATGTTCCTCCCCCTAACCTCGTGTGTTTTCGGTGGTGTAATAGTGGCTAAGTTTGAAAGATCTTTGAAATAATCTCTCCGTCTACCAAGAATGTTCTTCCCATTGCCGAGTAAGACAGCATTTTGGTGTTTGGAGCACTTATCTGCTTGCCAGTAATTAGAATCCTGTTTATGACTGAAATTCTCCCAAGATTGCATTTTGGACTTCTTCATCATGAGTACTGCGGACTTTCACGTCCGTTCATGATGCATAGTGCGTTGTTACAACACAGTTGCATTAGCATCACCATGTCGGCTAATCACACCCCTCCACATACCGGCATCGTTTCAAAGTGTGTGCAATCATTGAAGTCGCCCAAAAGGATCGTGGATTCGTTAGTTTCAACCCTTCGCAGGCACAGCTAATTTATTTTAATAATGCAAGTACAGTAGTGCACTTGAGTATGGGCCGTACGCCCGTAACAAACACAGGAAGCGGTCCAGCAACTTTAACCTCAACATGCACATGGGCGTCGGAAGGGGGGAGCAGAGGGGGATTTTGAAATTATTAGCAAAAAAAGGTGTTTTTTCAATTTCGAGTGGTAAAAAACAAATTTCACCGCTTTTGACCGCCCCTGGAAAAAATCCTTCCGACGCCCATGAAGATGCACACCCTTCCTCCTAGCGGGGTCCACTTGTCAACAAAGTTTGCCAGCAGAGGGCTTACAA
>JGI24021J15306_10008121_pt1 | contig 12878 bp, 7 predicted proteins | sample Ectturendosymbi1_FD_15306 | JGI IMG/M metagenome (IMG submission 15306) | reverse complement strand
TTTTAGACTTTCATGTAGCTGCAGTTTCCTGGATAAGCCTGTATTCCTAAGTTAAATTTTAGGAAGGTTTGATATGGAAGTTTACCATCAAGCGGTGCCTCCTTCAGGTGTGAAGTAACATACGAAGTGTTTTTATTCATTGTGTAGCAGATTTACGACATTGCTACTCACGGTGCTCATGATTTCCAAGGATAATTAGCGTACCGCTAGTAATCAGTAGACCAGGAGTCTCAAACTCAAATTGATCCGAGGGCCAAATGAACACATATGAAGTAACCCGAGGGCCGCTTTGTGACTGCCTGACCCGTATTATGACGCTGTCGCAACATTGGCGCCACATGAACCTTTCTAGAAACAGTTTTCCTTGTCCTGCGAAAGGTTACAGGCATGTCATTTCTAACTGTCTCTACGTTATTTTAATTGGAACTTGTTCACTATCTGGCCGAGCACGTTTAAACACCGGTGAATAAAACAAAATAACTTAAATGTTAATTATTTGAAAATTCCCAAAAAGCATCCCGGGCCGCACAAAATACCCTCGAGGGTTGCATGTGGCCAGCGAGCCCTGTGTTTGAGACTCCTGCAGTAGACCAACTATAGCACTGACTATCCATTACTAAACGGTAATGCCACTAGAACGTGATCACAACATCTATTGCTTTATAAACAAAACAAGCTCATGTCGTATCTGAGTGCACAAGTTTATGTTCACCAGCGATTAAAATTCATTTATTCTTAAGTCTCAATGTTCCAGTGGTCTTGCATTTTCCTTAGTTCACCAAATCATGATCCAAGCATTCTTGTTTGTTTTCCAACCCCTGGAAGAAATTTTGCGAACACGCTTGCGCGAAGGACAGTTGTTGCAAAAGCACACATTCCACTTTTTGCTACAATGCGCGTAAGAACTGCGGTGTTGCTAGAACTAATCTTGGCAGTTTGCGTTTTTTGTTTTTCTAAATGGTTGCTGTCTTCTTATCAGCACCTCCATTTTATAAAAACGCACAATGTAGTGATGCTTAAAACACGACCATGTCAAGCATTCTCACTTGGTGGTGGGCAGGCAGAGAGGTAAGAGGTTATTAAGTCTGGTGACAAATCAGAAAGAACATATACCAGCAGCATACACTTTCTTCGTTCATTTGGCTCACGACAATGAAATTCTGGATTTAGCCCTTGTTTCTGGAAAAATCCTACAAGCAATCATGGCTACAGATATGGTTTTAAGACCAACTGATTTTGCAGGGAAAGGTTTGAATAAATGTGATCAATATGCATAGCACCAGTAGAGAAAGTGTTCAGGTGCCATGCTGAAATGGTACCTTCATCTAAAGTTAAATCGACAAAAGTTTTATAGTCTGGCGTTATGCTGCAAGCGCTCTTGTAAAAAATTTCTCTAGTTTTCAAAATATCTGGATCCGCGGTGCGAGTGATTCTGGGTGGTAAGCATCGATCACCGCGGCCTGCTTTGAAATACTGTACACCTTTTGCCGCTCATCAATTGCAACATCGCACACCAATCAGCACTGGACGTGCCCTTCAGATGGTCAAATTCAATCCGGTTCGATTGTGTCGTAAACATTTTGCGGGCCATACATATATAACAGGTCATACCTTTATAGTTCAAATGTGACGAAAAAGATTTTAGAGATCGTGTTTCGATTGAGCTGATTAAGTTGGGAGAGACGATTGAAAAGGACGCATTCTGGTCAGTCAAACCTCCTCCAGCAACTGCTCTTTGTAGGAAGTTTTCAGTTACAAGCAGAAGAGAATGAGGATTGGCGTTAGTCAGTGCATCGACGTCTTCGGCTGAATACGTAATGTAACAGTTAACTGTTGATGCTATACGAAAGGTTTGTGCCGCGTGCAACCGTTTGTTCGATAACGTTTTACGTTCCGTGAAGTAATTGTTACAGCGAGGATCCAACACCGAAGACGAATGAAAATAGCACAAATTTGTAGAGAAGTGTTCATAATCAGGGATGTAGTGCTAAAAAAAGAAGTGTGGGAACGCATCCAAAAAACTAACCATTTTCAAGTGAAAGAAGTGTGGGAATGTGGAAAAAGAAGTGGGAACACCGCCGAAAAACTAGACATTTTCAGTAATTACACAATTACTCTAGGGTGCTACGCAAGAGATAGCTTGTCATTTATTCATTTATGCGACGTCTGGAGCTGCACACAGGAAATCTGAGTAAAAACACACATCTTCAAGCTAGGTTACTATGAAAAAAGTGTGGGAACGCGTTCCCACTACACCCCTGTTCGTAATACGGATGGACTTCCATCAAGCAAATGGTTGCAGGCATACGCATGTGTCGACAATTTTGCTTTCGTGCAGCGCATTTTCGTTCAGGTATAACTAGTTTACGTCAGCAGAAATGGTCTGCAGTGCTGTAGAACCCTACACGCGATTTGCAGTTAGTTAATTTCAACTCACGGGAATAACAGTATTTTCGAGATGTGTGAATGCAAGATAAGCATTTCTTATTTTTAACTTACATCCCGGAACGTATACTTTTAACCAATGACGCATGCAGGAAGTGAAGCGGTTCGTTATTAAATCTTGTATTTTGTGGCTTGGAGTAAGACGTTGATTTTTTTTTATAACTGCAAAGTTTTTGGCCCTCTGAAGATTCATGTTTGAAACGCTGTAGAGATGCAATCAAACGCAACACCGCATGGACAGTGTTTCGTAAAAAGCAACTTTTAATACGATTTTGGATGCGATTGCTTAACAACGTAATGGTTACAAAGAAAATCATGTGGTGTGAACAGATACGTAGCCCAATGTTTCAGGTAGTTGGGAAAGCAAGACGTTGAAACTGCTTCTAGTTTGTTGTTAACGTAAAGCTGCACTGCACATTGATTTTTAAAGATGGGTTAAATTTATTGAACGGAAAACTTGCACTGCAGTTTCAGTTTGTAGACAGAAAAGTTATTTTGTGGAGCACTACGTCATAAGCGACGAAAAAGAGAAACAGCAAAATTGCTTTAAGTATGCTTTGCGTCGTGAAAGGTAAATGCAACAAAATACCTATGTTTTTCTCCAACCCGGTTCCGTTTCAAACTGAAGCTAGCAGACAGTTAACATGTACACTCGTTTGTACACATGGGTTTATTATAAACCGGAATGGGACTATTTGGCGCCGCCGTTTTGGCGACAACGGTTTGGCGATGTGGCACTGAGCTGTTTTGGCGCTAGCACTTATCTGCTTGATTACTATTACGCACACGTCGCGCCAAATAGTTGTCGCCAAGACGGCGGCGCTAAAAAGTACCTGACCCATTATAAACTACCTTCAGGGTTATCTATCTAACAACGATTTATCTATCTTTTTGCAAGCTTTATATGTCATAAATCCGTTAATTGAATGAAGCATAATGTCAACATAAATGTAACTACAAGTAAAAATATCTCAATTGCTGATGTTTTAAATGTATTTTGTTAAAAAATTAGAGTTTCTATATTCAATAACAAAAACTTTTACTTTTTTCCTCAACGTTTATGTTATTTGAACGATTCTTCAACATAAGTTTCAGCCAATCATCCACTCTATTCTTGTCCATCAAACTGTCCATGACGGTCACAAAATTGTTAACCAAATTGTTAGTCTCTTCTGGATTCAATGTGGTGTAGTTCACAGGCTGTTACAGAAGAAATCATCATATATAAGTCCCATGATAAACTATAGTTTTCTAAAAATGTTAGGAATTGTAAAACGTCGACACTGCTACGGAAATCACATTTATCAGCAATACGGTTCGATTTCCTACAAAGCAGATAAAGGCATTGTCTACATGGTAACAAGTTATACAAGAGAAATTAGAAAATTTTGCCAACTCTTTGTACCTGTAACGCTTCAACGGAGCTGATAAGAACTTCCAACTCCACAGATGCCGTAGAATTAGCATTGCGAACTGCAGTTGCTATTAAGTTCATTTTTTCCGCTGCATCCTTCGCATCCTTGTATTCAAAACTCTTAGCACTTTTGAACCCCAAGATTTCTTTCAAGGACGTCGTCAAATTTAGGGATGGTTCTGCACCTGAAGCAATACGCAATCACCAAAAAGGACGTTCGCTAGGAGCGAGACTAAGCTTTAATTTGGGTTTTGCTGCACAATCGCTGTGCACGTGAATCTGTAAAATATTCGCTGGCTCACAATTTTTTCTTTTTTCAATTTATTGACATCGGCTGCGACTAATTGCAATAAACCAATATTTTTGCTAACATAGCGTAAAATGAAATGAATGGATTAGCCAGCAATGTTTGTGGATGCACGGAATTACTCAACCAAGTATTTCGTCATAGGTCTATCTAATCCAAGTTCTGGTAAGGAAAATATATATGTAGTCCAGCACTGTTATTGTGGCTCACCACGCACCACGTGTTCTTGAAATGAAAGAGCGTTGTTGCAATCGGTAATCCCGAGCGGCATGTGCGCGAAGCTTCGCACTGTGGCAGCAAGCAAAAATGGGGTTCACATGCCACGATCACTCTATTATTGCTTGTTCGCGCCAGACATATGTATGGTGTTGTTCTTCACGCACATCCCGTTCGTGGTGAATCACACATTTAACGCAACACCACCGGAGAGGTTGCAACAGCGTGTAGGCATTCGTTTGATATAAACTAAACCGTGTAGGTTGATTATGGGTTGTTTGCAAAAAAAAGTATCTTTTGATTCCAAGTAACGATCAGGTCTACTGCAACTGATCTCAGACAGATTAAAAGGGTATGTTTGTCTTGGCAACGCAATTTCCATTTCAAACTTTTTACTCTGCTCCTTGCTCTTACGTTCCTGCTTTGTTGCGCACGTACACCGCGTATTGGCCTCCGTTGTACAATAAACTCACTATGGTCTGCAGCATTTGATCCCATTTTCATCGTCAGTTTTATTAGGCTATCCATTACCACTTTCCTGATCTTCGTCATAGGTTAGCTACAGCTGTAAAGTTGGTCCACACGTCATTACGTACTTTAACCGAAAAGTTGTAAATCAGGTTTGCAGCAAAAAGTAANCCAACTGGGGTTTTTAGCAAAAAATATCTTTTAGAAGCAGCAGTGCAACAATTTCTCAGAAATTTTAAGGTGGTTGTCATTTAATCAATGCAAAAAGCTTAATATCTTCGCAAGCATGTCTAGTCGGTGTAACATGTTGCTGAACTTCGAAAATCGCCATTTGTGTAGTGCAGTACTCGAATTCCACGAGACAGGGCCCCGACAAGCGGAGGGGCGGAGGGGGGCAATGCCCCGGGGCGGCACTTTTGGTGAAAAGAAGGAATAGCAAATGGTCTTTCACGAATGAACCTGAAGTTAGATTNAGGTTTAGATTTTGGTTAAGGTTGGACTCACCATACGTCCCGGTTTGGCCGGGACTTTCCCGGTTTAAACGTCTGTCCTGGTGTCCCGTCCCGGATAGCAAAATGTCCCGGAATTTCACTTCAGTGAAATTTTCAAAATTAACTCCAGCCTGATGATGCATTGTTATGAAATAATTCCGTCCTGGAAAGGCTTGACTTTGCTTTAACCCGCGGCTTGGGGTGCGGCACTTTAGGACTGTGGGGGGGCGGCACTTTTCGACTCGCTCCGGGGGAGCACTTTCCCATGTCGGGGCCCTGAATATGAGAACACTGGAGAATGAAAGACAAGCGGAGCGGAAATGCAACACAGAAAGGTTCCTAAATGAGATTTTGATAAAGGAGGTGGTTGCTGGTCTAGGATCGTCCTGCATTCGCTCTGAATCAGGCGAACCTAAATTAAATGATAAGTACATAAACCAGACTAAATTTGGGGTTTCTGAGGATTTCGCCTTTCTATTTTTAGAAGCGCACCATGTGATTGTGCTTTGAGATTTTTGGTCCTTATACTTTGAGTTGTGCTTTACATGCTGCATACCTTGTTTTATAGAACGTGTTTTTTGATTTTCGTAATCTTCGCCGTTGTTGTATTTCAGTTTTGTTATTGCGAGTGCAACATTCTGGCATTAGAGATGTGACCACAGTGCGATAACGTGTGACATTTAAACAGAATATACATTGTGAGAAGAACATATTCAAATGTTTGACTTTAATTATCGATCCTGCAGCGGCGATACACCAACGTTGAAGAGGCAAAAAGTGACGTTTACGATCTTAAACATATTGACTATAGGTTACATCGTCTACGAAATGTATTTAGCACGCGAGCCTGATTTTCGCATGACTGAAAGCGACATCATAATTTATTCAGTAGGAAACGTGCCAGGACTGGTCATTCCTGAATTCTTACAGACACAATATTAAGGTCCACACTATTGAGTGAAATGATTAACGTTGGGTGCTACAATCCTGAAACGTGTGAAGTTGAGCACAACACCAGAAGCTGTCCACATTACATCATCCATGCGTACTTACGAAACGGCGCTTTCATTGCGTCTATGTTCACAAAAACCATTGCTAACGTCCTTTCAACAGGATCTCCAAGTTACTGATCGATTGCAGCGACGCGCAATCGAAGTCATAGAAATTAACTCACAAAACCCGAGGCAGCCTATTAATTATCTCAAAAACGAGTCAGTATAATCTGAAAACATAGGTGTGTGGGCAAGTTTTCTTGAAACAGGGGAGAAACAGTTAGTCGTGAAAAATTCGTAAATTCCTGCTGGCTCTTTTTGTGCAAAATGCATTTCGATCGTCGAAAATTTTACTCATTTTCCGTAAAAATCAAGCGAAGAGCAAAACAAGGATCATCCATTTTCCAAGCCTGATTACTGATAACAACGCCAGAGCCTCACTTATTTTGCACGCAATCTGCTCAGATATTTTATTTTTTCCTGAAAAGCAATACTTGACCTGAGAATTAGCCAACACCGCAGCGATTCGGCTGATTTTTACAAAATCTCGTGTGTTGCTTTCCCAGACCCCGTGTCGTACGTTTGTGTTTGCAAGTAACAGGTAAAACCGTGTAGCAGGTGAAGTTCATGAAACTTAAGCTTTTGGTTGACATTCGCGAACGACTGGAAACGTAAGAGATTGACAAGCGAAGGCAGTATTGCGTCAACTTCACCGTCCTGTGTTCATGAATCGCGGTTTTCAAGCGAACTTCTATTCAAATACGGCCTACGGTCATGATCGAACATAGGTGTTAGGGCAGGCCAATTTTTGGGGGTGCGAAGGATACTTAGCCCGAAAATCTGTTTGCGGCAAACTTCCCCCTACAAATTTTCTGTAGCAGTTGGTTACTCATTATCAACTAACTATCACATTCTCACGAAGTCTAATACATACGGCTTTCTGTTTTTTTTTGCAGGTAAAAAAAAATTTTTGGAGAAAAAGTCAGATTTTAATCAGACTCACTGATAACTCATTAGGAAACAAAGGTGTCAAAAGTTCCGTGCTCGAATTTTCGACAAATCAAAACTTTTGGGGGTGCGCTTGCACCTAACACTGTGACCGAAAATGTGTTATCAATATCGTAAGTATGAGCGGTGGAACGAATTTTTTAGTGGTGGATCCGCTCCAGGTGTAGCCTACTACCTACATCATGGTTGGTTGATGGCGTGACGTCATGGGTGATCATTCAACCCTGGCAAGCCGCGGAGTTTTTGCGATCTGTAATAAGATTGAAACGCGAAACGCACCAATACTCGCTTTTTTTCATCATATTTTGTCAAACACGATTGGTTCCAATTTGTAAATAATGCTGGAAAATATTTTTTTTAAAAACGAAAATGTTTTTATTTAGAAAACATTTGCAAAACGAAAGTGTTTTCGAAACGAAAGTAAAATTGTTTTTGAAACAAAATGATTTTGATTTGCAAACAAAAGTGAAAATGTTTCCGAAACGAAAATAAAACTTTTGAAAACTAAAATGTTTTTATTTAGAAAACGTTTCTGAAACGAAAGTAAAATTGTTTTAGTTTTTGAAACTTTTGTTTTTCTTCAAAAAAATGCTAGAAACAATATTGTTCAGGGTGGCACGCATGGGCCACCATACTGGCCCCGGATACGATTTACCTCTTGCACACCCCTCTCGTAGGCCGTTTGCAACTACGCAACATTTTAAAGTTTTTCGCGGCATGCGACCATCGCGAGTTTCCTTGAATGCACACAGATGGTTCGTAATTTGTCATAGAGATGCTAATATCAGAATAAGCTTTGTTTATCGACAAGGTAAGGCACTCAGAAAAGTTTAAGATGACATATTTATAATTAATAACCACGTTCATAACAGACCTGTTACGAACGTTGTCTGTTATGAACGACATTCTTGAAAGAAAGTTAGCTGCAAGCAATACAACGAACTGTTTCTCAGACGCACTCAAGGTTCATGAAAATTTAAACGTGTTTCTGACAACGAAACTTTTTCTCGACTACCCAGACGTTGCATTGATGCCATGTTTTGTAGATGCCTCTGAAATCCTAGTTATTTGTATTCCCTGTACCAGGATGAGCTAGAACAAATTGGCCATCACTGCTAAACACCTCTTCAGTCGAAATACTTCAAGTTCATCTGCAACATGAACAAGACGTACTCGTAACTCGGGGGTGGTATGTACATGGCAGAGCCGAACCCAAATAATCTGTTTGCCTTATTCGGTCAGCCAACATAACGTGAAATGCATCTTAACAAGCAGTTACAGAAAAGTTACTGCCTTCACAAAGAATGAAACGCTTTGGATAAGCCAACTACAATAACGTACCGCTGTAATATTTCGTGCATGCATTTATTTGTCATTTCTACCCTTAAAATCGAAACCAGCGTCACTATCAAGAGTGGAAAGGAAGTTTAATACAATGCTTCACTTTCCGATAATCTGAAAATCTAAACGGATTTCATAGAACCCTTCAACGGTTCAATGAAACGTGGCAACGCTTTTTTTAACACAACTGCACTGAACCTGATTTATCTTGTTTCTGGCATCAGAAGACAATGGCGAAACCAATCGGACACACGCAACGAAAATCCTTCCAAAAATGCATAATCAATATTTCCCAGTTAATAACACGCTGTCATTTGCAAAATCATGAAAACATATACGTACACTTTTTCTTACTAAGTTTGGCGCTGGTTGTCATCAATCACCACAGAACACTGATGACTGCTCAGTCACAAAACATACGTGTGTTTCTGAAGTTACTGACAACGCACATCCAGGAAGACAACCGGGAAACTACGACTGAAATTATCAAATGTCGCTAGAACCTCAGCTATTCTGCTGCAGGCAGCCCGTGACGAACGACACCTTGAAACTTAACTTGGTATGCTAAGCCTGAATGTACATTTCGAAATATATTACACCAACAAGATGAACTTTGTCGAGGAAAATTTTTTGAAAAGTTACCAAAAACCTTGGTCAATTTCAAAAATACTCTCTAATAAAAAATATTTTAGCGTTAAGTGCGGAAAAGGGTGACTGTTCGGTTTGTGCCCTTCTGGCCTGCGCAGTGCTTTGGTTTTGGAGCAAATTCTTCACAAACGGTGCGTTACCTACAATTACCAGCGCGTTATGGAAGACGACAGGTAAAATACGGGTCTTCATAAAAATGCAAAACAAGCAAACTTGGGAGAAGGAAACTGACACCGGCACGATAGAAATTACAGCAGCATTTCGGCCGGTGTCTCAGACAAAACACACTTATTGCCGAACAAGGATGTCGTTGGGGTGCAACACGAAGGGTGCTCACCAAGAAGCGGTACAAGGCGACGATTCATTTGTTCAATGCAGTCCACTGATTTGTTCAACGTCTCTTCATAAAAACATAAGTGCATCAACTTAGATTGATGTACAAACAACAGTTATCGTTGGCACATTGCGAAATCGTTTGCTAACCAAAGTTAAGGAATTGAAAAGCGTAACTTTGCTCTTTCAGCAACTGACCGAAACGCATCAAGCCGAATGTCAACGTCAGCGCTAACTACACGCGAAGCATGAGAGTATTCGCGTCCAGTACGGATCGAGTACTTGATGCATGTTGCAACTTACCTAGGAAAGGTCACGCGAAGAACTTAAAACAAGATCTGAAAGGAAGGCACTCAACTATTGATAAAGAACGTACGCAATCGCAAAAAAACGGTAAGCACGATTTAAACTACACCGCTACCCCGGGACAAACGTCCTATTTGTGCACCTCACATACAAATTACGAAAAAACCACTACAGTGCTATTGACCGAACGTTGCAGGTTGACAAGATAAAGCCGCCCAAACCCCACCACCTTTGAAACACTCAATTCCACGCAGTTGTATTTGGTTATGGAGAGAGCCATTGAAAAAGGCTTATTGGGCTGGTGGCAGCAAAGGAGTTTTATACACGATGCAATGACACAAGCTGTAGAAGAAGTGAAGTAACGGCGCGAAAGTTAAAACAAGATAAATGTAGTGGATTGTTCCAACTTCAATCGCAGATTGGTCGGCTTGCTTCTCATCGACTGGTGCGGCTGCCGATTTGTCAAATGCCGAGATATCACTCGGACGGAAAATGGATCTGAGCATCGCAAATAAACGATGAGAGCACGAAGTCGAGCGGGCGAGCACGCATATTTGTTAAAAATCATTGGGCAAGTACTGAAAAATCTATCGTTGCAAATGAATAGCAGTAGCGTAACTAAACGGTCAACTGCACAAACGTAATATGGTTTTGCATCAAAAACAAATGTAGAACAATATTACATGGGAGTCGAGCAGAAAGATAATGTAAAGGCAGCAACGTTTCGATTTTTCTTCTAATCAGTGGAGCACAGAGTTGGGCTTGCCTTGAAACAGTGGTGAAACGATCTACCAGTCAGACACCTTATCTGTAGACCACTTAACATCGCGCTGCAGAGTGCTAAAATTTCCCTGGTATTGTTCAAGAAGCTTTACGATTGGCAGAAACTACATTATGGACGCGGGAACGAAAACAAAACGAACTTACTCGTAATGTAAATGTGAGGTATTTTTTTTGCACAGGCCGTCTGCCCCGGCCTCATGTCACGTGACCGAGCCCACCAGCTCATCCAGCTGACGGAAGTAGTTCCGGTGCAGAGGCAAAGAGAACGTCCGCTCGCGATCGATTCTGTCGCATTGTTGCTGCGCAAGTTGTCAAGCAAAAATGCAAGTTCAGCCAAACATAACAACGCAAACACCCGCTAAAAGGCTTGTCTGCGACAAATTAAAGGCTTAAAGGCCACAGCAAAAATGTCCAAGTGAAGTGCGACGATGCCACAGTCTGTCGCCCTAATGATTTCTCTTTCAAACAGATCTACGCAACTTCAAAAACCTAAAATTTGTTTCCACGTATGAGTCAATCACCGCTTTGTGGAGATAATATCTTGACTTTTAGCCTATATAGAAATGGCGAACGTTGTAAATGTTGACCACGCATCAAGGTCTTGACTGCGCAACTTTGTGAGCATAAACATGCATAGGTTTTTCAGCCGTAATTATCACGTCTCCGCAGCTGAAGCCCGGAGCTGGGCATCTTGCAAGGAGCCGGAGCTCAGTTAAAAACTTAGACACAGGAGCTGTGGTTATTTAAGAGGTAGCTCCGGCTCTGGGCCCTCTCATAGATGCTGACGGTTTTGAAAAAATTTAATGAAAGCTATCCTGCCAAAAACTGTGCTCTTTGTAGCGCAAGTTAGCCCGATTGTTACGACACTAGACTGCAACAATGGATCTGCGAGCTTCTAATTATCGCTGACGCTGTGGCATCGTAGTTAGGCAGGCGTGGTGTTACTTGCAACAGTAAGAAAAGAGAAACGTTGTGAACTAACACAAAATTGTACTTTCTAGTCAGAATGATCAAACCGGATCTGTAGTGCAGTGGTATTACAGCGATCTAAAATGAACTAAGCCATAATCAGTAGGTATATATACATATATCCAGATCTTTTTGCAGCTGTGTGGTTGTGCTGATGGTGTCAGCAGAAGTATGATTCGGATAAGATATCATTGCAGACCTAAGCGTGAAACGCACACCATGAAAGCAGGATTTTTTATTAGAAATCATCAGGCTTACTAGGAGCCGTTATGTTAATTAACGTAGTGTGAAGGGTAAGTTACAACTAAATGGTGCCATACTACCATTGTTTGGCATGGCAATACATTTTCAGGAAGGTATAAAAATGCAATGTAAATATATGTGGAGTTCTCTTGAGGTTTTTATTCGTGGAAACACATTTTTTTCAGCACGGTAACCGACCTTTTTTGGTGGTACACAGCAGTATCTATCAACGTTAAAATTCCTTTCAATTTATTTTTTTTCAACACGAGCGGAAAGATTTGTTGTAAAACAGCGCATTTTAAACAATGAAACACGGCGTAACGCTTATATAAAAGGATACATTTTACTTTCTAGTCAACTTGGGGCACAGCGAGACAATTGAAAATATTAACGTATGAAAACGAACAGTGCCTGGAGCCATCTTCATGAAAAGAAAAAGCTCCGGGACTGGAACTGCTTTATTTTTACGACGGCTCCGCAGCCATTATACACACAATGCTACGTAACTGACGCGCTTTAAAATATTGCAAAACATCCGCTGAACGCTACTTTTTCACAGAAAAATTTTCGTTGGTTCGCCAGTGCTTTTCGTCGTTCTGATCAACCCAAGTTCGAGACACAAACTATATCCGTGTAGCATTCAAGTAAGAAAATATCTCTTAGAGCAGGGGTTCCCAAACTTACTCTGGCCATGTACCCCTTCAGCATTTCGACAGATGGGCATGTACCCCTAAAATTTCTTATGACATAAAGGCTGAGGAAAATAACAAAAACATATTTACCAACAAGCATATAATCATTTTTCAACAACAATATTCACCATGGGCGTCCACAGGGGGGAAAACGAGCATTTAACCCCTTGGAAATTTGGACTAAGAATCAAAAGTTTCTAGAAAACAGGAAGTCAGCATCTT
>JGI24021J15306_10008120_pt1 | contig 12878 bp, 10 predicted proteins | sample Ectturendosymbi1_FD_15306 | JGI IMG/M metagenome (IMG submission 15306) | reverse complement strand
GTGGACAATTAGCAGCCCGCGGGCCACATGTGGCCCGCCACAGCATTTTCAGTGGCCCGCGGAAGCATTCAGGAAAAATCATCAAGTGTGAAATTTCTTCTAATTTATCAAAGTAAATGTTGGTGTTCAAGCTGTGTTCGCAGCGAAAGCCAGCTTGCTCTTCGGTGATGATTTCTTCTGCCTGTGGTCTTAAGTCTGCTTAAGATCACTTTCAACATTACCTTGCTTGCGTGGCTAATAAGGTTGATGGTAGTATTTGCAATTTGGAAGGTTACCTTACTTGGCGAGGGTGATGATGAGTGATTGAGTCCAAGGTGTTGGTCATTCACCAGTCTGCCAGATCTTGTTGCAAACTTTGGTAAGGATATCTACCACTGCTGTTCCACCATACTTAATTCGGCTAGGATGTTGTCAGCTCCTGCAGCTTTCCCATTTTTCATAGATCTAATTGCTGCTACAATTTCTTCTCGAACAATGAAATAGTTATCTACGTTTGTTGTGTCATGGCTCTTGACGATGTTGGGGTCTCTGAGTCTTGTGGTTGTACAGGTCTGAGCAATATTCTGTCCATCTGTCTGTGATGTCTGTTTCATCTATAAGACAGACACCATTTTTATCCTGGAAAGTAATTGTTCACGACACATTTTGTTGAGTAAGATCCTTGATGATTTGATATGCCTTCTTGCTGTTGTTTTTCCCAGGTTTTCTTCTAGTTTTTCGTATTGTTTTTCGGTCCATTTCTTTTTGGTCTTTTCCATGTCTTTCCTGATTTGTTAGTTGACTTTTTTATATTCCTCTGCTCCAGTTGTGTTCTTGACTTCCTTCAGTTTTCTTCATGTGTCGCACATGCCAAGGATCTCTTCTTTGATTCAGGATTGCACTTTGCAATGGTACTTGCCGAGTACCTCTTCCGTTGCTTTCGTCATGACTGTGTTGAAACTGATGGTTAATGTTTCAGCATCCTCATCAAGAGTTGCTAGTAGTGGTGCCAACTGCAAATTTTCAACCTATTACTGCTTGGAAGGTGTCAACTATGGCAGGTACTTTTAGCCTGTCCAGGTTGTACTTGAGCCTGATTTTCTTTGGCATGTTGGTCTTCTTCAGTCTTACTTTGAAGTTCAGTAGGTCAAGGTCATGGTCGCTGCTTATTTCTGCACCTGGTAATGTCCTTGTCTTTGTTCTGTTGATCCCTGATTGAAATCGGTTCTGAACCGAGATGTAATCAATCTGATTGTGGTGAGCTCCATTGGGTTCATGCCATGTCCAGCGGTGTAATGGTTTGTGTATGCCGAGAGTGTTGGCGAGGACCAAATTCTTATAAATGGCAAAGTCCAGTAGACATAGGCCTTGTTCATTGGAGATGGCATTACAGGATGGCCCGCATAGTGTACTCCAGGTTATCAGTGCATTGGTACCCACCTTAGCATTCCAATCTCCCTGAATGATCAGGATATCTTTATTGTCTACTCTGTCAATATTTGCTTGTAGTAGATGATAGAATTCCTCTACTTTGTTGTCATCATGTGCAGATGGTTGGTGTATATACTTGTATCACAGCGATGTTGAAGGAGCTGCTCTTAGCTGGATAGAAATTAGCCGGCAGGATATTGGGCAGCATCTGACTATAGCATTCTTGATGGTCTTATTAATGAGAAAGCCTACACCATGCATGTGTTTGTCCGATTCTCTGCTGTAGTAAACTATATGCCCATCTTCAGTTTGGTGTTCTCCAAAGTTCTTCCGTCTAGTTTCACAGAGACCTACAATTAGCCATGTATACGAGTGAGCTCACTTAGTTTTCCTGCTTGGACTGAAGTTCTTGTGTTCCATGTTCCAATTATTGTGTTGTTTTGCCCACAGATTCTGACAGGCAGGGTACCATCAGTAGTGTATTTATCACCTCTGCTCTGGTGGTAGACAGAAGGCACAGTCCTTGGTGACCTGGGCGTAAACTGATCTGGTTTGTTCGTTGATGCTATCTCCATCAAATCGACTGAGACCTATATAACAGCAAACAGTCTGATAAAATAATTAAATGGTTTCCAAAACTCAACATAAAAATGACAATTGTGCTGTTAGGAGACAAACTTATTATCATTGCAAATTGATTAAAGTGTTGATTGAAAATACTTGTTAAAGTTTAACCATCCTTTCATCAAAATAGTCAATATTTCACACGTTACAGAGATCTTCATAAAATTTAGAAGTACATTTTTAATGTCCATTCAATTTTACAAGTGTTAAGTCAATGCCATGTCTTACTACATGGAATGACTGATATTTTAGTACTGTTGTGCATCTACGTAGGTGCTGGGACTGACTTTAACATTTTACAACTATTAATTTTGACTTGCGCAAGTGGCGAAAGTCTGTTTTGCAGGTATTTTCATTATAGAAAAATATGATAGCTTTATACATGTTTTTTGACTGTTATTTGAAAAGAAACTTGGGTGTTTTTTTGGCTTGGGTGAAATCAAATCAACTCTGTTTAGATGTGATATTTTAGATGCATTTTCTCAAAATTAAATGGAGCGACAAGCTCAGCAGTGCAGAAAACTTGTTTACTGGGTGACGAGGTCGGAGGTGATTGAAGAAGCCATTACATATCAGCGGAATTGTGCCGATGTGGTGCATCGGCATTGTCGTTGTATCAGCATGCCGATGTACCGGTCGAGCTCTAGTTTTAAATCCTCGAACAACTGTTTTCGTGCTGAATCGAAGCATGATAAGCTGATTTTGAAAAAAACATGTCATGGTTTTCGTGAGTTTGCCTATCAAACTTTAGGCTATAGGCACGTTGTGTTGATATCCTGTGAAAAAGTTAAGTCTTTATAGATTACATAATATTTTATATCAGTCAAGAATGTTTGCTGGAGATTTGAGCTCGACCGATTAGGCCTTTTTCGGCCGATACCGATTTTAAAAAATTTTATTGCCGATAACCGATCGGAATGACCCTCCCAAGAACAGCCTGGGTCCGGCTTAACCAACTCCGCACTGGTGTCGGACGTTTCCGCTCCTGCTTGTATAAACGAGGTATGGCCTCCTCTGCGGCCTGTGAGTGTGGCGCAGAAAAACAAACCGCCATTTTTCCTTGCTTAGAAATTTGTGATTGATTCATTGCTTGTTTCACCTGTGGAGTGAAGATACTTCTAATAGGAGTTTTATCTGATGGTGACTTGCGATATTTTTGTTGCTTGTTAGGTACATACAAGTTCTGGTGGAAGGACTTGAAAAAGAATTAGAAACTCTACGGATGAAAGATAGAAGTGGTGGAAGCAGTGTGCAAAACGACAAAAAGTCATCTCAAAAGTCGAATAATTCGTCATTGTTGTTCAGTGAAAACCACTTTTCACCTCTATCAGCCGAGACTAAATCTTCCTCTGTAGATAATATTGTGGACAGAGTGGAGAATGAAACTGCTGCTGAAGGTTTATTAGACCTTCGTCATATTTCGTTATCAGGTGACTACTCCCCGAGATTGAGTCGGTCCAAGTCAACCAACGGAATCGTTTCAATGAACAGCTCCGTTTCCGGCGTGGAAACAATGCCTGGCAAGTCTCAACGGCCCTCAGTGGTGACTAAACTGAGTCCCAGGATAGGGCGAAAGAAAAATAGAAATCAGCCCACAGACGTTCACAATGCTCTTTTGCCCCAATCCAATTCACCCAGAACAGGCGAAGGCCAGTCACTGCCTGAAGGTTGTTACAGATTTCTTGATATGCACAATAAGTTTCGCCGCGATATAGAAAAGTTAACAAAAAAGATCGAGTCGACCGTTTAGTTTGCAAAACTGTATTGTCTACACGTTTGCTATCATTTAACAGGATGGCATAGATTTGCCTACTAACGCCTTTTATACTTGCCAATTGATGTTGATTATCTCGTATTGATGCTTATAGGAGTAAGCGCTCACAGTGATAAAGGGTGTTGCCTGTCCTTGGGCCTACTGTTGCATTGACCGTGATGTCGGCGACGACGACGAGTCGTGAGAATACGGCGTTTTTTATTTACGAACGTGAATTTATGCTAGCTCAGATTGCTGAAAGTTGGGTGATTGTGACACCACGACGGCCTAGTATTAACTGTGTGATTCCTCATATCGGGAAACTTTGGATTACTGCTACGCTATTTTCATACACGTCACTTTCTGATTTGCAATCTTGATCGCGGTGATATTTGAAGCTCAGACATTGCATGCAAAAAAGTTAAAACTCAGAAGAAAGAACCCAAGGTTTTCAAATTTCCTTTTTTTTATTAGCGGTGGTTTAAATAGATAAAAAGACTGGATAGTTGTTTTTCTGCATAGTTTACGATTATTACGAGAACGGTTGCTTCAGCACTGTTGTTCTAGGATGATCATTTTAGGCTGCCGTTTATTGCACTGAGATTTTATCCGCATATTAACATTAATTCTATAGCATTCCACCGTGGACAAGGATGCCGCTTTAAAGTACTTGTCCAAGGGTTGGCGAGCGTTGTTTATTATACTTAGCCTAAAAACAGCATCATTGCACACTTACTCGTTTTATTTGCTACCTTAATCTTTTTTTCGTAATGATTGCCCGTCAAGTTGACTCATTCTTTGAAGAACGAAATGACAACAGACAGACAGCATTGTCAGGTTCGTCGGTGAAAATTGCTTCATCGCAGCCGGGTTTGGGTTGAACGTAACAGTAAACGAAAACATAGCCTTTAAACTTGTTGATCGCTTGAGAGCTTTTCGATTGTAAGGTGATTAGCGGATTGTTTCCTCAGTGGCTTTACGAGTAACTTCAATACTGTGCAGTGCGACGTTCAATGGGGGCAAATCTTGGAATGTTACCTCAGTATGCCATACATTATCTGGTAAAACGTTCTGTTAGCAAACATCTCATCTCAACTTGTTACTTTAATAGAAACCTCTGCGTTTGTTTTCTGATGTAAATCACCAAATACCGGTTCGAACCAATGTTTTTTCAGAAAAATAATTTTGCTTCGTCCAGGCTATAGCAATACAGCAGCCTGATAAAACAAAGGAACGTGGTTCGCACTGTAGCATCTCAAAAAGATCACTGCTAAGAAGTTACCACTGTTGTGTTTTTCTTGGCTAACTTGTCCAAAGGACCTGGTTATATGACATTTACATAAATGTGTGTCGCTGGTAAAAATTGCAACCAGTGTTTTGGCAGCATGCGACATAAATTTCGGCTTTTTGTATTAATGGTGTAAAAATTGGCGTAAGGTCCAATTTTCGGACTGTTAAAGCATTGTTGAGACCAGTCTCTGCTTGGAAGAGTGTGTGAAAATGCACTGTTGAACGATTTGAAGTGTTTATAAGATGCTTGCATGTGATTTTTGTTCATGAGTTTTGCATTACTGATTGAAAGATACCATGTTGCGGACAATTAGCTAAGTAGCGTATTTATTCGATTGTAAGCCGCACGAAATGGTGTTAAAAATTAATCTAAGCCGTACTTGAACAAGGCTACCTAAGTCTGAGATACTTTCGTGTACGGTAGTAGCACGTTTCGCGTTTGATTGACAACTCTGGTAATGATGCTTACATCCCTACAACTGCCTTCTGTTCATCATAATCCCTCCTGTGACGGCGTGTGCACGTGATGATGAAGAGAATAAAATGCAAAAAAGAGTTTGGTCGACAAAACCTAGCCAAAGAAAGACTGAGCGCCATCTAGACCTGTTGATACGGTTAAGACAAACAAAGGTAAGCCGCGCGAAATGATGAAAAAACATAAGCCGCGGCTTACAATCGAATAAATACGGTACCTTGGCTATAAGACTTATTTTTAATTTATCTTATGCCAAGCAATTTCAATATTTCATCAGTGACATGACCAAAAACAAGTTTTTCACTCCTAGAAGCAGTTTCGTAAACAACAAATACTTTCATTTGGATAACTGTTATCGTGGCTTAGTGCTGTAGCCGCTTCTATGATGTGTGGAGATATTAGGAACTTCACTTTCTAACACGGAATAAACTGTTCATGAGCAGGAACTTAAATCGGGAAACGAACGAAGAACCCAACATTTCTGGGGTGGTCGTAAAACGCCACTGATGTGCCACGTTTTGTTGCAAACATTTTATTTATCCTGATGATGGCTTACGACTAAGCTGAAACGTGGAATAAAATAATGCAATAATGACATGTTTTACTGAAAAATCATTGTTTTTATATTTACAGTTCATGTAACGCTGATATTGTAATTATCTGAATTTCTATACTTGCATATTATGTGCAGAATTCTCTTGTTGCGCAATATGTGCGAGGCTTGTTTCTAGCGACAGCCTGCTGTCGTACTTTGGTGCGTGAACGCTCTGTGCAGTTATTATTCAAGTAAACTGTTAAAGCAAATATTTGCTGATTAATTTAAAAGCCGCTGAACCCGCGATACGGAGTGATTAGCTCGAAGTCCAGTCATCCGCATGATATTGTGTTGACAGGTTATCCCTTTACATGCGGCCGGTGAGCGTCGCGGTCGTAGGCGATAGTAAGGGCGCTTCAGTGCAATGGCTGCCCGTTGCGAGTACTACTGGAGAAAGACGTCGGGATTAGCGATTAAATGCATGAAATGCTGCTCTGAAATTAACAATGGCTCATCAGGCGAACGTTTCTCAATGTTGTTTGTTATCGTACCCGGAAATCCTGGCTGTATTAAATTCTATGAGAGATTTTCCGAGGTTCTCGTCGACAACACTAACATCCCTGTGTGGGGAATCAGCCATACAGGGCATGCCATGTCGGAATACGGTGTGCGGCACCCTGCGGTCGAGCAGTGCGGGTTGCAGGAGCAGATCGAGCACAAGATTCAATACTTGAACGAAGAAGTGTTTCCTGCAACTGATAAAGTAGTTTTGATAGGACATTCGATTGGGTGTTACATCATTTTGCAAATTTTGGACCGGATGAGAAGTAGCGAACAAAAATTTTTCAAAAGCATTTTACTGTTCCCAACAATAGAAAGAATGCGCGTGTCTCCGCAAGGAAGAACCATGACTCCAGCATTGGATTATGGAAGATGGGCGTTCGTTTATTTGAGTGGATTGCTTGCTTGGATGCCACGGTTCATGCGGGACTGGTTGATTTCCTCGTTCGTCAGAGTAAGTTTTATGCATGAAAGCCACTTGTTCTGTATATGTTCTTTTTACTATTAGATCTATCTAATCATGGCAAGAGCGATCGAAGTTTCATGTTCTAGAAAACTCGGAATTTTTTAGTGAGTAGCTTACGCAACCGCGAATCCTGTGGTAATTTGCATGTTTGCAACTGTCCCACAAGAGGTGAGAAGCCGCTTTGTTCGGTAAAAATAGCAGTTTTGTTGATTCTCCAGTAAAGGTTACACCAAATAAGATATGCTATTGAGATTGTTTATTACTTCGTTAAGCACCAATACGCTAGCCGTCACGTGCATCTGTTAATAGTGATCTAACAATTTAAGTGTTGGTCAAACGCCATAAGACCAAGAATTATTTGTTCATTTTCGCAGAAACGAACTTTTGCTCGTTAGGGAACGTATTGTTGTGTTGAGTAAAAATATTTGCCTACCAATGAACTTATGATTTGTTACGACTGAGGAAAGCGCGACTTGTGTAAAGCCGAGGGATATTGGAGTGTGACTGCGTGTGCGACGATCAACGATTCTCAACATCAGTCATGACCCACATTTATCCAAAAGCTTGATCTGCAACCCGCCACACACTCGGTGGAGTTTCGTCTAGCACTTTAATCGAGCATTTTTGGAGGCACCAATGTGGTTCTTCAACATGTGCGTTGACGTGGTCGTCTTATTGTACCTATGAAAACACCTTAGACTTGTCGAGATTGTAGGCTGTTCTTGTATCGCTCAGGGCAGCGCGATTTAGACAACGAAGTTGGAAACCTATATGGAGTTTATGAAATGTTGCAGCAATGAGCAACATGATGTGATTCAGCCGTCATAACAGTGCTTCTATGCATGACTCGCTACGCTCACACTTTTGACATACCTGCAACTACCCGCTGCTGCGCACTTCTACCGATCTTTAGTGTAAATAGCTAGATTGTACCTGGGTGAAAAATGCGCGTGAGATCAAGTTATATCAGGGGTGCCCAACCAGTCGATCGCGATCTGCCGGTCGATCTTTAAATGCCTGGCAGTCGATCGCGGGTGATTTTATGCATGTATAAGGGTTTGCCGAACTAGAAATGAATAATTATGCACATGTACATGTTCCAAAGCTTTGCCAGATTAGTAGATCTCCAGAGACTGAAAAATGTAAAGGTAGATCCTATGTCAGTGAAGGTTGGGCACCTCTGAGTTATATTGATCGTAAAAATTCATTGCAGTTTCGGTCGTAGACTGATCTTCAGATTCTTGGCGTTCAAAGTATTCACGAAATTTAAAGCAAAACCCTTGCGTTGCTTCTACCGTTTTGGTGTTACAATGGCGCATCGCCTTTTGGCTGGCGGTAGGCATTTGTGACGACCTAGAGACAGAACCGCTACTCTGGATCGAAGAAATACTTGACGCAATTATACCCAGATGTGCTGTAATAGGTACATGCAGAAACTTGTTTAAAAACAAAACGCAGACTATAAAGTAGGGATGCATATAATGGAATATCGAATCCTGTGGATTCGAATTCTTCAGTATTCGAATCGAAAAATCAGAGTCCGAATATTTAGATTCGAAATAAATGTGGATTAAATACTTGTGAAAAATTGCAAAGTCGGCAAAACAAATAATTCCAATGAGTTTTTCAGTGGCACTTTGCGCTCCTGAGAAAGAGAAAGAAACAGTGAAGCTCACGTCACAGCACTGTATAATGACGTAATGAGCTAATTAACAGGTTGTGTGATCGCTGATCTTCCTTCTAAACCTCTGCGCGATCAGTCATTTTGCTCCTAACCAGTTATTCCAGAATAGGATTCGATTTTCTGGATTCGAAATCAAGATTCTAGAATTTTCCTCTGATTGTTCCATAATGCACATCCCTACTATAAAGTGCCATTTACTTGTTATGTAGCTGCATTTTTGCCTTGTGCGTCATTCGAAAGTTTGTGAACGCAGACAAAAACGGAGTGTATAACAAGCACCGTAAAGGAGAACTTCGGATATGATGTTGTGAATTCCGTAACATTCATGGCTTTACACGAGATGCATGAGGTAAGACCTTTGCATAATGCAAACTACGTTCAAGTCCGCAACGCCAGTGGTGTAGGGGGTGAAAGCGCATCCCCAAAAGCTTTGATTTGGTGAAAATCCGGGCAAAATCGTGAAAACTTTCGCAAAATCCATGAAAATACGGGCAAAAATGGCGTCCAACGTCTGCAGAATCACATGAAGACCTTTTATTGGAGGTCATCTGAAAAACGGTCGTTAGGAAAAACTATTCGCACAAAAAGTGGCCCAAAATTTTTTCGCGCAAGTTTGGGAAAATTCGGGCAAAAGTTCTTCGCACCCCCAAACATTTGCCTGCTCCTACACATATGTGCAACGCACACGATCATGAGGTTCAATTTTGTTGGCTACTTTAATGATATGACATACTATGGCTTGTCTATTCCACAATTGCAACATTTGTGACAACCTTTGTTCCTTTTTAGGTTATTCTACGTGATGATGACATAATAAAGCGTTACGTGGATAAGATCATCTTTTATTACGGCGAAAGTGATGGTTGGTGTCCACTGTCGTATTATGAAGAAGTAAAAAAGTTATACTCTTCTTACGAAGGGAGCACCGTTCTACTTTGTGACAAAAAGATACCCCACGCTTTTGTAATCGACCGCAGCGAAGATATGGCCGAAATAGTTGCCCGTATAACCTGCACTTAATTATTGTTATGATCCTAGATTTGGTTAATGCGTCGCCCAATGTATTGAAAGCAACATTCTAAAAAATATGAAAACTTACGCAATTTGTTCATGTCCAGAGGAACTTCATCCACTTCTTATTTTTAGTTATCACATTCAGAAACAATATATCCAGAGTTTCGCATGCAGTGTTTTATCACTTGCTGTCGTGCCTATTTGAAAGCAGTCGCCTAACAAGAGTTGACTCTAACCACTGACAATTCTCGAAGCGTCTTAAACAGGGATTGACGGTTAGAATTTATAATCCAATTCACTTGAATGAATTCCCGCAATTTGATTTGCACAATTAAAGACTGCTATTGCATCTTAGGCAGTTCATTGACTTCAAGCTTATATTGTGCGTTACAGCAGTGCTCCTTATCAGCTTGCTTGTTATTTCACGTTTGGGTTAAGGGAAGATTCCAAGTAGTTGTGTCTAGTTATATCGAGTGACGTGCAAAGGTTGGGCTGCAAGAGACATGCGAACCGAACGCAGACCCTTAGCCAGGCTTTAAGGTTTGGGAGGACAAAATAAATTTTAGGGGGCAATACTTTATTTTTATCATAGGTTTAAAAAGAATTTCTGAGCACAACCAAATTTGGCGGTGTACTGTACCCGAACGCCTCCCATTGCTACAAGCCTGATCGTACGTAGGGATAAGCGGAGCTAAAATGTCATTTCTGGTTTGAATGCAACAAAATTTTCCTCGCCACGGGGAGGAGGGGGCGTCAAAAGAAACCATCCCAGAGCCTCAGACACCGGTAACACCCCGGTCTTTTGGACCAGGGCATAAAAAATTTTTAAATATCCATGTTAAAATGATGGCGTTTTGGAAGCATTGACAGCGTTTTTAGTGTCTTTAGTCGCAATATCTGAACTTTTTTTTGGAATCAGTCGTTATTCGTGGCCTCAATTTTTAATGAAATTTCCAGGCACATTTGTATTGTTCAATTTCGTATCAAATCGACGTTACATTGTGTGTGTGTGTGTTGCTCGACGTCTCGTGATAATCACGACGTGCGTGCGTTCCAGCAAATTCGGCATGCTGTTCACTACCACATTTGTTGCTCCGCTAGTTCTGTTGAGTTCTCCTGCAATGGTTTATGATTGTGAGTTTATGCAACGTTGTTCTGCCAGTCGTTATGTGTTACCCGTTGTCACGTTTCATTATAATCTTGCATGTTTTATTCAGAGCCGTCACATTTTTAGTTACTAAATTGAACTTAATTAAAAATGAATAAGCGGCTTAACCCTGCCATGGTGTATTTTGCCACCGCGGGCATCTGTGCCGGTTTTCGTAAAATGACCGTTTGAAGCTTCCAGTAGCTGATTTTTTCAATGCAGTCTGTCGAGAAGTAATCTCGAAATCTGCATAAGCTTTATATATATCGAGTAATGGGGGTAATTGCCCAGTGTGGGCGAAATATACCCGACGTTTTCTAAACAGAAGCTGTGCGAATACCAAATGTGCTCATCGTGGGCAAAGAAGATTTGCATGGTGATGTGGTACCAAATATGTTGGTTTCGGCACATGAATGAAAATGATGTGAGCAGAAGCAGGTTCGACCTGCGTGACTCATGTTCAACGTCGTTAATCGGTTCCCGGACCTGCCAAGAGGTAGAAACCTTGCTGTTCAGTAATTTCCCTTGGGAAGAAGTGGTCCTGAGTTTGCACGGCAAAGCTTGTGATGTTTATTGTTAGGAAATGAGTTAGTGTTAAGTTGTTTTCATTGAACGCGTCAGAATTTAGGAAAACGTCAGAGCGTTGTATTTTCGCTGCCTTTTCCAAAGGCTAATTGCACAGCTCTGGCCTGGAGTTTTCAGTCTTGAAAATTAAGTGAAATGTCTCGCTGTGACCAAATCAATATTACCATAAGCGTACGAGGCGGGGGTTCGGGGGGGGCAGCAGGTCCCCACGGGCTTGAAAAATTTCAGGGCAAACTCTGTTTTCAGGGCAAGCGCTAGTTGCCCAAAAATCCTGAATGATAAAAATTATTTCAATACAGTGAAAATTTTCAGGGCAAGCGCATGTTGCTCAAAAATCCTCAATAATAAAAAATGCATACTCAGTACAGTGAAATCAGGGCACCCTCTGTCTTTCAGGGAAAGCGCAAGTTACACAAAAATCCTGAATGTAAAAAGTATAATCAATATAGTGAAAAATTCCAGGGCAACTCTGGTTTCCATGGCAAGCGCAAGCTGCTCAAAAATCTGGAATGTAAAAAGTATATTCAATACAGTGAAAAGTTTCAGGGCAACTCTGTTTTTTTTTTCAGCGCAAGTTGCTCAAAAATCCTGAATGATGAAAAATACGTATTCAGTACAGTGAAAAATTCTAGGGCAAACTCTGTTTTTCAGGACAAGCGCTATTTGCTCAAAAATTCTGAATGCAAAAAGTATATTCCATACAATGAAAATTTTCAGGGCTCGCCCTAGTTGCTCAAAAATCCTGAATGATAAAAAATATTTAAATACAGTGAAAATTTTCAGGGCAACTGTTTTTCAGGGCAAGCGCAAGTTGCTCAAAAATCCTGAATAATAAAAAATATATATTCAGTACAGTGAAAACAGAGCAACTCTGTTTTTCAGGAAAAGCGCAAGTTACCCAAATATCCTGAATGTGAAAAGTATACTCAATACAGTGAAAAATTCCAGGGCAACTCTGTTTTTCAGGGCAAGTGCAAGTTGCTAAAAAATCCTGAATAGTAAAAAATATATTCAAAACAGTGAAAAATTTCAGAGGAAACTCTTTTTTCAGGGCAAGCGAAAGTTGTTAAAAATCCTGAATGTGAAATGTATATTCACTACAGTGAAAATTTACAGGGCAACTCTGTTTTTTTCAGGGCAAGCGCAAGTTGCTCAAAAATCGTGAACTGTGAAAAAATTTTCAATACAGTGTATTTCACTTGGGGGCGATCCGTGTAATTTGGGCTAGTGTAATGTGATCAGGACCAACGTCGTGATTGGTTATAGTGACTTTGATCTGCACCAAGCCCTCGTTTTCTGTAAAAATCGAACAATTGGATGTTGATAGTTCAACA
>JGI24021J15306_10008116_pt1 | contig 12881 bp, 4 predicted proteins | sample Ectturendosymbi1_FD_15306 | JGI IMG/M metagenome (IMG submission 15306) | reverse complement strand
CCTGCTCCACTGAGCACTCACCCGTCCATCGGGTGCAGCTGCACGGCGCCTCAAATCGAGACCCTTTTGTACCCGCCGCACACCAACTTATCAGTTATTCTGACAACAGCAACATACGTGCAGCACAGTGGGCGGATCATCAGTGAAACGCGGAGTTGGTGGACAACCCCACAAGACTCCGCACTTTAATTCCAGACACCGGTACACAACACCCCGGAATGACCCATACAAGAAATGCCTGGGTCCGGCTCAACCGCTTCCGCACCGGTGTCGGACGTTTCCGCTCCTGCCTGTACAACTGGGGTATGGTCTCCAGTTGTATGTGGTGTATATAAATTAAAATAAGCTTGAAAGCTCAATACGAAGCTCTCGCATTCTATCGAAAAAAGAATTTAACTAATTTATAAAAGCAAACGAACATTACTTTCGAAATTGTAGCAGTCAAGTTGGTGTTGCAGTCGATGATATGCGGAGTTTTGAACTGCGCTATGCTAATTTGACTGGAGAGCAATACACATTCTGTCGAAGCCATGGGATTACCTTCGAAAAAAATATGTTCATTTTGAAAGAAAGCAGCTTCTTTGAAAGCAAAACAGAATGATACGTAGGTATGTTCAACACGTCTATAAATTTTTCTTCGGTCCAATTGATGGATCACGTCCTTGTTGAGCTTCAATTTTATTCGATTATCGGAGCTCTATCATTTTCTAATTTGCCTTTGAAACTAACTCCTCTCAGGAAGAACGAATTTGCAGAAAAATTAGTTTTGAGAAAAAAATACTTCTTCAAAATATCTGACGTATTTCAAGTAAACAAGGATCAATTACCTTGCGTTGAAAATGGTATTGTGGAGAGTTCAGCATTCAACGAATTTGCAATTAAATTCAATTTCACCTTCTACATGAAAATTCATTTTGGTTCTTGGATGCAGTGGCAAAGGTGCGTCTAATTTTACTTCACATTTAGAAATTTAATGCTACAATCAACTTTTTCATTTTACAGGCGTTTCTTTCGCCGTCCCGACATATATTATGAGAAAAAATTGTTTTTGTCATGGTTGCAGTAAATCAAATGCATTTACAGTTCGTCCTTTTTTCTTTTTTTTAATTGGCGTCAACTTACCATTTTTACACTTTTGGATGGATTCAACTGTCATTCCCAAGTTCGTTTTCAAAAATGTGTATGTAAAGTTGCGAGAAGGTACGACGATGGATGATGAATCGCAATAAACTGAAAAGTAAAACCATTTGCGAAAAACTCAATAAATACAATCGGTCCACCATATCTTGCATTCAATATCTTAAAAAACACTGCATACCACGCAAAGAGGAATATGGCACGATAAAGAGCTACCACAAAATTGAATTTTGCTATGATTCTGAATTTTTTTTAAATATTTTCTCAAAGTGTCTCTTTAAAATATACGCAAAAATTGCAACACTCTTTTTACAAGTTGTATTCGATCCTACTGTCATTTCAAGCCTGAAAATTTTAAAAGAAGCACTTTTCATAACGATTTGTTTTCATTGAAATTCCAAGTGCAAAATTTCTACAATGAAATCATGCAATATAGGATTTACATATCCTTCCACAAAGACTGGTGAGCCCTTCCAAAAACATTCAAAAGATTACTTTCGTGGGCAATAGATTTGCAGTAAATTGTCATCTCCGCGCTAAAGTGCTAAAGACGCACAATTAAGAAGGTCGAGCAAAACAGAAAAAAAAACAACCTGTACATTCTCAACTGCCAAAACGAATCATCACGCTTACAACTTCGCAGCAGTCTCTGTATTTCGAGATCGTTGCTTGTAATAATACTCTGACGATGGTTTCAATTCTAGTTAGATCGCTCTATGCAAACGTGATCTATGGCCTATCTTGTGCGCAACGATGTGGAGGTTTTCTCGAAACCGCACAAGTGTTGTCACTTTCTGCACACCGTTCTTGACCTAGTGGTTAGTGCCTCCCCTTTACTTTCAGCAGGTATGTGGTTTACGTCTGAGCCAGGTCATGCTAAGACCTTTCCCATAGGCTCTACCGCAGTAATTTTCTAGCTTACAATGTAGAGAATGTTGAGGGAAAGCCATGTTTATTTAGAACTTTTGAGACTTTTTCGGCTTCAGACTTCCTACATGCTTTCTTGAGACCACAACGACCAGTTTTGCAACTTCTGTTCGTTGTTTTATCAACTAAAAGAATGCAACTTTGTTAAACACTAAGCATGGATTTAAGATAAAAACAACAATATCTACCACCTACTCCTGCATTTGTTTACTTGGTAAGTTATCACCACGATTGAAGAGAAAGAATAGTACTATCATTATGTTTGTCATTTTTTGAAATTTCGATGGCAAACAATAGCAATTGTTATCAAATTGACGAAAGTCTTAAATCCATTGCGAGAATCGTTGGGTTGTTCAAACCGTTTTTGTTAGAAACGTGTCTTGCGAGGCTACGGTTTCATGACATATTCATCCAAAATGCATCTACTCGCTCAAATTTCTCTTTAATCATGAAAAATCACATGATAGCAATGGCATCCAATTCGTAAGAAATACTGAACCCCCAAAAATGCGACAGGAAGATCACCCTCACGTTTTCGCTTTTCATCTAACATCCACCTGCTAATTCTACCAGAGAAAGAAACCTAAACATGAAGCGAATGATTATTACCTACACTAGACTAAACGCGACGCAGGGCCTTGTAAATACTGTGCATTTTATGGTTTCAATGGAAAAAAACAACAAATGCATGGTACCATAAGTTTCACAAATAATGACAAATATAAATCTACCGCACTGAACCAAAACTTGACGTGTTGTGGTATTTCAGCAGCACTTTGTGTGAAATATCATGAAAAATATTTTGGCCAAATAACAAATAAATTTCCCATGAAATGGTAATCGCACCGCAGACATTGGAGGACATCTGATTGTATAGATGACGAAATCCTAACGTCCTCGCTTCAGAACTACTCAGTGTCCGTGGCATCGTAGATAAATCCACTTCACATGAACATTACACTCTTATAGTATTTTAGTAGAACTACCTAGATTTCAATTTCCCGCTACCTGTGATGACAAACTGCATCACAAACCTGACACAAAATTCAAATTTTGAGACTGACTCTTCTCCGTCTGAAAAAATTCCTGCATCACTTTCCGTTGTTCTTCAATGTGTTTTGACTTATTTCACCATCCCAGTAAATTATGTCGTTATCTCCTGTCACAGGGTTCAGCATTTAATTTTCAAAAACTCCCCTTAGTGTTTGGCTGCCAACGTTCCGAACCCAATCAATCTAACGCATTTTACCAACGCTCTCTTTGATTCTAAACGGCAGCGTGATTGCCTCATGCGTTGCGCGGCGTTTGTCGTTATATAGCTTTAGAGTTTCAGCGAAAGGAATTATTTGGGAAAGACGTGTTTTCCAGGTTTTTACTTGTCGCATTTTGAGTTCCGATTTTACATTCGTTGTAGTCTTGAATTTGTTTGCTTTCTCTTGTCTGGCGTTAGCCTTTCGACGTTTTAACTGTAAACACTGTTTGCAGAATTTAGGACAGATGGTGTGTAGTGTGACGTTAAATCAATATCGCAAAAAGATTTTGCTGGTGGATTAACTTTGTTTGCAACCTTTGTTGAAACTAGTTACTTCCGTACAGATATGCGCAAATTTGAATCATCGCAACGAGAAGAAAGCAGCGTCCATTATCCTGATTCCTCAAAATCTTACAACAAACGTAGAGTTTCCAATATACATCTACTTTAGATTACTTCGATTAACATCAAGTTGAATCTGACCATTGACGAAGAATATCTCACATTGCTTTCTTTTTACGAGACCGGTTAATTTGAAGGTTTGGTCTAGCATTGCAAATTAGAAACTAATCCTGTGTCACTACATCAGTGGTTAATGGTTTGAGTGAAGATATTATTACGTCATCAACAAGTTTTTAAGGTCACAATTAGTTGAGTTTTCTTTCTTTTTAGATAGAACGTATTTGACAAACCTGACTATTTAAAGAACATGTTTACAGCTTAAAGGCAATGTTTAAATGAACTTATTATCAAGTAACTGACAAGACTGGCAGCGATCAAAATTTAAACTGCGTTCGAAGGAATGGTCTGACATTAAGGTTTGGTTATTTGTCTTGGCATCAGTCTATTTAAAACTGCATAGTGTTTTTAGCAATATTCTCACATTATACACTGACACTTGTCAAAATTATATGTATATTTTGCTTTGTCAAAATTATATGTATATCAACAACGAAAGAAATNTAAAACACAACAATAAATATTTTTCCGTGGGCCTAACATAATTTTCTAAACAAAATTTGAAAGACGAATTCTGGACACTAAACGACATCTTGTCACAAACCTTTCTGGTAGTTGATGATACATTGCTAATTGACAAGGCTGTAAAAACCGATGTGCTGTGGTTTGGATGTGCACTAAACAACGAAATCTGTGATTTCAATGTCGCTAATTGCGATATTTCTTGTCAAATTTTTTAAGAAATAATTTGTTGCTGGAAAGTATTTGAACACAAACAGTGGCCCAAACTATTGCATCAATAACACGTGGAGAGATATACAAACCTAAACACATAAAATAATTTATGTTGTGCATCACGGTAAATACGTTCCAAAAGCTTCTCTTTGCAGTAAAATAAAGAATAATTGAAATGAATAAACTTGTCCCTAATAGGGATTATCGGCTGCTGCGATTTTCAAAAAAACATATATCCATCTTCAAATGTGGATTTCGTTAATTCAAAGCTGAGCTTTCAAAAATGCATATATTCTATCTATTCGTTCTAATTTGAATGAGATCGAAAGATGAAACTAGAACCTACAGATGGATTTGCAAAATTATGCAGTGAGAAAAGGAAATTCCACTTTTGAATTTGAAGCTAACAAGGGAACTGTTGCTTACAAAACAATGAAGCCAAAACACATCACATACAATAGAAAACTCACTAGATTTTTCTGACCCTTCAAATGCTGATAGGGATATTGCTGACCCTGTCTTCGTTGCTTTTGCCTTTGTTGTTTTTCTATTTGCTCTTATTGTGGTTGCGGCTGTTTCAGTTGTTTTCCCGACTGCTGTTGTTGTATTTGCTTTTGCCTTTGTTGCTCGATATGCAGGTGCCATTGCAGATGTAGTAGTAACATCTGTCGTTGACATTGTTCTTGTTGCTGTTGTTGGATTTCCTTTGGTTGTTGTTTTTGTTCTTGGGCCATTTGAAGCTTTAACAGTAGCTGACTCCGTAGTTGTTATTTTTCGTTTTGTTCCTGTTGCGTTTGCTGTGGTTGCATTTCCTCCCGCTTGGTCGGTTGATGAACGGTTATGAAACAAAAAAATTCGACCTTCAATAATGATTGAATCGCGCATCATCGTTTATGATTAAATTTCTCTGAACAAAACGAATCGTTTTCATTCGTTCCAGAGAACATTTTCCGTTTTCGTTTTCGGATCGTAAGCGGATAACCTTTATGGTGAAAGTTTCGACTGACGAAGAGCCATGAAAACATGACAGCATCATGACACCACGAGGGTGACGCAGCCGGATCTGATCGCAATTTGCTTTGCTATGAATTCGATTTCGCGTCAGCGACGCATCTGAAGTTCAGAAAATTGTAAGCAAAAGCTTACAAGTGAAATGATGAAAACGACCAAACAAAGCAATATCAGAGAAAGTGCGCAGACTACAGCAACAATATTCTAAGTTTAATAACGCTAGAGCTAAAAAACAGTTAACTCCAGACCAACAGGACAAAGGTAAGCAGCGCAGTGATGAGTCACTCGGCCTCCCAAACATCACAAAAAAAACTCTTGTCAAACGCAATAAACGCTGCCGTCAATTACCAAATTCGAAACGATAAAGCAGATTGCTAGAAACACCCCAAAAAACAATAATCAGCACGCTTTGCTTTCTGCGCTACAAAAACGAATCATAACGCTTATAATTTCACAGTAGGCTCTTTATTTCGAGAATCCTTGCTGTGATGCATATCTACTAAATGTTGACATTTTGCGTTTCAATCATATGGTTCTTCGCAAAAGTGTTCTTTAGTTTTATTCTGCAATGTGTATACCCTTTACCAAACAAAAAAGGATGTGGATCTTTACCAGAAATATTTCTCGCCCTAGTGGTTAGTGCTCTCTTTCATTTCTGTGGTTCAAGTCTGTATCAGGTCATATTAAAACTTTCTTAAAGGTATGCTGCATTATTCTCTTGAACACAATCTGGCGAATGTTGACGGAAAACCATGTTCAATCAGAATTTTTCGAGACTGGCGGTTTTAGGCTTTTCAGCTAGGCATAACTGAGATCACAATAACCAGTTTTGCATCTTCCCTTCCGAGGTGGGTGATGACGCATTTATCTCAAATGACATATTTACCTGAAAACCAACAGCGAAACAAAATCAAACAAGCTAAAAAATAAATCATCATGAACAGAAAATACTTTTCGAAAAAAATTACCTCGATAATGGATTGTTTGACAATGAACTGCAATACAAATTTGTCGCAAAAGTCATTGCTTCTCACAATGCATTACTAATTCACAAGACTGCTTAAACCGCATTGTTACGATTTGGAATTGTAATCTACAAAAAATTGTGGTTCTACACTAACATCGCTGTTTGCGATATGGGTTGTTGAAATATTTAAGAACTAATTTATTGCTAAACAGTATTAGACATCGAAAGATTGTCTGAGCAACTGCGTTAATATCCTGTGCAGAAAAAAGTGCAGACAAATCCAACAATTCCAATGTACCTCAGGGTTAAAGACGCTTACAAAAGCTGCTGTGTTCAGGGTAGTCAAAAACAGGTGAACAAACTTTTCAGTTTGAATGTGAACGTCTACAAAAGGCTTTGATTCAGTCGATTCTGTCCATTGAATAATATGACCAATTTAAATATCCGCCCACGCAAAATTCTTTAAAATTGAAATCAAAAGAAGGTAACTTTTTCAAACCAAAAGACTACTGCAAAAACAGATGAAAAACTTTTGATAACATACTTGATTTTTCTGATGTTGGTATTCCTGCTCTTGCTGCTGCAAATGCTGATGCAGCGCTTTTCGTTCTTTTTGCCATTGCTGCTTTTCTACTTGCCCTTATCGTAGTTGCTTTTGTCTCGGTTCCTTCTCCCATTGCTGTTCTATTAGTTTTTGCCTTTGTTGTTGGTTGTGTATGCGTCACTGCAGATGGAGAATGAACTAGATTTTCAGTTGACATTTTTCTTGTTGCTGTTATTCGATTTCCTTTAATTGTTGTTCTTGTTGTTGGTGCCTTTGAAGCTTTCTCAGTAGCTGTCTCTGTAGTTGATGATTTTCGTTTTCCTCCTGTTGCATTTTCTTTCGTTACATTCACTTCCGTTTTGATCGGTTGATGAATGGCTATGCAAGTAATAAATTGGACCTTGTTATATAAGTGTATCGGGCATCAGCGTTCACAGTGAAATTCCTGTCAACAGAACGAATTGTTTCCATTCGTTCCAGAGAACATTTTTCGTTTTTGTTTTATTATTGCAAGCGGACATCCTATATAGTTGAAAGTTTCCAGGCAAATCATTATTTTCGAGTTTAATGGGACAGCGTAAATCGCCCGACAGACGAAGAGCGATGAAAACAGGAATATCAGCAAATTTTGCTCTCTGAGCTGCCAAAAACGAATCATCACCTTTGTAATTTCACAATAGGCTCTATATATTAGGAAATCTTGACTTGTGATGCATGTGTACCAAATGTTTACATTCTGAGTTTTGTTCACATGGTTTTTCGCAAAAGCGTTCTTCAGCTCTTTTGTGCATACACTTTACCAAAAAAATTGATGCCAATCTTTGCCAGAAGCCGCACAAATTTTGTGGCTTAGTGTGGACATTTCTCATCCCAGAGGTTAGTGCGTCACCTTCATTTTAAGCAGGTCTGTGGTTGAAGTCCAGACGGTCTGGTCATAATAAGATTTCTAGAATGTTCTTTAGCATTAATCTCTTGCATACAATTCAGCGAAATTTGACAAAAATCCATGTTCAACCAGACATTTTTAGGATTTTCTGTTTCAGGTATTCATCTCGGCATAACTGAGATTCCTGAAACCAGTTTCGCCGTTTTCTGTCAGGATTTTTTCAAACAAATGATTGCAACTTTCTCAAAAAAGAAAAATGGATTTCAGATAAAAACAGCAGTTCCTACGAAGCACTGCTATCTTTGTTTGCTTGTTAGCTTAATACCAGGACTGTGGAGTGAAATTCTAAAATGCATTGGGTGAATTGGTCGCAATATTAGCACCGTTTTGTTTGAAAGATGTCTTTTAGGAGGGTGTGATTACGCATTTACCTATATTGACGTATGTACCTGAAACGCAAGAGCGAAAGAAAAATCAAACCAACCAACAAACAAATCATCACGAAGCGAATAAAGTTTTCGAAACAAATACCTTCAAATTGCGTGCTTGTGACCAAACTACAATACGAATATGTCGCAACCGTCACTGTTTCTGACAATGCACTACTAATTGAAAAGGCTGCTTAAATAGCAGTGATGGGATTTGGAGTTATATTCTGCAAAAGAATTGTGGTTCTTCAGTAATGTCGCTGGTTACAGCATGGCTTCCTGAAATTTTTAAGAACTAATTTGTTGCTAAACAGCATTAGGACATTGCAAGATCGTCTGAGCAATTGCATCATTAACCTGTGTAGACAAAAGTGCAAACACATCAAAAAATTCCAATGTATCTTAGAGTTAGCCTATGCACGCTTCCAAAAGCTACTGTTTTCAAGGTAATCAAAACAGATAAATATATCTGTCCCTGATCATGGGTTTGTGTTGGTGATGAACAGTTTGGCATTCGTGGTGCTATTTTCGAAGCACACAAGTCCATCTAATATCTGGATTTTTCAATCCGAAGGTGAACGTCTACCAAATGCTTTGATTCAGTCGAGTTCTGTCCATTGAATAACATGACCAAGTTACATATCTGCCAAAGCAAAATTCTTTGAAATTGAAACCAAAAGAAGGCAACTCTTGCAAACCCAAAGACTACTGCACAAATAGATGAAAAACCTTTGACAACATACTTGATTTTTCTGATGCTGCTATTCCTGCTCTTGCTGCTGCAAATGCTGATGCAGTGCTTTTCGTTCTTTTTGCCAAGACTGTTTTTCTACTTGCCATTATTGTAGTTGCTTTTGTCTCGGTTGCTTTACCCGTTGCTGTTCTATTTGAGTTTGCCTTTGTTGTTGGTTGTGTAGGAACTATTGCAGATGTAGTAGAAACACCACTTTCAGTTGACATTTTTCTTTTTGCTTTGATTGGATTTCCTTCAGATGTTATTTTTGTTATTGGTGCGTTTGTAGCTACAGTAGCTGACTCTGTAGTTGATATTTTTCTTGTTGCTCCTGTTCCATTTGCTTTGGTTGCACGTCCTCCCGCTGTGGCCGGTTGATGAACGGCTATGCAAGAAACAAATCGGACCTTCTTTAATGAGTGAATGGGGCATCAGCGTTTATAGTGAAATTCCTCTAAATAGAATGAATCGTTTCTGTCCTGACTTTTCATCTACGCATAACTGAGAACATAATGTCCGTTTTCGCAACTTCCCATCTGTGTTTTTTTAAACGAATGAATGCAACTTTGTGAAACATTGAACGTGGATTTAAGATATAAACAGTAATACCTACCAAGCACTGCTGTCTTTGTTTACTTGGTAGTTTATTACGAGGGATGTGGAGTGGAAAAATCGAAAATACATTGCATGAATTGGTCACATTATTAGATCCGTTTTATTTGTAATATGTCTTTTAGGAGTGCGTGAAACGGATAACTTTTGTGGTGATAATTCTCCCCCAAAATCTTTATTTGGTAACAGCACAAATCGTCCAATATCATGAAAGGAACTTGTCGATGCATTTACTCGAACTTAAGGTGCATTCACAGCACAATATTTCAAAACTAAAATTTAAAAGACAATTTCTTGATTCATGTGGCAATACCAGGTCAGTGAACCGCCACTTGCAGTTGATAAACACACTCCTGACAAAGTTTGTGGCAATATTTCGGAACTGCAAAATCCGGTGTTGTGTTTAGGAGGTGCAGTAGACACAGTTTGTAATAAAACAGTTTGAATGTTTAATCGTTGCACAAATTTTAGAGGAAGTGGTTACACACGAAACGAAGACATTCTTAAGGTATTTAACGATTTCCAAGATTCAAAGGTCCTGATGTCATTTCTGTGACTTCACATAACAGGAAGTTTGCAGACGGGTCAAAAATAATTCTATGCAGGCGATTGCAGGGCTCTCATCAGATTAGGTTGCCCCTTTATTCCCAACTATATCTTCGCAACTATACTGCCATAAACGGGTTGGGTGGGAGCACCAAAACGAAGCTTGTCCAGGGACCTAGAAAACCCTAGGTACGCCACTGGGGTGGGATCCTATTTAGTATCACGGGCCTCAATAATTGTCTATTATTGCTGGCAGGCCGAAAAATGAAATAATTTCATCCTAAAAGTTCATCTTTGTCTAATAATGAGGGTATGTAAGCACCTGCTTATCATGGAGCTTCGTTTTGAAGCGATGTTGTACTCTATCTTTGGTAACGAAAATTCTGATGCGGGACATATCAAATGTTCACCCCGGTCGCGTTTGGCCCCAGGGGCCACAGGTTCCCCACCCCTGCTATACGCGATGGCCCAACAGGGATAAAAGAAGCTATGTTGCAGAGATGAGGGGACTGTGAAAATTTTAAGTCCGAGTTCAGTCCTGATCCGATAAAATTGAATCTAATCCAGTCCTGATCCACCAAATTTTTAAAATCATCATTACGATCCAGTCCTGATCCGCCCATGTATAATCATGTATTTTTATTTTGCCTCATGAGGAAAAAGCACTACTGGACTTATTTTGCCTTTAGCCAAATATGATTGGTTGAAGTCAAAATAGTTCCAGCAGTGCTTTTGCCTCATGAAGAAAAATAGACACAGCCTTTAGGCATTTCCCAATTTTAACAAGGCAGTGTCTATTTTGCCATCAAAGGCAAAATCACTGCTGGAGTTATTTTGCCACTAGGAGAATCCAATTAGTCGGATTGGTCAAATGACAAGGACGATACACTTGGATTAGTGTAAGGTCCTTGCACAACCTAAAACCAAACCCAAAACATAAACTCAATACCTAAATCCAAAACCTGAACTCAAACCTATACCCAAAATTTAACCTAGACCCAAGCCCTAAACACGAAACCTAATCCCTAAACCTAATCCTCAAATGTAAGCTCAAACAAGTGGTTTTCAACATTTTTCAAACAGCAACACATTTTGCACCTCAATTTTACCTATTGACACCCTTCCGAAATTTTCCAGTCATAGGCGTAGCCAGGGGGGGAGCAAAGGGGCCATGCCCCTAAATTTTTAGAGAATATAGTAATCTTATGCTTTGAGACGCGTTTTTCCAAACAAAATTGTGTTATTCACCTAAAATCCAACATTTTGGCCCTTCAAAAATTTTTACCCCCCCAATTTTTGGGCTGACTACGCCACTGTTTCCAGTCAGACATACAGTATGTAATGTAGTTGTGTTTGCACAATAGAAAATTACAATGACAAAAAATAACGTACGACGTCACTATGCTCAACAAAAACTCATTTATCAAATCCATGCACGTGGCATCATCAGTGAGGGATACACGTACCGTACACAAACAACTCCAGAGCACGACTCACTGAAAACAAGAATAACTCCAAGTTAGCTTCCACAATCAGATGTCTAATTTACAAACACTGCACATTCTTAGGTAACAAACTTATTCGTGCGTTGCAGAACGTAACAGTACGGCAACGGTCATAATCACACTCAAAACAATTTTGAATGAAAAAGTAGGCTATCATTTTTGCCAGGTAACATAGTGCAGCCAGGATGAGACCGAAAAGGCCATGGCCTTCCCCGAAACAAACTTGCTCAGATTTTTGCTTGTGCCTTGTATCAATTTTCAGCTGGCAGAAAATAAATGAAAGTAATAGTCTGACTCAATCTGACGTCAATCACTGACGACATCAGTGGCTGGCCCCTCCCGAACAAAATTGTTGACTGCTCTACAGCCTGGTAATCCTATTATTTTATCTACGACAAACAGTGGTTCCATGTACGAAATATAAAATGTGGAAGTAATTATAAATATATTTATCAGAAGCTCTCGCGACCCTTAGAAAAAAGGTAAACGACCCGCAGGTTGAAAACAACCACTGCCCTAAACCTAAACCCACAGGCAGACCCAGGGGGGGAGTTAAGGGGGATGAACCCCCCCCTAAATTCTTTCAGATACACTTTTTGATCGATGGTTTCCGACTCAGAAACGTCCATTGGGGTGATTTCTTTGGATAGCCTTTAAATAAACCATTCTTGCACAGGGATAAGGACAAAATATTAAATGCAAAGCTTATTTTACTCAATTTGGGCAGTCCGAATGTGTTTATTTCATTATAAATGAAAGTTCTAATAAACACATTTTTATACAAGAAATATGGTCCCAATGTCTTATAAATACGTAAGTGTTCACATGAGTATTTAGGCCTACATTACATATACCTTATATAAACGGCACGTACATAGGCGTAGCCAGGGGGGACAGGGGGCTTTGGCCTTCCCAAATTTTTTAGAATAGGCCTATCTGGTCATTTTGTGCTTTAAGAGGCAGTTTCTCAAACACTATACTATTGCTCGCCTAAAATCAAACATTTTGACCCACCTAAAATTTTGGGCTGGCCATACCGCTGCGCACGTAAGTATTCAAATTCTTGTTTCATTTGAGTAAGATTGGGATTCTTGTGGACAAAAGAGGAATAAATAGCAGACTCAGAACTGTTGCTGGAA
>JGI24021J15306_10008115_pt1 | contig 12882 bp, 9 predicted proteins | sample Ectturendosymbi1_FD_15306 | JGI IMG/M metagenome (IMG submission 15306) | reverse complement strand
TTGGTTTGTCGATGGACATGAAGTATAAATGTGAAACTGGGTACATTTGAAGCATCCTTGGCAAGCTAGGATAAAGTGATAGTCATCTGGTTGCGCTGTGAGAAATAAGTTTTTGGTACATCCACAAAGCCACAATGATCTCTTCACTCTTTCTTGCGAACTGCGCAAATGCAGCCACACGTGATTCATTCAGCTTCAAAATCATTTTGTCCTTTCCTGTGAAAGGGATACGTCTGACGTATTTTTTCATTTTTTAACATTACTGATTAGCTATAATTACAAGAAACTACTACACTAAGCTATGTGCAATACACTGATCACGGTTCATCATCAAAGATAGTATAGTATTATGGAGTTCGCAGTCCGCACTCTAATGTTAAAGTCATTGAGGTACTGCAAAATTATTTACCACTGTTATGCAACGATTAATGTGAAAGCATTCCCGCCTTCCCAACCAAGAATTAACTCATCCAAAACATAGTTCAATTAGACAACTTGCAGGCCCTCCCATAAACTAAGCTACGCCACCAGCTCGTATCTTGTGGCTGTTTAGCAGAGACAGCTTGTTGCATGTAAATACAATACACAGCCAGTGACGTAACTTACGTGGGCATTGGAGCGAATTGCTCCCCCTGGAAAGCTAATTCTGAAAACCGGACCGCAGTTTACTTATATTTTGGTTTCAGCATTCTTTTACTTTTCAATAGGTTGTTGCATTTTATATTTTTCGGACTATTTTGCGGTGATTTAGGATTTTAGTATGGCCATTACAACCGGATTCACCATCATTTCTCAAGTTTTTTTACTGTTGGCTAGTGGGCCCTGTACATTGGTCAGTGGGCCCCTTTTAGCTACTTTGTCACCCTGGCTCAAACCTCTAGTTACGGTACTGATTATAGCTATGTAAAATTTGAAATGCCAAAAGGAGGACATTTTGACATTTTTGAATGTGCTCGGAGAATATTTTATTTCTGTGATACTTGTTTCGTCACAATATTAAATAATATTCAAGTGAAATACTACCAATTGCATCTACAAAAACTTTTCTTCGGTAAAAATGTCTTAAGTGGCACGCACAAACCGCACATATGGCTAAACACATGAACATGGTGGGGGTCCCCTTCGGTGGGGGGACCTGGGCTCGGGTCCCTTGGACCCCCCTAAATCCGGAGCTGCTTCTCCAGGTGCTCGCATCGCTCGAACCAAAAACACATCGATTTAGATCCCTGCAAGAAAAGGAAAGTTAATTGAGCTATTCTCTTGTCTGGCACGACAAGTCAATCGGTCACTACTGTAAAAGTATTTTAGACCTTTCGTGCAATCCATCTCTTTGAAGATGGACATCGTTTCTGTTTTTGCAACATGTCCCAAGTGGCTTTGTTACAATATTCAACCACGGTGGGCTCGGCTTATTTACAACAGAATCCGTTTCATTGTTGGCGTAACAATATTGAAAATGCTGCGCATTTATAGGTGAAAAATATTTCTAAAGCGTTGAGTTCCGTGTCGATTTTATTAACAGCGTGATAAGCCTATGGTACTGCGATTAGCATTTAAGCCATATCTTCAATGAATTATTCTGTTCGTAAGGTCTAATAAAAATACTGGTAGTGACCATGATGTGGATGAAATTAGTGGTATTGTACTTTGTATTGTATTCAGCTTTAGCCGTCAGTATAAAACATTATACATACACAGGTACATCAACAAAAAAATAAACGTGGGGCAGGGACACCGAGAAATCCGAAGGTTATCTTGTCAAAGGTGTCCCTAAATATTGTGCAAAATACTATAACCAATAGTATGTGGCTATTATCTGTAATCAAATGTTGAACACAAAAGAAAAAAAGAATATTCGATATACCAAATAACAATAAATTGCAAATAACAATTAACTGCAAATTCAATCTTATATACAGTTCATTTAACCAACATGAAGGCATAGTACAGACCAGAGACATTGTAGTACAGGTAATATAGGCACCAATATTAGCAGAAAAACATGACAGAAAAATAATGAGTAGTTCATTTGAAATAAACAAGTATCATGTAACTGACAACGATGAGAAAGTAATTGAAATTGTCCTCGTCAAATACAAAATGCGGTTTATTACAAAAAGTCAAGCTTGTTACGTATTGTAGAGCGCGATAAGAAACTTTTTATAATTTTTGGAGAATCTACCATATGATAAATTTTTGAACACTTGTGGTATGCTGGACCGTGCCACTGCTCCTTGATATGTTGGATTTCTTTTTCCCAGAGAAGAGCTAATTCTGGGGCAAAGTAATTTTGGTTCGCAGCTGATCTAGTGAAATGACAATGAGTTTCTGTAACTTTTTGAAAGAAGCTATTACATGATTATGGTAATGTATTGTTATCAAATTTATACATTAATTTAGATAGCTCTGATTGATATATACCTTTTATTTTAAAAAAACAGTTGTTCATATGAAGGAGTTATGTGACATTTAAAATTACTAAATGTGAGAGCACGCAAAACATTATGGATAGTAATAAGAAGTTGAAGCACAGAATCGCAAGCTGTTCCATAGGATACGACGCAATATTGGAGATGACTATATACGAAACAGTAATAGATTATTCTTAAAGCATTAATTGGTACAAACATTCGAATTTTATATATCATACTTGAAGCAAATGATAACTTAGATTTGAAGTATTTGACGTGGGAGGTTCAATTCAGAGAATCATCTAACAATACACCTAAGTATTTTACAGACGTTTTCCAGTGTAACACAACATTATTTAATATGAATTTTAAAATTCTTTTTTTCTTCCTCAGCTTTATTAAATAATTTTTCCGTTAAAAAATACATGGATTTCGCATAATTTATAGATAATTTATTGAGAAGCGTCCATCCATCTACTTTTATTAACTCATTATTTATCATTAGTTTTAATTGCTTTATATTACAATGTGCCAAACATAAATATGTGTCATCAGCATATAGTTCTGTACTGTATCAAGAACATTTGGGATGGTCATTCACACGCATGATAAAAAAATAATGGGCCAAGCGTGGAACCCTGTGGAACGCCACATGTAATTTTATTAATTTTAGATGCCAAATTTTGCACAAACTTGAAATGTCTACGAGTGGTAGTTGTAGCTTGGCGATAATATTTGTCTAAAGCATTCATGACTCAAAAAACTGATATCTACTCGTAGATACTTATGAAACTCAGTCAAATCCTCCCTTAAATCTTATGAAATTACTGAGCTTGGCATTTTCAACTAACTCTGTCTCCATAATCCTGGAAACGTTAGCTGACACTTTTTGACCAGTGGAAGTCACCAACAAAAACCTTTGCAAGAGGCAGCATTTATACTTAGAGAACAGAGAAAGATGTTGTATGAGAAAGACAGTGAGTCATCAGCCAGCTATTGACATTTACATGGATTAGTTTTGTCCAGTTTTTCATACGGCATTTCCCTCGCACTTACCACGCATGACTCTATGATTTCTTTCTCTTCTGACACGTTTATGATCTGGTGCAAAATAAAATCTTTAACAAGCTTTAAGATGACTTCATCCTTGTTGAAACTGTACTCTACTCAGCAGTGACTCAGAAAAAGATATGAAGCAATAAAGGCATCACCGTATTTGGTCCTTTTCTAGAAAAAAATTAACGATGGATGTTCCACATATAGCTCGCAATGGGTATTTGCCTTGAAAAGCTAACGGGAAGCATTTTAGCAAAAAGTGGGCTTGCATTGCCATGACGACGATTTTGTTTCTACTGGGTTTTTATTGAAAGTTTGTTGAAGTTTTACTCTATCAAGTACCAACTATTGATGTTCTGTATTTATTGTATGAGATGAATTGTAGATTAGGTGGTGTTATTAATAAGCTAGGAGACATGCTCTGAAATTCTTAAGGAATCAATGAAATCATGTAAACAAACAGGTTTATAAAAAAGGAATCGTTATCAAATTTTTTCTACTGTCAGGTGAAGCACTTCCAAGTGTCATGATTTGCCAGTTTGATGAAATCACCTTTTTTTCTTACCACAGTTTTCAAATCATCAAATTGGTTTTTAGTTTAGTTTAACTGTCAACCATGAAGTCAGTTGTGGGCTGCTTGATGTCACATGGCACAGCAAATGGACACTTATAGCCAGTGATTTAGTCAAGGCCGCAACCTCTGATACCAAGTCCGGGTTAAAACTTCAGGACCGAGAAAAAATCCGAGACGAGGAATCAGATTTTATGGTTCGAAGCCGAGACTCGGCAGACGTAATAAAAATGGGTTTCAAGTCGAGTCTAGAGACTTTGTCGCTGCTGGTAGACCCTATGGTGGGACAGCAAATGTTCGAAACAGAGGCGCAGCCAGAACGAGGCCGAAAAAACCATGCCCCCCCAAAAAAAAAAACTTGTTAAGATTTTTTGCTGGTGTTTTATATCAATCTCAACTGTTTGAAAACAAACGTAAAGAACAATCGGACTCATGTAGCGTCGTATTCTCTCACTGACCAAGGTTTAACGTGGCTTTTTGCGATTGGTTGCGAAACTATACGACTAAAACATGCAACTTTGTTAGCAAAGTTGCCAATTAATGCGGACAACACGAGCTGAGGTGTAGCCTGAATGAAATACAAGGGCGCAGCTTTCTTACAAAGTAGTACAAATTCAGATGAGACATTTTTGAGAGGATTATTTGCATGAAGTATTGTCGAACCAAATAGAAACGTGTTTGGTGATCAATACCAAGCTCACCATGCAGTGGAGTGTTACGCAACAACGCAATGTTTCTCACAGCACAGTTGGCATTGTGGCTAGTGGGTATGCGAAGCCAGGTAGAAGGGTAACATATTTGATATGTACAGCAAGTCAATGTCAGCGCAGCACACAAACTTTGTTAATATTACATTTATTACAGTTTCAGAGAGCAAATATAAGAAATCATTAGCAGGCAAACCATCACTAGTCACCAAACAGCCATGGTGCTTTTGTGTGAAAGCTGGTGTTGGCTCTTCTTCGTTAGTCTTGAGAGCAGAATATGGCAGATTGATATTTACGTGTTGTAGGGAGCCAGCCAGTAACCCAAACTCTGAGCTGAGAGTTAAACTTCATAGAGACACTTCAACTGTGTATGTTGCTCAAACATTCACACACTGTTGTAGGCCTACTTATTTGCAATCTTGCCAGTCACAACAGCAACAAATGAACGTTCGTTTTCAACGCTTCAACGGTTGCTAGCCTATCTACACAACACCATGGGACAAAACCAGGCCCGTAACTAGCTAGAACAATTTTTGGTTCCCCTGAAAAATGTGTTGGACATACTTTAAAACTATTGGACACAGGCCCGTAAGCAGGAGGGAAGTGGGGCGAAGTCTCCCTGCAAACCTTTTCGCCCCCCCTGGAAAAATCTGTTGAGCATAGTTGAAAACTATTGGACATAGTATGAAAAATTTGGGTCCCTCTCAGAAATCTCTTCGCCACCCCTAGTGTCCCAAGCTGGTTACGGGCCTGATTGGACATAGCTTAAAAATTTGGGCCCCTCTCAGAAAACTCTTCGTCCCACCTGGTGTCCCAAGCTGGTTACAGGCCTGGGCAAAACCGTCTGATGGATTGGATTTTTGACGAATAATGGTGATGTGACATTGATCCTGAGATGGTTATCGACGAGTTGTTCAAAAAGAAACGCAGACTGAATTTTATCTTTTAAATGTGCTCGCAGGTATTTTGTAAAGTCAAAATGTGGCTATTGGCATCCTCCTGATTTGTTCCTATGAATCCACAAAATACTTTTAGTTTATTTTGACTTATTCAATAGGCATAATCAGTGATATTCTCGTGGACAACATTACACGGCGCTTCGCTTTCCGCTACTCTTGATGTTCATTGAAAACTGTTTGGTTAACAACTGCTTGATAATGATCACTGCAAAAGCAAACGTTTTCTTGTCTTTGTTAAAATTATCGACGCCGACTGGTAGAAGATATTTGACGGCATATCCTGTTGTAATAAACCAGAAATAACCAGTGACATAAAAATGATCTCTGTACAAAATAGCTAAAGTTTGAAATCTGACGACGTCAGTGACTGGCCCCGCCCGAACAAAATTCCTGGCTGCGCCCCTGGTTCGAAAGAAAAACTAAACGACAATATTTTTGTGAACCAGTGCCAACATATTAGACTGGGGGTATGTTTAAATTCGATCTCAATAAATTTTGTAAATTTGTACGTGGTATGCACTATGTACCTGAGTCAAACGTGAAATGAGTAAATAAACAAAAATTATATTTTGCGATTACCATGTTGTCAAACAAAAATTTTAATGATCCATATTCGCTGTAGCGACAAATGCAAAAATTGAGTTTCGCATCACCAATTCTCCAAGCAGAGATGGCGCTTTTGATGTTTTCAGAAGTTTTTTTAATGTTTGATGTTTACGCTACGAATTTGATGTTGAAAACAATTTTCATATTGTACGCAATAGTTTTCTTATTTATTACCATTTTTCAAAGATAATTATCAAGTTTACCGACTGTCTCTTACGTTAACGTTAAAAAATTGTCATTTGATTGTTATGTTAGCTGGTGTTTTCTGTTCAAAATGGGAAAGTTTATTCCATTATTGTGCGGGAAACAACGGTGATCATAACAGTTGTATGTATTTGCGAGATTGAACGGAGACGTACTGCAGAACAGAGGTGCAAACCTATTTTGAGGGCAGTTGAGTAATTGAAATTCAATTGGCAGATACGATTTACATTCAACGTTGGCAGAAGATTGAATTGCTGAGTTTATTTGTGCAGCTTTTGTTATAATGCAAATGTTTCCTGTACTGGTAAGCCATTAGTCAACTTTCAAAATGGTTTCATTGCAAATGAAATGTATTGGCATGAATTGTTCATTGTCACTGCTTATGAAATTGTAACTGTTTTGCTTTTAACATAATTGCCAATCAATGCCATTGTTGGTTGGGTACCGTGATCATGTGAATGTTTTTTTCTCTGCATGTTGCTGCACTGCTCTACATTTTTTTCTGTTTGCAACTGATGTTCAAATTCCTTAGTTGCCCTATGGCGCATGCTCCTGTACTAGAAAGAAGTAGAATGATTCATTGGTAAAAGTTATCTAATCTTTGTCATGGCGAACAGTTTAGAAAAGGAACTTGCAGTTGCTTACACTTAAATAAACCATTTGGCGGCTTAGCCAGTTAACAAGATTTGATGCAGCGCATCAATTCAAGCTAAAATCTTCAGAGGTGATGAGGTTAGCTTAGAAATTATAAAGAAAAGGAAGAAATGCATCTAAAATGCAATGTGCATACCATAAAAATGATTGCATAGAGTAGGCTATGTCGAAATCAAGATCACAAAATGCTCGAATAATTTAGAAATAATCGCTTTAGCCTCATAGCATGCGCCATGATAAGTATGGAAAGCCAGCTGTATCTAAAATATTGTGGCTTACTGGTATTGGTAAGCATGTTCGCCTTAATGACGTAGCAATGGGTCTGATGTACAGTGTAACACTACAGTCCCAATGTCAACTGGTAGTGATCATTAAACATGCTATTTCACAGGCATTGGGACTGTTTACATACACTGATGGTAAGGCCTGTCTAATGTCTATGCATGTCGCTTGTTTTGCATTTCCTTCTAATTCAGCTTTCAGTTTGGCACATATTCTGTTGACAATGCAATATGACCGTAGAAAACACACCTTAGTTAGACTACCTTCTTGCCACTCCTGATTTGGAAACACTGGATGTGGTCTGCACTCTCTAACCTTCAACTAAGTGCAAGCTACCTCAACCCTTTGTTTTGTTAGTGCAGGTCGAAAAAACGTTGGCCGCCTTAACTTTGTTTGCAAAATGTTAAGGCCATTCTTATTGTCAACATCAAATCTTCTTATTTTAGTTATGCCACGCTTAGTTTATTTACTTGGATCAAATCCAGTTTTGTGTTATGTTTTTTACTTTTTAACCTTAATGAAATAGAAATTTCAAGTGTGTTAAACAAAATGCTTGTGCTGTAGATGCAGACCTCTGAGGCATTATAACATTACCAGGATTTAGTCCTTTTTAATTTAAAAGTAGTTCTAGTTTCTAAGATAAAGTTAGTAGCATATTTGCCGACCTTTAAGTTTAACGTAACAAGTTGTGGCTTGAAGACGTTACCTAACAAGCTGTCTGATGAAAACTGATGATCATGACAAATACTAGTGGTGATGTAAATTAAAACAGTATATCGCTCAAAGCTCCCAAAAAGAGTGACCGTTTATAGCACAAAGACATCAAATCATGTGTTAAAGCCATGTACTCTTTGAATCACTCGATGAAATTGATTCATTTTGAATTTAAATTAAAGTTTCTGACCATAAAAGGTTGAAATAGGCTTTGGAGCTGAAGTTGAATGATTTATTGTTGAGAATGATCTAGCACAGTGATTCTTAACCTTTTTTACATATCTTGCCCTTTTATCAAACATGCTTACCAGATTTAGCCCCAATATGTTCAATGGTGGTCATTTATTGATACTACAAAATTAATAAACTCCTACAGTTTAGAATGATTTATAAAAATTTACATTGGCTGCAATTTATGGTTCGATAAATTTACCCCTTTGGAAGATGAAATATAGCCCCAGGGATAAATTTAGCCCAGGTTAAGAACCACTGATCTAGCATTTTCAGTTGCAAATTAATTAATTAATCTTGCGAAATCCATCGATGTACTTCCAAATACGTTTATAAAGGGTTTGCGCTCGAAAGAATTTTCTGCTCTATTAATGCTACTTACGACACAATGCAGCAAATCGGATACTGACAGCTTGAAGGGGCAATTTTTAGCCAAACAGNTGGTTTCATGAAGCAGTNGATAATGCGCAATATATAACCATGTTATAAAGCAAGTTTTGATAACAGTCTTGTGTCTTTATGGTGTTGAAATGATTGAGCCCAGTGGCATCACTGTCGCCAAGCAAAAGCAATACGCCTAGGGCCTGGCCTGCAGTACTGTATGACTTTATGTAGCAAATATCACTGTACAGCAGAGATAACATTTAACATGGATTTGGATATAAATCCTGCGGATACTTATTTTTTTGACGGATTTGGATTGGAATTGGATTTTATGATTTTTTCTTAACCGGATTTGGATGGATTGGATTTGGATTTGTTAATTTTGTTTAGAACTTCTTCGCAACTTTAAGTTCTTCTTTTGGGACGGTTATTATTATTATTACTACATGTAATCTGTGAAGTTCGGTTCAGTGGTGTTTGTCAAGTCCTTCGAAATTGTACATCGTGTTTGCTTAAATTTTGAGCCTGACTTTTGTGTCCAATGATACAAACCTGCTTCTCTTGTGTATCATCTCACCATGTCATCAAAGTGAAAGTTAACTGAATTTGTGCGACTTTCAGTTTCATTAATCCGGTCCCTGTTCTTGACTCACAATTGTTATCTTATACAGTAGTATGGTGATACCCACTATGACTACCTAGCTAGTGTAGTACTATACTCATACTGTAACATATTTAAGCACAGTTCATTATTGTTTATATGTGTTAGCCTAGGCAGCAGGCTATATGTAGTAGCCTTCCTAGTGCCAATGAGTTTTTTTCTACAATCAACAACAATGATATCAAACCACCGGAAGAGGACTTTTCGGTTTGGCCGTTTTGGTCTGAGCCATTCAGGTATGAGCCATTTCAGTCTGGGGACATTTCGGTCATGGCCTTTCTGTACATAAACAATTGATTGCATTTGTTTATTTAAATGACTATACAGGCAGGCGAAAGGTCCACTAGCTGGTGTTACACCAACTCCTGTTTGAGGAGTCATGATTGCGATTAAATCTGAATTGTAATTATGAGTTTGAAGTATTTGTATGTAATTGAAAATGTCGATAATGATTCAATTTGCTTGTTGATGATAACGAAAATTTATGTTCATGCTGATTAACTGTTGGATCTTGGATCATGTTTCTACTTTTTTTAAACAAAACCTTTCGTTGATTTAACCCTGGATTACTATCGCTCGATTTTTGGCACGTTAATACTAACGTCAGGTGTGCCAGACCTGGTTTTCAAAAATAAAAAAATATACTTTCCTTCAACTGCAGTTTATCACAAAAACTACACCGAAAATATAAGTCTCACTGAGCAGTTTGAGCACTATAACAAAGTTACTTTATTCAAATATCATTTTTGATGAAAAGTAAGTAGGCTAAATATAGCGAAGGTGTCATATATGCCTGAACTGAATTGCTCATAAAAACAAAAGTATGGGTGTGAAGAACTTCTCCTTTTGTATACTGCTAACAAGGTCGTAGAAGCATGTGCTGAGTGAGTTTCAGATTTTTACAGCCACCTGGCATTTTTCCCCTTTAACCATAACGTGGGTTGGGCTCAGGATTGAGAAAAACCTGTTTTTTTTCAAAAAACCCAACCCACCTATTTTTTTTTTAAATTCGGGTTTTTTTAAAAAGGTTTAAGATTTTGTTCTTTTTGAAGAAAACAGAAAAACCCCATTCTGACTTGTTTCTATTCCATCATACAATATTACTATTTTCAAAATTACACAATAATAACTTGTTATACATATTATGGCCTTCAAAATTGAGTGTAAAGCAATGTACCTCATATTTGATTTCACAATGTGTTGTTGGTCAGTTCACTTGTAAATAGTAAGGCTTGACAAACATGCACACAGCAAACAGAAAAACCACTCCCACACAAACTCTGCAGTTTCACGTCAAGTTTGCATGCATGCCCTGCTGATTCAGCATCTACAGAGTGTATTTTTTCAATATATGATTTGGTATGTTCCAAAATCAGAAAAAGTTTAGATACAGAGAAGACAGAAAAATTGGTGAAAATATACCAATTCTGCAGAGCTGGAGAAGATAACCATTAGAATTTACTCTGTTCAATTTATTCTTCTCTTTTTTCAAGTCCTTCAAATTTCGTTACTGTTTGTTTTGTTTGATTGAAAAAACAATTACAGATAACTGTATAAGTGTCCTGCTTATTTTGTTTTTTACTTAGTAGATTTTTCAAAGGCAAAGTAAAGAGTGGGTTTTATTGTTTTTTTTTTAAGTGAGCTTTTTAAAAAAAACCAGGTAGGGTTTTTTGGGTCGGGTTTTTTTTACAACAATCCTGGTTAGGCTGACCCATGCCACCTCACACTAATACTTTCGTCGGGTCTGCCAGACCCGAACTCACTCCCTGTGCAAAATCGAAAAGAGCGTGGATGACGACAAGCGCACCTATTTACAAGTCACACATAAAAATAAAGTTACTGAAGAGTTAAAAGCGCGTTGACCCGTGCTTACGTAGTTTCATGTGAGTGACCTCATTTGACCCAGGTTTGACAGACCCACAATAGTATACCAGGGTTTTATGTTTGCATTAAAAAGTGAACACCTAAGATTTCTGAAAGATTTCATAGCCTGACCGGAATGGCCAAGACTGAAAAGTCCTGTGACTGAAACAGCTCAGACTGAATTGGCCAGACTGAAAAGTCGTGTACCCGTTAGGCCTATATGTAGTTGCGTAGCCAGTAGCCTTCTTAGCACCAATGAGTTTTTTCTGCAATCATCAAAAATGATGTCAAACCACAATAAAAAATACAGATAGCCATCAAACCAAAGAATGAGAAAGAATCAGGCATAAAGTTTACACAAAAACAGTATGCAGGAAAAACAAGGTGACAAAAATATTTACAGAAATAATACATAAAAGGCAGATACTAAGACAATAAAAAAGTATAAAACAATTGTCTTGTAGTAGCCTACATTCACAATAGAAATCAACGTAACACAGATGATGGTAGGTAAGCAATGGGTGAACGTGAAGAGTTGAGACATGTACAGATGGGCAGTTGCAGCAAGCACAAGCCACATAGGTGAAGGAAGTGAACAACAATATGGGTCGCAAGGCAGTGCGTATTGTTATTCCAATAAATATTTTGTTTTTTACACCAGTACTGGTGTTATGAATTGATTTGCTTTATAAGAGTGGTGAATAAGTGCAAAATAATTTTGAGTCAAAGTTCAGCTGAATTTTGAAATCAAACTTTTTAGAATTAAAAATTACTACTTGTTAGATGGCCATCCTCTACACATTAAATCATAGAAATAAAAAAAATCTGATAAAATTGGATTTCTTTGAAAAATCATGATTTTTATCAACCCTGTTCCAAAGTCCGCTCATTTGACTGCATAGATAATTTTGATTTAGAAATATTGTGTGGACAATATATCAAGATTTTTAATCCATACATTAGTTTACAATATTTGGTAGTTAACAGTATAGCAACGAAGATATTTGTAGAGCAAGTTATTGTGACTTAAGGGACATTTTTATTTTATGACTACTTCTTTGCATTTATTTGCAAAATAAGCCTCACAGTATTAAATTATTCCTTAACAAGGCTGATAATTAAATGAGTTAACTAAAAAAACTTTATTGAAAATGAGTTTTAAGTATTAAGAAGTCTGCATCCATTAAAATTTCAAAATTATAACTAAATTCAACTAATAAGCAACCAATTTTGGCTAGATGCGAAGTTTGTAAAAAAATCAAATGAAGATTTAGCCATTTTTATATTACTATCTAAAACAATGTGGTCCAACTACAGGCCCATAGGCCACATGTGGCCTGCCACAATGTTTTTAGTAGCCCGCGGAAGCACCCAGGAAAAGTCTTCAAATCTGAAATTTGTTGACAAGCGTATGAGATTACATTTGGATAAAGAGCATTTTCACAAGAGGCCTTCCTGTGTACCATTCTCACAAAAAACCCGCACCCCCCAACCAAAAAATTTTTTTCGAGTGCAATCTACTAGACTGGCCGATCCGTTTGAGCCCTTGAACAGCTCTCTAGCGCAATCGGCGGAGGAG
>JGI24021J15306_10008113_pt1 | contig 12883 bp, 10 predicted proteins | sample Ectturendosymbi1_FD_15306 | JGI IMG/M metagenome (IMG submission 15306) | reverse complement strand
GTTTCTGGCAGGTCTGATCAGTAGTCATCTTTAGCATAGCCTACAGCTAATCTAGCGCACTTCATTTTTAGCCTACCTGGCATGTCGGCTACGTTTTACGGTTAAGTTTGCTTTTTAGGGAATTCATACTGTCACTGAATGATCTCACCTAGCCTGTAGTTAACTGCATTGTATGTTTTTTGTTGCAGGCCCGTAGCCCCGGGGGGCATTCGGGGGCAATGCCCCCACAAAATTTTTTTGTGCCCCCCCAAATTTGTGCCCAGAAAATATTAATTTGTAAACATACAATAAAAACAAAGATCTTGGCATTTAAATGTGTATTTTCCCCCTGAAACCATTAAACCTTGCTACAGGATTGGTGGAAACCAGATGGCGAAACGCCGTTGTACGGTTGAGATCCAAAATACGCTCAATATGTCGCTGTGATGATATAGATAATGATGTGCCAAGGGGTATAGAAACTAGTAACGGGAGAATAGAATTCCACAATGCAATGATTATGATCATGCTGCTTATAGAAATGTGTCAAAGAGTTTGTGAAGAACAAAAATAATTTCGGTGGGCAGTGCTCCCGAATGCTCTCCGCCGCAATAGGCCCGAATGTGCTGCAGCATTTGATTAGGCCTATATCAAAGTATCAAGAGTGACGTAACTAAAAGTTTGATCCAGGTCGGGAACTTCGCTGAAAGGGGTCTTGTAGTAACTGTAGGGGGCCCACTAGCCAACACTCAGAAAAGTACTTGAGAAACGATTTTGAACCGGATGTGGATTGCTATATTAAAACCCTAAATCACCGAAAAATACTCCGAAAAGCGCAAAAAAATAACCTACTGAAAACATAAAGAACAATAAAACCGGAATACACTAGAATTCGCCTATAACGACTTTGACCATGACGTCATTTCGCCTTTAACGACCTTTTTACTCCGTTTCCTTCAAATGACGTTATAGGGCAATTCTATTGCACAAGCCAAGTGGTGGCCGATTTTTTTCGTTTTACTTGCCAGCGTGTCGATTCGCCCCTCTGACCCGCGTCAGTTACTCCAATTAGTGTGAATCAAAACCAACCAGAAATGTTCATCGATGTAAAATAAACTGTATAATCTCTCTCAAACAAAGACGTCCAACTTCACGGCTAAAACGTTTGGTGTGCAATCTCACAAAAACAAGGCCGGCGCAATCTATTCGTCCGGTACGGCTATGTCCAAACCTGTTTTCTGACTCAACAATACTTTTCAGTTTTAAGAAACGTGCTCAAACAGCTGCTGATACAAATTGAAAACCCCAAAATAACTGCTCTTTGTTGTACTCCACCAATTCACCGCCCGCTGCAGTTGTATCCATCGTTCATGCATGGATGTTGAATACTGAATTAGAAGCAAGGATGGAAATCTACAAAAGACGATCTTTCGAAGTTTGAACTCGACGTAGGCTAATGCTTCCACTTCTGAAACCACACTGCAGATGTTTGTAACGAGTTGGCCACTAATTTCACTATTCATGATGCCATAAAAATTTTGTCACAATTGTCAGTCTCTGAAAGTGAGAGTATTGTATTTTCCGGTGTCTGGAAAGTTTGAGGGCTAATTTTGTTTCTACCTGCCGCGAATGCCCCATCAGAGAGGTCTTTTTCAGCACCACAGCGCGTAGAAACTTATTTGCGTACAACCAGGGCATACGAGAGAGGAGAAGACGTACATCACGTCCGGGCCCGGGAAGATGAAAATACGCACGCTTAACGACGATTAAACGATTCGATTATTTTGCATTGTCACAAAGAACGAGTTGACAGACTTGATTTGGACAAAATTGCTGAAAATTATGTTCTTTGGTAGAAAGGACACTCTTAGCAGCTGGGTTGATTTTTTGGAACGGTTTGAGAATTTTGTTGACTTGTAACATTGCTTAACCTTACTGATAGGCACGTTTATTTTAGTCTTTTTATTCAGTAGCGAAGAGTTAGAACAACAACTGTATAGTGTGCATTGTACAGGCAGTGGTTTGCAGAATTCGAGATGAAAAATTGTGGAGAGCAATGTCTCCTCTAATTTTTGAAAGGAAATGGATAGCCTGTTAAGCAATGAATGTTTAGTTTACGATTGTATTAAAGTTTTCAGTTCAGGTTAGATTTTGGGCTTTGTTCCGCAACTGCGCTGTGGCAGAAAGTTCTTACAGGGCATCGTTTACTATGAATGGCCTAAAAACGGTCATCTTTTTCTAGGGGGCACCGAGTCACAGAAGAACCGCTTGCTATGGGAGCAATAGTTCCCTCGACGCACGATTTCTACTGATCTTGGCCGTACCACTAAAAATGAGGTAGCGGCGGCTCTGACTGGCATTGCATACAAGTTTTGACTATGTAGCATGTATCAGCGGACTCCACCTGCAGTTTATAACGGTAACATTCTGATAACAAAACTTTAAGTCCATGATTAGGAAAATGTGAATCATGCTCTAGCAACAAATCGACGTATTATAAAGAGCTTGAAATCTCTAAAGATATTTTCTAACTGAAAAGACGCTGCAGTGATTTCCGTCAATTGTGCAGCCCGGTCCTGTTCGGCATATTGTCAACACATTATAACTGCAAATGCAGTCAACGACACTGCAACGCTGTATTGTCGTAGATAAATTTGTTTCACTTGGTTCTTACTCTTGCAAGTGCTCCTTTTTGCTCTGACGTTGCTTTAGTCTGTGCGAACCCTGGAAATTAGTCCTATAGACCAATGGTCTTCCACCTTGCTCGTACCGCGACCCAGACCCGTAACCACCGGGGGCATTTCCCTCCAAATTTTGTTGTGACAGAAAATTTTGTTTTAAAAATATAATGAAAACAAAATCTTGCCCACCTAAAAATTTTTTGTGCCCCACCAAGCCTGAAAACCTGGCTACGGGCCTAGTTTGTTGTACCGTAAGTTTGGTGTTTTCGCACTAATAAAATGAGCTGCACTCATTCATGGAAGCTGGTAGGGAGAAAATAGCATAGTCTACTGCTTATTCAACTTTTGTCCACAAGAAGCCAAATCCTATACCGAAATTAAACAAGGGTTTTAAAACTAGAAGCCCGGTGCGGTCATTTTTGACCGTTTTTGAACTTAAAACGTTGCGTATTTTAGTTAATGTTGCTATTTGGTTCGTCATACTCCTTGACTTTTCCTAACTTGTGATAAAGTTTTTGCAGCTGTTGGAATTTTTTCTTAGAGCTTTTGGAAACAGTTTTTCACACATCTACCTAGAAGCCCTGAGCGGTCAAAAATGACCTGCGCATGATCAGGAGATTATGTTTCTTCAAAAAGGTGGTTAGAAGCTTTAGTAGAGTTTCTTTCGTAACTATGAAAGCAGTTGCGCAACAATGGAGTAATAATTGATCGATTTTCTTTCTGAGAACCAGGAGCTAGGCTGATATTTAGTAGTCTTATAGGTTTGTCTGTTAGCTGTGCCAAATAGTTCCTGATAGTTGGTTGTTGTAATATCTCTTTTGGTAGCCTTATCACTATAAGGGTTATTGTCATAAATGATAGCTACTTCATCATGTTCTAAGACTAGCAGAAAAAAAACAATTGTGGGCACTGCATGAAAACAATAACGACACGGACCAGATACAGAGCTGGTAATGAATGGCAAGCCATTGCATGCTCTAAAATTTTTTCTTCAGATGGCCTGCAAAGGTAAGACAAAAGGTTGTGTGCAGCTTGATCTCCACGCACAAAAACGTAAAAATCATAAATACCACAAAAATGTCGCTTGCCTGAAGGCACGAAAAAAATTGTCATAGACTGTTAGCTGTTGGATATGTTGGTGGCAAATATTTCGTATCAGTTAATGCAGATAATTATATATTTGCCCTCTTCTTCATGGCTACAAGTGCTTGCGCTAGTGAAGGCTAACTGTGGTAACGGTTTCAAATGTGCTTTACAGTAGACTCAGATCATTGGTGTAGCCAGACATTTTGATTGGGGTAATACTGATCAAAAATACGGACGCCTCTCTTTGCTCATGAATTTAAAGAAATATTCACAAACTGACGTCATTTTGCTATAATGGCCCACATGTCCCGCTTGAATACGCCCCTGTTCTGCAGAATACCTTGTTGTTCTGTATAGCGTTTTATAGAAAAGGTAGAGTTTTAAAGATTTATAAAATTTCATTACCTAATTTATCAGTGGTGGGTTTCAGTTGTCAAAGTTGTTGTAGCAGACCAGCAGTAAATCAAGTAGTCATTTCTGAAATATTAGCCACTGCAGCACCGTGGTCTCTCTTGGTCCACAAAATATGTGGTGACTAAAGGAAAGCAGTTTACGTACAGCTAATCAGACCGACAACTAGACGATATTTTCGATGACAGCAATACCATCCCGCATGAAAACGTATATATCCGAAAAATAAACTTACAAAAAATGCTAGACATCACGGATATTTAACGAAGAAAACTTCTCAACTACACGAAAAAGCTATAACATCCAATAAAAAATCGCACTGCCATTTGTTGTTGAGAAGAATGTAGGAAATGCTTTAATTTCTGTTGAAGATCGTAGGCAATCGTAGAACCAAAGTCGGCACCATAAAAGATAAAATTTTGAGGGTACATTACCATGGGTGTAGGAACCTTTTCGGAACTTTTTTCAAAGTGGGGGGGCACAAGAGCACGTTGAAAAGAAATTACAGCAAATTTTGTGGTTTGAATTGGGAACTGTGACGTCACAAGCATTGAAATAAGNCGTCATTACATATACACTGTATGAGGGTCTAAATTACACTATTTTAGACAAAATTACACCGTTATGAAAACGTGTCGGTGAACCACCTGAAATTCAAATAGGCTGCTACAAGGGCAGCCCAGGTCATTAGCGTCACTCGGGCTAATCATGCGATTTATTCTGACTGACTGAATAAAACCGTTCGAAGATTGCGTCACTGAAATTTCCATTTGCTTTCATTCTGGCTGGCATTATCATTTCCCTGTGACGTTATATTATGTAACAGTAAATGGGACATTCTCATAACTTTTCCATTGTTGAGTAACGTACGTCACAGAGCAATGATAACGCCAGTAAGTCATCCGCTTACTAGGCTCATTTATATTAGCCCGAGTTGTTGGACAATTTACCGCTCATTTGAAATTATTCTCGAAATGGGAACTGTCCACTGGATTGAACTTCAAATGCAATGTTCTATACAAATCCACTGCTTCAAAAAAACATTCAGCCCGATATGAATTATGTTTCAAAAAATACTTAGCTGCACAGGACAGCTCGGACTCTAATGGATGAGCCCGAGTAACGCGCGAGCGAACGAAGTCGTGAGAACGCCCACTGCAAACGATATTATTTTATTCAGGTCACCTGCAACTTGAACGCGAAAGGTCAGACATCGAGCGAAAATATATGAACAGTGACAAGGCCCAAAGACAAGAGCCCGAGTTAACAATTTAGTGAAGTTGGACCGTGGGTGGTGGAACAAACATAGAAAGCAAGCAAGCTCGCGTTCTCCGATATAAATCGTAATCGGAGACTCGGGCGAAGCCCGAGGAGCCTTTATGCCGGAGTAACCACTGAACTGATAAAAACACCATGAACACAGCTTACAATACAGGCAAAACTGACACATCATTAATACCTGTCTCAAACACATTCATAATCACAACTTTTCCTCATCTTGAATACAGAAGTATCATGACTGAATACTCATTCTACAACTGCACTAGATACCCGAATACAAAGACAAGACAAAACATACGTAGCAACTAGCAAGTTGTCCGTAAGGATGCCAATTGTGTTGCCAATGCAGAAATAAAATACTTTATAGCTATTTAGCGTTGCCAATGCAAAAACAAAAACACAATTGAAATTGATCTGCCAAATATTTCATTTTGCGTATAAGATTCAGTAACATTTCACTATGTAGAATTGTGTTAAAACGCTTGAAATGACCCAAATTTTTTAATGTTGTGGCACGAACTTTCACTTCACACAAGCATATGGGTGTCGGAAGAGGGGCAGGAATGTGGAAATTTCAGCAAAAAGGCTGTTTTCTCAGTTTCGAGTGGTAAAAAGCAAATTTTACCACTGTTGGCCCCCCATGGAAAAATTCCTTCCGACGCCCATGCACACAAGCATGTAAAATGACACCATTTTTGTGAAAAATTGTGTTGCATTACACCATATGGCAACACTGTTCAACAACACCAATGCAGTAAGCAATCCGTAGCAGGGTGACAGACTGTGCACGGTGTATTCTGCCAAACAATTACGAAATCCTGCCAAATTCACTGCCAAATTACAAACAATGTGTTAGAAATAATGTCAAGAATATACTGCCAAAATTCTGCAACATTTTTTTCATTAAACGATTTACTTTATCACTGGACCCAATACTAATTGTGTTACGTAACTTACGATATTTAGTCAAAAAAGTGGGGGGTGCCTAAGCCCATGCGGCCTCCCCCGGTTCCGCCACCTATGGGCATTACACGTAAGATGGGCATACGTTCACGCTTTTAAAACAAGCGACCAAATAGGTCACACCTGCGGGGGCTCCAAAAACTAAGATGGCCTAGGGCCCCGCGTTCCCTAAATCCGTCCCTGGCAATGGGGGCACAGGTGCCCATATATATTAGTATCATAAGTAATTTCACGATTTATGAAGACCGACTTGAAACAAAAATATTGCAGCTATTGGCGCACACACAAAATTCAGAATGTTTTTTTTTATAATTTCTGTTATTACTTTTGAGGTCAACATTGTTGCTGAACATGTAAATGCGAAACGAATGACTATTATGGGTGTGCTTTTACACTGAACTCATGCAAACACTTTTGAACTCGTGGTACGTCAAAACCATGGGCGTCCGCAGCAGTAGCACAGCCAGCTGAGGCAGAACAGGCCATGGCCCCTCCGGAACAAACTTGTTCAGATTTTTCGTTGGTGCTTTACAGTATATCGATTTCAACTGTTTGATGCCGACTGATTGAAGATATTTCACGTCATATCCTGTTGTAATATATCAGAACTTGAGCTGTGTCATCAAAATGATCTTCGTGCAAAATAGCTAAAGATTGAAATCTGACGACGTCAGTGACTGGCCCCTCCCGAACAAAATTCTTGGCTGCGCCATTGGTGCGCAGGTGGGTCAAAACGGGCATTTGCCCCTCCCTGGAAATTAGGAATAAGAACCAAATTTTTCTAGAAAACTTGACGTCAGCAGCCCAATTCCGATTATTTGATTTATTTCTTGCAATGACAGTTTATTTGTCGGTATGACACTCACACTGCACAAGAAACAGATTCACTGTTCTGGTGTCACGCAGTGGTGAGCTTGCAGTTCATTCATGTCTCCTCCTTTGGTTACAGAGGCAGGTTGCCAAACTTGTGAGCGGATTATTTTACTGTTGGTCTTAATTGTGTAGTAATAACATGGCAACAAATCTTATAATGTTCACTTCAAATTACGATATTAGGGGTTTTGTCGCATGTGACTGTTGAACGCAGACATCTTGGCAGGTAATGTAGTGAGACAGTGACTGCTGACAGCGGCAAGCAGGGATGCCGCAGAGCGGAGGCATTGACCTCATGACCTTTCAACAGGGGTACAACGAGGGCGGAGGTGTCTTTTTCATAACAGCATCATAGTCAATTTATGTTTTATCAAAATCGAATTGAAACAATTTTTTGTATAGTTTCTTTTATTATTTTTGAGGTCAAATTGCTGTTGAACAGTGGCAAGCATTGGTAACATTTTTTTTGTTTTTCATAAGTTTCCGTTGTCCTCAACATATTTACTTCCCCCCTGCCCTACCGATGTACCGGCGTCACTGAGCATCTCTTGAACAAAAGAGGGTCCAGATGTTTAAAAAATTTGAAAGAAAAATCATACACATTTTGAATTTTCTAAGCTGATAGAGTTTATATTTTGTTTACCTGGTGCATCAGCTCCCGTTGAAAGATTTTCCTATCATGAATGACATGTGGTCTGATGACAGAAGCAAGATGCTGGAGCAGAATGTGAAAGCTCTTATCACCTGCAAATGTAATAGCTACTGAGTTTTCTTGCTGTGATTTTTACAAGAAAAGAAAATCGAAAACAGGCTTCATGAAGAAAGTTGTCACACAAAATTATGATTGGGCAAATGTGCAAATTTACAAATGGTTGAACATTGTTTTGTTTTATAGTAAAATGTATTATTTTAGTTTTTCGTAATGTCTTAACTATAGGAATCCATATAGCTACATACTCCAAGAAATATATGAATCACATTTGTCTGATAAGGCTTGTTCTGAACCTTCCCGGTTTTCAATCACAAAAATATGGTGGTAGGCCTATGCCTAATTTATTGAATGCCAGAGCGAATCAAAAATATTTGAGTAATTTTTTAAAAGTACAGAAAGCGAGTCAATGATACTCTGACTATAGAAGTGACGGATGCAACTCTACTTATATCCGACTCTATTTATACTCGTAGCAAATAAAAACGTTTCGCATCATGCAGAGGTTCGGTTTCACATCATGTAACGTTTCGCATCATGCAGAGGTTCGGTTTCACATCATGTAACGTTTCGCATCATGCAGAGGCAGCGCCGGATTTAGATGGTGGGGGGCCTGGGGCCCAAGCGTGGTGGGAGGTCCCATGTGCGGATACATAATTTTTAGATAGGGGTGATTGATGAAGTCACTAGTATTTCCACGGATCGTTAACATTTATGACGTCATCTTGTGACGTCACATTTGTTAACTCAACTGTAACAAAACTTTATGATGCAACATGATATTTGATACTGATTAGAGATTTGTGCAAATGTTGCAAAACCGGCCACCAGAAGCATCGCATCTCCTTTTTCTTAATTTTGCTTGAAAGAAGTTGTGATGAACAATTTTTGGAAGAAGTTTCTGGGCGATCGAACGTTTTCGCATCATTATCTCTAAACGCCAGTTCTCGTTCAGTAATAAATTTTTTGACAGAAACCAAACGTTACAGGCTGAGGCGATTTCCAATATTGTTTGCATTGATTGATCTAACTGGCTAGGTCTGTATCATTTCTTCATGATGATTAATGACATCTGTGAATAAACGCAATCGTGGGATCTATTGTTCCANTGATTGCTCGTGTCTCCTCAGGCGCTCAAGAGCGTGCTTCCAGTCGCAGATTCCTTTTCTAATCAGGAAATGTGCACACTTAGTCGTAACCGCGCATATCAGTCTACAAGTGGAACAATAAACACAAGTTTGTGAAGGAGAAAAACAAAGCCAGCTTCTGTCAGCTACTTCGCCGTTATGGTTGTGGCGACGATTTCAAATTGCGGTGCATTTCCGTGATGAGTTTCTGTGTTGTGGAACAACATGGTTTAAAAATATTTTTTCATCACAATGTCAAAGAGAACCTGTGTCATTTTTCAACCAATATTCCTGCATTTTTTCTGGTATATTAGCTGAATAGAGACCGATATCGTTGCCTCCATGTGATAGTGGCAACCATCTCATCTATCGTGCTTGTTGATGATGCTTCTTGACCTTATGCTACTCCACCGCTGTTTAAACAAGATCTATTTTCATCGTTACGTAGACCTGAGACTGTAACAACGTGTTCTTCGATTCTCTGTCCTCTTACAAATTTCGCAGAAATGTCTCCGCTGGACTTCACTGCCATTGTAAGATAGCACCTTGAATGTGTCTTGACTTAGCTGCAACTTCGTCCTCTCTCGTTTTTGTCTCTTTTGCTTTTTAACGTTTTTTAGAACCACTTGTATAAGCTCTACCCTTGTAACGGTGACGATCCCTTTTTCTTCTGTCCGCGTTTATTTAAGCTTAATAGGGCTGCCATATTTTCATCGCAAAAAGGGAGGACAATTTACGACTGTCACTTACTTGAGTGTAATATCTACACTTCAGGTCAAATACCAAATAGTCCTATTGATAAGTTTTAAGCACTGAAATAAGACGTCCAGTGTAGACGATGTTTCAGTCAAAACAAACAAAACAAAATCCTTATTTACCTGTCCTATTTCTCCCATGTCCTATTTCTCTATCCAGCAGACACTACTCTCATGGTTGAGCATTTTCCCATTCAGTTGTTTGCAAACGGAGTAGTGTAGTCAAAGCATTTAAATTCAGCAAATGAAGTGGTACATTTAGCCGGATGTGCAACACAAGGCTTGTACTATGCAGATACATCTGACATGAATAAATCACAGTCATGATCCTTGCCTTCTCTGAGTTTTCTTACTGCTGATTTAACTTGGATTGATATGCAAGCTATACAGTACCTGATTGTCTCACTTGAATCCTTGCCTTCACAGTGGCGAAACACGATACAGCCTCTGATGCTTTTGACTTCTCAATATTCTGAACTTGGTAAAATGGATTCAGCAGTTTGCACTTTGATGCCAAAGCCATTGAGTTATTGTGATACAAAGTTATTGTGATACTGAAAAAAGATTTACCACTGTTATACAGTATAACGATTAATGTGAAAGCATTCCCGCCTTTCCAGCCGAGAATTAACTCAACCAAAACATAGATTAATTANACAACTTGCAGGCCCTCCCATAAACAAAGTTACGCTACAAGCTTGTATTTTGTTGCAGTTGAGTCGAGACAGCCTACTCACTGTATGTAAACATACGATAATATATCATAGTCAATGACGTAACTGACAGGAGGCAGAGGGGCGAATTGCCCCCCCCTGGCAAACTAATGTTAAAACCGGACCCTAATTTAACTTATATTTTGGCTTTAGCATTTATTTGGGTTCAGTAGGTTGTTTTTGTATTTTTCGGACTATTTTCCGGTGATTTGAATAAGTATTAAAGGACTGAGGATGCGTTGCAGAACGCGAAACTAATTTCCCCTTTCATTATCTTTACTTGCCGCCAACTTTGTGGCCTATAAGTATGAAAAATAGATATGCTTGCAAGTTTTAATTGTCGCAGAAGAACGAAATCAGAAAGCAGACAGATTCCTCAGAAGATTTCCGCCAGGCTAAAGTTTGTTTGCCATTTTCCGGTGATTTAGGGTTTTAGTATAGCCATCCCCATGCAGATTCACCATCATTTCTCAAGTTTTGTTTCTGATTGTTGGCTAGTGGGCCCCGTACAGTGGCCAGTGGACCCCTTTTAGTCACGTTTTTCACCCTGGCTCATACCTCCAGTTACGGTACTGACTATAGCTATGTAAAATAAGAGATGCAAAGAGAGGACATTTTGACATTTTTGAATGTGCTCGGGTAATATTTTTCTCATGAAAAACGTGGTCATGTACTTCCAAAATAGACGTATGGTAGCCCTACTTAACAATGCTACTCATATGCGACCTGCGCAGACGCAAATTCTACCAAAACGAGTAGAGACGTAAGATGCGTTCCACGTGGCTTGGCTTTGCATTCACTAGATTCAGATACCTGACCGACTTTCAGGAAGCCACTAAGGGTAATAGTTGCTTCGTCACAATATCAAATAATATCCAAGTGAAATACTACCGACAGTGTTGACAAAATATTTTTACTCCGTAAAAATTTCTAAGTGGCACGCGTCGCACATATGGCTAAGCACATGAACGTGGTAGGGGGCCCCTTTGGCCCTTGGGCCTCCCCCTAAATCCGGCGCTGTGCAGAGGTTCACCTTATAACCCGTAGCCAGGTTATAAGGTGCGGCAAAGTTTTTGTTGTATGTTTTAATAAAACAAAAAAAAAATTTGGGGAGGTATAAAAAATTGGGGTCATTGCCATGGGCGTCCGCAGAAATTTTTCCAGGGGAGCAAAGTCGACATTTTGCTTATCTTTTTCAGGTTGTTGGCGATGCAACGCAAATGGACATACACAAAAAAGAAAATGTTCAATGTTACGGTAACAGTTGCATACAGTGATTTCCTTGTAAGAAAACTTTATAGTGAGCAAATGCTGGTTTTAGTGAGCATGGATTATTTAAGACTGAGTTAGCAGAGTCCTAAATTAATTATAACTTTGTCAATTTTTAGAATAAGTGTCAAAACTTATGAAAATACGAACAAACTACACATTTAATTCAAATAGCTTCTTCTTGGTGTCGTGCTTTTCCAATGATTTGGAATGCTGCAAGTGCGCGAGATGAGATTGCACTACGCAAATGGTCTGGTGTTACTGCGCATTTGCGCACCTTTAGAGGGAGCATTGGCTGTTTTGTTGGCAGCAATGCTTCTTTTTCACTCATGTTTCTTTACACGTAGTATAAACTAGGGGTGGGCAAATTTGTTCAATAGAATAGTCACTTGCAGAAACCAAAAACACCAGCGAGCCTCAAAACCAGTTTGTAGTGTCAATACAAAAATGGCAAAGAATGTAAGTGTTACATTAACTGGTGTACAGTAATTTGTCAGTCTTAAGTTTTTGTTTGATTTTTTAGTGCCCGAAAATTTGGCCAGTACATTTGTTAAAGCTGTGCATATTAATTGTCCCAAGCAGTGGCGTACGCAGAAAATCTTCATGGGGGGTTTTGGTTCAGGGTCATATGGTGGCCATTTGTATTTGGTGTGCGCTGTTTGTGACGTCACAATTTGACGTCATTTACATGTTTCCAAACAAACGTTTTGGCGAAGTTTTTTGACATTATATGCACATTTTTCTACATCCAAACCCCTTATTTTATGTGTCATTGCACTGAATAAAAACTATGAGCGCTCCAAGTTAGGCTATCGGAGAAAAACATCAACGCTACGACACAGCAGTTCATAACTGCAAGAATATCAGGCTGCGCGTTAAAACAGGGGAGTGAAACACACTCACCACTACGTCAGAGCAGTTTACAACTGCGAAATCAGACTGCGCTAAGGTCTCGTCAAATACGAGCAGTTGAGCATTGAAGGTGTGCGGCTGGACTGGCTGGCGCACACCCTGGTTTGCGAGATCGAATTTTACT
>JGI24021J15306_10008112_pt1 | contig 12883 bp, 7 predicted proteins | sample Ectturendosymbi1_FD_15306 | JGI IMG/M metagenome (IMG submission 15306) | reverse complement strand
AAAACAATATTTCTGGCAGGTTATAGCTTAAGCATTACTCCACATTTCATATAATTTTGGTAGCTTGTTTCTCAGCAGAAAATTATTGGTTGAGATTTTTTCGATTTAAGGCACCGAAAGGTTGGTTGACTCAGGGGTGGTCGCCCTAGTTGACTCAGTGAGACATGGTGTAAAACTACCTTGTGAAGCAAAGCATCATCGCATGTTTTAAAAAATGCTGAATACCATTCTCAATTATAATGGTTAACGGTATGTTGAACCCACGGAGTTTTTCTTTGGAAGTAAAGGCAATTCAACATACTGATACTTAAAATCTATACCAGCAGGGACGCCGTTGGGTTCTACCAAATGTGTTGCGAAAAGTGGATGGATAAATGAATAAACCTTCGTTTGTTTGTCTTAACAGTTGCAGTCACTTGTTGTATTTGTCCCTCACGATTGGCTTTTTTCGCTAGTATACAATACTTTTTCTTTACAATGATTTATTCAAAATGAGTCAAGTATCCAACAGGGCGAGTCAACTACTCATCCCTTAGTGCTAGTTGACTCAACTAATGAACATTTTTGTAAAACGCCGGAAATATCAATTGCCGACGTATTATCACACTGAAACAAAGCATGGGCCGAGGCAAAGGGTTGAACTTATCACGGTATAAAATTTAACTTTCCAGAAAGAAAAACATCGGAGCTACAAGCTATAAAATAAAAAATGAGTCAACTTACCCTACGGTTCTGATGTAGATGGCAAGCAATTATACAGAAGGTTCTAGATTGCAAAATGCTTGTTTCAAGTCGTGCAACTTAAAATTATCGCGTCTTGAAGTCTTAGCATTCTTCGAATTGCTTGCAAATAAACGCTGGCGATGGCAGTATGTATTGCGTGCTGCGAATGATCTTTCAGTAAACTGAAACTGGTCCTTTGATACCTCCGGGCCTCAATGACTAACAATAGGTCAGGGCAGGTTGTGTGATCTAGCTTTGATGAGAACAGAAAGGGTCGAAAGAGCAAAGGTTAAAATCATAGACGACTTACTTTGCTTCTTAAAGCACGCAGAGTGTTGTTTAAATTATCATATTTGTGTAAGTTAACAGAAAAAGTCTGGATATAGTTATGTTTCGATGGAGTGGTGTGTTTTCAACCACAAGTGATGCATGGCTTGCGTTAAGTAATTTAATGTGCAATTCAAATTAAATGTGTTCAATTTTAAAACAAATTGTCATTTGTAGTCGCAATATGTTGTTTGATTTTTTGTAAGATATGAAATTTTGACATGCAGAACTATGTAGACCTATAAACTACGATAAGACTATTATTTGAATGTTTTGATATCCTTCATAATAAAAATAAATGAGTACAGAAGTATGTTATGGTCCTTATAGAAAATTTTTATTTTATATGCTGGAAGGTTTAAAGCAAAAATAGATATATATTTTCCGTTTTAAAACATTTGTCTCCTTCATGGTTTAACTTTCGTAAACATTGTACTTATATCTAATATTTAAATTATTATGAAGGGGCTCACATTTAAACTTTGCCATGGGCGCCACTTTGCATAGATACGCCACATGTTGCGAACCGGCGTAAAGGAAGAATTGGTGCGTGTCCGAAGTCCGTCGGGCCAAGTGGAATGGAATGGAGACTGGAGTGACAAGTACGCGTTACTGCGCAGTTGTGTGTTTGTTCTGCACACAAACAATTGTACAGTATACCGGTGGTCAACCATGCGACGTGTTACCGCATCCTTATACATCTGTTGATTTGTTTCAAAAGTTTTGTTTTTTTGGGAATAACGTCCTTTCGCGTTTTGTCATGATGTTTGAAACTCCATTTGCTAAAATGGTTGTGCCGATGCGGCGCACTTTGCAGATCGTCCAAATGGAGGAGCATTTCCGAGGAGATTAAGAAGCGTATGGCAGTGGAATTCGACGAAGACGGCGAATTCTGGTATGCTTGATGTCGCTTGTAACTGTAAACGCTTGCTTTTTGCTTAACAAGCATGCTTGTTTTTCTATGCTGGCTTGACTTGAACAAGCGGCATATGCATTTGCGCCCGACAAAATTACCATCGCTAATAAGGTAAAGGTTTTCTAGTTTGCGTGCTGCAGCGGCTTTTCACTGGGGCACGTGGAATATCGGCGTTGATGTGACTGCAACATATTCGTTCGAGGTGTTGCTTGTCCTCGTCCTTGAGATCAAAACATAAAATAATTTAGTTTGCAATTTGCGATAATGACGGTTAAAATTGTCTCGGCAGATTCTCACAATAATAAATAAAGGTCCGTAAGGCACAAATAAAAGAAAACAACAATTTGCTCGTGTCTTGTCAAACCTGAAAAACCGGGATCTGAGTTACGTCAACTATACGTTTGCCGCCGTCTGATCGTTCATCGGCAAACACGTCATTTGCATATAAGGCTTCTGGCGCTGTACGTTTGACAAGTTCAGTCACTTCTGATGTCTTGACACCAGCAAAGGCTAAAGCTGTGTCGAGAATCAAAATGTCTTTTCGATGAAAAATTGAATTCACATTCCCGTCTACCTCCGAACCCTAAATAATGCTTAATCGGCTGCCTCCGATCCGAATCAGTCTAAATTTGTGGTGCCTGCACTGCCTGTTTGTTCGTGCAGGATGTCGTTTTCCGACTTCTGTCGCTGCTTCACCAAACTCGAGATCTGCAACTTGGGTCCGGACGCTCTCGAAGGCGACCACGTCAATTCGCAGTGGGTCACCTCGCTGCACGAAGGCCGCTGGGTGAGGGGGTGCACTGCTGGGGGATGCCGAAACTTTCCTGGTGAGTAACGTGTATGCGAATGAATGCTCGTTGCGCGGTTGCACTGTCGTTTGTGCGCCCGCCGTTTGACGCAATGGTGTATGTGACGTATGACAGACGAGCCGCGCACACATCGTGATGAGAACTTCCTTTATCGCTTAAACAATGGCCTGCAACATTACAAGCAGCTGTCAGGCTCAAACGATACTGACATTTCCGCAAGATGAACTGATGCTTGACCCGGCTATTGCCGTTGCAAACCGACTGACGGCACATGACAGTCAAAACAGGATCGTCTCGAATTCTCAGGGAGCTTTCATATTCGGATTCTCTGAATTAGTGAAAACATTATCGTAAATGTTCGGTATGCGATTAATAAAAATTGAAAAAAGCTGTGATTCGAGTTTTTGTTGCAAAAGCAATCGCCTGAACTGTTCGCACGTAACTATAGTCTTTCTCCGGAGGCTTCAATTCCGACCTTTTGCAGACACATTCTGGATCAACCCGCAGTACCGCATTATACTGGAGGAGGAAGACGACAATCCGGATGACGACATAAACGGATGCAGCTTCATTGTGTCGCTGATGCAAAAAAATCGCAGGAAGCAAAAGGCGAAGGGTCAGGGTCTTCTCACCATAGGATTTTCGATTTACCGAGTAAGCATGGAGTTGAGGCTTGCGAGAAGTTTTTGTAAAGGTGAAAAATCCACAGGAAACTCTTCTCTGGCGTCTTACCATCCTATGGAATAATGCGTGCGTCTGTCCTTACGAGATAATGCTTCGCGGTTCGACGTCAAATTTTCGTGAATCTTGGAGTGCTGTATTCCACTAGTGCGGTAACGTCCGTGCACGCTGTTCTCCTTGTCGCCGCCCACGCCTTTGTTAAGCCTCGTTCGCTAAGCTTCGCAAGCATAGAGTTCAAAGTGCTCATGGAAGCGATGAAGAAAGACCTGAGTGCTTCCGTCAAATATAAAAAAACACGCACCTTCAGAAATATTTGGTCGTGATCAGGGTGGGATTCAAATTTTTTAAGAACAGGTTTTCTCACTCGAGGACTCACTAGCAACAGGTTCTCTCATTATAACAGTCTCCAGAGACAAACCATCCCAACAAACGGTTCTCGGGGCTAAAGAAATACCAAGAACAGGTTCTTGCGGACCGGTACGAACCAGTCAAATCCCAGCACGACTCGTGATGTTTTTGGTAAGCCTCTGTGCGTCTTTGCTGTTTCGCTTTAGATCAGTCGGCAATGTGGGAGGAGGGTTAGTGCACGCGCAATATCACTCGGGCATCGTTTTGTTTCTCATTAATATAAACCCAGCCATATGTGGTTGACAGCGACTCTACGCTGGGTACACTTTCGCCTCGGTTAACCCACCCTTGTCCCGGGGTCTGTCGTCGCCAGTGAGAAGAAAGTTCTTCATCTCCGCCCAGGGACTTAGTTTCCTATAAAATTTTGAGGGGGACAAACTTTTATTGCTTGTGTTTCGATGACGTAGCCATGTTCACTTACACCGTGGTACGACCTTTTCGCAAAATTGGCAAAATGGGGGGCAAGTTATGGAAATTATATATTGTGGTCATAGGGTTCCCAGATGCGTTTTTTTAAATACCAGCCATTTTCTTGACAGTGGCAGATGCAGGCTGTGTTTTAATTCGTAAGTTCTTATTAAATGGTACGGGATTCTCAATAAGATTTTGTGAAAAGAACACTTTTTGGCAATGCATTTATTTTGCGTGTAATTTTTTTTCAATTTCATGAAGCTCCCAAAATACTTGGTTTGAAAAAATTTCAAACTGTGTATAAAATTGAGCACAGTCTGTAGCACTATGCAAGAGAGTAGCAAAATAACCTACTTTGAATAGAAGACGCTAACTTCAGTGTTTTATGGGAACAGAGGCGTTTTCCTAAACTCTCAAAAACTAATGGACTTCCAGCTATCACTACATACAGTTTGTGTGACAAAGTTTAGCCAATTACTTCTGGCGGCTTAAATTTGCCTACATCGCAGCAATGCCCATAATAGAGAACGAAAAACAAGACCTATTTTAGTTTGTGATCAGTTTGATTCTGATGTTCAAAGTGGTTCATCATTCATTATATCTTTAACAAGCACAAAACATGATCTTCTTTCATTTCAAATTGTTGTGAGCAAATTTGAGGGGTGGAAAGGGCGGCACTTTTGTGGTCGGCCCCGGACGACACTTAGCCTCGCTACGGAGTACAATAGTTCGGACAACAACCTCATCTACGCCGGTTTCACGATAAATTACCAAAAGAAATGCTGATGCAGATCACGTTTGGGCGACGGGGGATGGTTCATATGACTAAACAAAGGAACAGGGAAAACGGAGAAACAATGATTATTGCTAGGACACAAGTAATAAATTGCCGTTTTTTGGCCATACTGTGTTTGGCCTGTTTAATGAACTTCGCTGAAGGATCTGTCCTGACTAGATTCACTACTAGAGTCTTAATACTTTGAGAAGTTCTACGTAAGTTCTTTTTGCAGTTACTGCAAATCACGTATTTTCAAAATACCGGCTTCGGGCACTGATTTTTAAAATACCGGCCTCTGCTAAATTTGGGGTAAAATATCGGCCGGGATAATGAAATATCGGCCATTTCGCTACCCTATGTGGGGACCATGGCCCAAGTGAACCCTGGCTATCCCATGGTGATGGTTTCTTACTGTACAGTGGTGCTATACCTAGCACTGCATTTAATATGAAAACACTTTATTTCTAGGAGTTTGGCGTGAATAGACATATTTATGCTCAAAATTTGTGACAATCAATTCAAATTTCATCAGTTCCGAAATGAAATGTATTGCTACTAAAAACCACAAGATTCTCACTGGAACCACTGCGCCACATAGATCAAATCAAAAACAAACCACAAGATCTTTTGGTAAATACTAGGCAACTGTGTTCTGTATATTGCAGGCTACAGACCAGCGCAGGAATTCGACCCACAAGAACATGACACGAACCAGTCACATGATTTAGCGACATTTATGCGCACACTGTTTCGGTTAATTCAAATTAACCAACACAATTATCAACAATCATCATAATTCAGTTTACATAGTAAATCTGTACATTTTGTCTGTCGATAATCCAGTGATAATGTCAGTTTTTCCTATTATTTATTCCCTGGCTTTATTCTGGATCATGTCCTCCCCGTCCCCCCTTAAACTCGGTCCCTGCCTCCGCCTAAAACGGGATTTGCGCATTGATCGATAACTGCAGTTGAGAAAAAAGCCTTCGTGCGCACTGTTGCTTGACGTTCGAACTGCAAGTTCGTCGTGATTGGTTACGGACACGCACGATTTGCGTTGCGCAGTTGAAGGAGATACTGCCCGAGAACCAGACCCTGAAAAAGGATTTCTTCCTTTACAACCAATCAACCGCTCGCTCCAAGAACTTCACCAAGCAGAGGGAGAACTCGCAGAGGTTCACCCTCCCGCCGGGGGAGTACGTCATCATTCCGTCGACCTTTGACCCCAACGAGGAGGCGGACTTTGTGATGAGGATCTACGCTGAAAAGAGAGCTAAAATCAAGTGCGTGACGCGGCAAATGTCTTGTTACTACTAATTGACCGTTCAACTGCCAATAAACTTGTTTTATTTGTTGAATGCGCAAAGAAAAATTGATAAACCCTGCGGGAAGTTTCCTCTCCGATAGGTTTCATTATTATCTGAAAGCGGGATAGTTTGTTTTTAAATCGAATTGTTTCGTTTTTCAAACTCTTTTCCTGTGTTGTTTAAAGCACTTGATTCAATACAAAACAAACATTACTCTGAACTGCGGGTCACCATCCGTGATTATCAACATGTTGCCACCAACCCCCGGGAGATTCGCGATAAAACGAGTTGTGGGGCAACGAAGCTGCAGGAAGGTCATTCAAAAAACTTGATGCGTTTAGTGTTTGCGCTGAGAAAAATCAGCTTTGCTTGTGAATTCGCGCGTATCAGCTGCTTTGCAGCTGATCTATGTTACTCGAATTTGCTATGGCGGGTTTGGGATTGTCAAAGCTGGGAAGTTGATAATTATATGCAGAGTGTTGTTACAGACTAGCTGCGCTATGGCTTAAAATTATTGATGTGTTTGTTTTTTGCATAATATCTGTGGCTCTGTTAAGTCGTGGACCAAAACTAAAATTTTGTTTGTTTTCTGCCTGAACTGCAACAAGTAATTCTTTTTTTTTCTTGCGAGTGAAACGAGTTTGTGAAGCTGGAAAGCAAAAGTATCCGATTAGTAGAAAAACGCCTGTTACGAATGCAATAAGATCTAAACTTTTGATTGGATCAAAGAAAAATTATGTATCAACTTTGTTGATAACTACGTGCCAGCGTTGTTACGAAAATCGCAAAACACTTAATCGTGGTATGTGGCTGTTATGGCTATAATACCACGTGATTTTGTTTGCGTTTTTTTAGTGAAATCGACGAAGTAACGAAACGCATAGAAAAGCGGACTCCAGTTCCAGTTGATGAGGTAAGTAGCGTTTTTTTCACTTGCACTGATTCACGCATCCGCAGCCAATGCGAAGCACCCGCACCAGTCAGTGTGCGGGTGAACACAACAGTAATGTTAGACAGAACATAATAATAATGTTTGAAAGAACACAACAGCAGTGGGTACAGGGTAAAAAATTGCAAGTAGACCAATACGATGCCAACACAATAAAAATGCGAACAGACCAGCAGGGCACGGCATCGTGTTCAACACAGTCGTATTCTTTGCCGTTCATTAACATAATATGCTGGACTGAAACGCAGTGCTGGGCAGAGGTGATCGGACTCACTTTTTTGACTCCTGCTCCTGTTCCAATAAAAATGACTCCAGCTCCTGCTCCAGAGTTCATTGGAAATTTTCACTACGGCTCCTGTTTACACTCCGAAAACTTTAAAGCAGCGTCTATTTTGCCTCATGAGGCAAAAACATTTTTTTAGCTATTTTGCCTTTACCCAACATGGACAAATTATGTCATGGTTTTAGTGCTGGCAAACAGTTAGTGGCTTCTTGTCTGCATTGCATGAACTCTAGGATAAACTATAACCCCAGACCGTTGTCTCCTTGTGTGTCATTTTGTCATGTGGCCGTTTCAATCTATCTTGTTCAACTAATGGCAAAATAACCCCAGCACAGCTTTTGACTCATGAGGCAAAATAGACACTGCCCAGCTTGAAACCAAGAAATGAAATCATATGTTGTTGGCACCTGAACCAAATCTCGTTCAACTCTTTCAGTTCTTACTTGAACCGAGTCCTTTTTAACTCTTTCATTCAATTCTTTGTTCTTTTGGCAAAAGCACAATGAAACAAGAATAACAATTTTTATCTTTTCTATTGTTAGCCTCCACAGTAAAGCCACATAGGCTACACCGAAAACACTTCCTATCACCTTGTTCACACAATTAAATTATCTCCCTAATTATATTGTAAATTGCAAGATAATAATGGCATGTTTAGGGATAGCCTGAAGTAAACTGCATTTGTGATGGCTTGGCAGAAACGGCACTGTTGTTTTCGCATTCAAAAGGTACGTAACAGGGGTCGGCGAACTTTCCCTAGTCGCGGGCCAAAAACAAACTCTGCAGGCATGACGGGCCCCAGGGGCGTAACGACGGGGGGCAAGGGGGCACAATTTCCAGGGCGCCGTTTCGAATCACTATAGGGGCGCCGAGTGACTGCGGGGGGCGCCGAAAAGTCCCAGCAATTTCACAAATGCTTTCTTCAAAACAGTACATTTGCTTCTGAAAGATCTCAAGTTCGAACATGGGGACGCCAAACTTAGTTCTTGCCCCGGGCACCATCTAACCTCGTTACGTCCCTGACGGGTCGTACTAATTTTCCACCAACAACTCCGTTCTCTTCGCTTTTTATGATGCTGTTAAAACCTGGGAATTTATGGAATTGAAATCAGATTAACACCTGGTTTTCACAGTTCACAAAGAAAACGCAAAATGCGACATACAGCACATTCACAGATAGCACAGTGCGGTTTCTCATAAGTCGTTCTGCGTAAATATGGAATACAAGAAGTTGCCAGGAGGGGAGATTCATAAAATATAATAGTACTAGGTGGGCCATACAGTTACTACATCTAGTAAAGGGTAAAGGGGCTGCGGCCCGAATGATTTTGCTTGGCGGCCGTAGGTTGTCGACCCTTGGTACATACACTGTCGTCTTCTGTGTTTCACTAAAAATAATAAATTGTTAATACCGCTCAAAACACGACACAACGCAGATGCAAAACTTCCAGCGGCTGACGCATCCACAAAATCAAAAACACGTTCCTGTGATGCAGCCGTTGAACATATGCTGTGTACCAGCGCACGCCAATCTGCTACACTCTTTCATCTTTTTTATTGTCCGAATTAAGCAAAAGAATAGAGTCAGCATTTTTATCTAACAGTAAGCCTGTCAGACAAAATTAAAATTTAATAAAAGCTACAATACGGCTCCTGTGAAAACTGAAAATTTCACTCCTGCTCCGTGTGCGGTATCTTTTTTTATTTGAAAAACTCTTGAAGTTCATGCAAATTAGTCATTTCTTACTTAGATGGAAATTTTCGTGCAGTTGTGTCCGTTGGAAAGAAAAAAAACAACATTTTTTCTTTTTTGAAATGAACCTGTCTCGGTTTATGTGCAACGGCGTCGCCAAAATTTTACCTTTTCTCGTTTACTGCAGAAAACAAAAGAAAAACCTCGTGTCAAGGTATATATGTGTATAGGGAAAATGTGACATTTAGGGAGGAAGGTTTTTGGCGATCGCTAGTAGCTAGCTAACAACAGTTTGCATGATCTGTGCCAGAAACTGCATGAATTTTTGTCAACAATTTTAGTGGTTTGAAATTTGTTTGCCGTGCTTTTCCCTTGCTTTCATTGCATGATTTGTGGTGTGTTACACAATGTCAGGCTCTAATTATTTTACAAGTTTCGCAAACTCGCCGCGAACTGTCGCATGCCGCCTCACAGAAGGTTTACCTGTTTGCTTGCACGAAGCGACAACCGGAAACGTCGACAGTTCGCGTCGATGGCAAGCGTGGCATTCGCTCGTTGATTCGCACCAGCAAACGTTAATGCGTGGAAACCACTGCTTCCGCTTCTGTCAATTACGCTACTACATTTTGGTGATCGTAATACTACAGTAGTTAGCTTACAACAGTTTGCATGATTTGTGCCAAAAACTGCATGCATTTTTGTCAACAATATCAGTGGCATTAAATTTGTTTGTTGTGCTTTTCCCTTGCTTTCATTGCATGGTTTGTGGTGTGTTCAGTCCTTTTATGTCTGCTGCTTGTCATAACTACTCGTTTTCGTCTTGTTTTTCCTCTTTCTTTACACTGTTGCTCGAATGCATTGAATCCTGGTTTTTTCCCGGGACGAACTCGCATGCGACTTACGGTGTATATTACGGTGTCAGGCTCTAATCATTTTACAAGTTTCGCAAAGTCGCGGCAAACTGTGTTATGCCGCCTCATCTCACTGCGCGCCTCACAGAAGGTTTACCTGTTTGCTTGCACAAAGCGACAACCGGAAATGTCGACAGCTCGAGTCGATGGCAAGCGCGACATTCACTCGTTAAATCGCACAAGCAAGTTGTCAATCCGCGGAAAACGCTGCTTCCGTTTATTTCGCTGTTGCATTAACTGGCTATTTCAATAACTGGCCTGTTGGTCGACGGCGATTGCGCGACGCAGGGCGGAATCCAGCCAGTAAGGTTAGGAGTAGGGTTGCCAGATGGCCGGTATTTTACTGCTAATTGAGCAGAGGCCAGTAAAAGGCCGGCATTTTGATAATTATATAATCAGTGCTCGAAGCCGGTATTTTGAAAATAAATAATTTGCCGCAACTTTGAAAAGAACAAACGCCGAATTTCTCACATTATAATGACTATAGTAGTGAATCTTGTCAGGACACTTCCTTCAAGGAAGTTCATTTGCTGCTGTTGACGCTACCCTTGGCGCGATTATCACGTCACACACACACCGAAATGTAATGAGCCAGCCAAAATACGGGCAAATTGTTATTAACTGTGGCTTAGCAATACTCATTGTCTCTCTGTTTTCCCTGTGACGCTTACGAATTACGACACAGATTACTGCAGATATGGCACTGTTGACAAAATGGCCGGTATTTTTACAAAACGCTTCTGGCAACCCCAGTTAGGAGGGGTGAGATTTCAATAATGTTTGGCAGTCAAGTCTCATTACGGGTTCAATACTGCAAGAAAAATGGAGTATACTTCACAGCACTGCTGTGACAAAACAATAGGCGCAAAATGAACTTATATCGCGAAAAACACACTACCTCCAATAAAACCAAAAGAAAGATTCAGACAAAGAGACAATGAGCAATATAATTTTTACACAAATCCCTGCACAGTCTACGTCAGAATTTCGTATCAACATCAACTCAGTGTAGCTTAATCCTACCAGGTCGACTGCCAAAGTCATCAATCTATTTTTCAGCTCGTACCCTTTCAATTGAAAGTAGAACATTGCTACTCGATCTTTCACTGGTCGTGGAATTTCTGAGAAATGTTTTCACTAATTTCATTTTTGAGAAACTTCTCTCGCTAGTGACGGGAAGAGTTACAGCTATTAATAACAACTTGTATAAGCAATCGAACGCAGCTTTGCAAGGAGCTGTAAATTAAATGAATTGTGCGAGTGATGTAGGCAGCTGCGACTCTTTCCGAAGCAAATTCTTTCACAGAAATATTTCATGTTTTCAATCATTTTGAGTAATTGAATATGCATTTGCGAATTCTTTCAAGTGTTCTTCTGACAGAAATGTTTGACCTACCGGGCAAAGAGCTGAAATGCCGAAAAGAACTGACTGAACTGTTACTTAAAGTCTTTACAAAGTTATGTGAAGTTGCAGGATTTGCGTGGGTAGACTTGAAACTGAAGTCACGAACCAGTTACGTACTGTAAGATGCTTCGAAGTCACACAAGGCAGCAGAACACACGACATCCAGTCAGGATAAATTCGGATAAACTAACTGACCCCAATTCTCTGTGCTTTCACAAACATTTGTCTACTGGGACAAGCAACAATCTTGTGACAGTAATCCAGTTCTACCCAACACTGAAATGCACGGCAGGTCGATCTTCCCATTTCTGCCGCTGTTTCTTAGGTTCGAACTGAGTCTTTCGCCACCACGACCGCGGTCTGACTAAATTTCATGCAAGAACCGAGCAACCACTGGTGTGTGTCGTCATCAACAACTCACATTACCCCGCCGTCAAAAACAACCGCCGTCAAGAACAACAACGCAGAATGCATTTGTGAAATACTTAATGCAAGCTAGAGGAGTCCTAAATTATCTTTTAAAATATTGCTGGCTGAAAGTTGTCTGCTGTATATGTCAATCAATCAAACAAACTCGAGCGTGAGGTTAAGCACAAAACTGGGGAACCAAGCCAGGGGCCAGCAAAAAGACTGGGGGGCCATTTCCCACCAAGGCTACCTCTTAGAACCACCACTGGGCCGCAGCCCGCACATTAATCACTAATTTATCGGATTTCAACAGGAGGCGACCGCAATGGATAAGAGGTTCAAACAGCTTTTCGATCAGCTTGCTGGAAAGGTAAGTGCGCCATGCCCTGCTGCACTTTTGCTGCTATGCCACCAGACCTGAGTCGGTGACAAAAGAGTTTACTGTAAATTTACATTATCGTTCCGTTGTCCAAGTCGCGTGCGTTATGAACCGCTGTCGCGTTCTTGAACTACTCTGATGTACGCGACCTAGTACTTTGCATTCTCCGAGAAGCTTGAAAAGTCTTTCATTGCTCTGTTTTTGTTAGTGCGTGCCGGCGGAAGGCCGTGAACAATGCGCTGTTTGTACGCGTCTCTTGACTCAAAGGCAAGCACATGCGGTTACGTGAGAGGCAAGCAGCACGTGGTTCGGCTTGTCGAAGGAATTGTTTGATTCGAATCGAAGTGAACCAGAACGTTGTGTTTTTGCCCAACTTAACGGTTTGTTTATATGTGATCCGGCACGTGGTTCACTTTCAAGCAACTGCGTCATGTTTTCGGCTACATTCGTGCCAGTCAAGCGTTACTTCAAGTTTGAGCCATCGTGGCCGCTATG
>JGI24021J15306_10008111_pt1 | contig 12884 bp, 10 predicted proteins | sample Ectturendosymbi1_FD_15306 | JGI IMG/M metagenome (IMG submission 15306) | reverse complement strand
CAGCACTCCCTGCGCAACTGTGTTGATCATCTGGCAGCTCTTTCCCACATAGGCTATACGATTCGATGTAAATTTGGCTTGCTATACACCTTTATCCACCAGTCAAGGGGCAACGACTCGATAACCTTCCGATTTTTTCGGTGCCCTGGCGTTTTTGCAATTGCTATGGTTTCTTTCTCGTCTTTGAAATTCTTAATTTTCGCCAAACAAACTCAACTTGTAAAATGTAAGTCATTATCAAAGAGTTTTTGCAGCAATGAACGAACTACACCGGTTTCTGTCTCAACTGCGCAGCTCACCAATCTGAGTAGAAGTGGCCTTAAGCTAAAAACTAAGTTATAGCAATACGCATGGTGAAAGCGTAATTACATCTTGACCATGTTGTTGTAGTAGGTTAAAATACACCTGAAGTGGGAATGGAAACTTGTGAAGTGTTGGATTTTAATAAGAGTGGCAAGGTTGTTCATTCTAAGCCTAGCAGTGCTGGAAGTTCAGTTTGAAAAGAGTTTCAGAAGAAAAAGTGATTTAGGTGAATACGGTTTCATTAGATATAAATTTATGGTGCTCACTTTGTCACTGATAAAATAAAGTACAATAGCTGTTTTCATTACATGGTTTCCAACAGGCAGCCCTACACAGATTTAGGCTAGTTGTAACTTCAATCCTAAACCCTAACAGTTGTCTTTTTATGTATCATCTTTGTCACATGACCACTTCAACCAATCGTGTCTGACAAAACGCAAAATAATAAACGCTATCAAATTTTTAGGCTAATGTGCAACTGAGTGAGTAGTTTCAGATTGGGATTGGATATCGGAGCCCATAATTTTTACTTTTCAGATATGGAGGTAATGATGAAGTTTCGGATTGAATCAGGATTACAAAATTTTCATATCCATACACCTCTGGTTGCAACACTGCTTTTCACTATTATTATATATAAGTGAATTACGATCATTCGCTTGTGGTGACCATCGCAGTGACTTGTTACTTATGGGCGCCATCTATCGGTGACCATTGTTTATATGTGGCGCAATCTCCAAACCACCACACAGAGTTAGCTAAAAGAGTACTTCAGATGCAAGGCATTTCTCCGTTGGATACAAGGGATCATTTTTCCATCTTGCAATTTGTCATAGTGGTTGCAAGACCAATATAGTCCAAGTGTAGCAAGTGCAATTCGTCACAAGCAGAATCCTTTATGGAGGAGACTCGCAACAAACTGCCTGTGAATGATACGCATACTGACACTTCGTTTCGAAATTTGGCCAGTTTGCGTTCATCTCCTTACGAAGAAGCGTTAGTAAATCTGTGCAAGTTCTTTTTTATGGAACTAACATCCTTGCTTTCCGTCGGCGTTTGAAGTGACCTTGCTTTAACTTCCTTTCATCTGCCGTAGAAAAAGTGATTCCCTGCACATGAAAAAACAGCGTTGCTGGTGTTAAGCACACGTAGCTAAACTGCTTGGTTAGAGCGAAGAAGCAAGGTTCTTCACGCACAAGCAGTTGCAATGCATCAGAAAATCGACTTCCATCATATGAATCTGTTAAAATAACCCACACAACTGTGATCCACATCTCTGGGAATGCAATTTCACGAATGAAACAGCTCATGTTTTGCTCACGTTTTTCTCTATGTATCATCTCAAAGTTCTTTTTAAACCGAAATTGTAAAGAAAGTTGGTTGTTTCGGGCACATTTTTAATGCAGCTAGATTCACGGCTGAAAGAAATGCAGAAATGCAGTGTTTTATCTTCATGCAAGCTCCAACTCTGAACCACGTCCGGGCAAAGATAAATGGTTTCGCAATCGGTTGTTTCAGCCATGATTGCTTCTCTGTTGAAAAATTTGTGATTCAAGCATTACTGATCACTAACTCGTCTACGTCTAATTCAGTGATCCAGATAACCCCGACTTAAAATAGTCCATTACACAGAAATTCTGGCAATCAAATAGTCAACTGCGTACTGGGTGTGCTTCAGTTTGTTCCTAATATTTCCTCAAAACATGCATATCGTGCCTATAGCACAACCAGGGGGAATCGGAAGGAGAGGCAGTGCTCTGTCTTCCTGGTAATCACTAATGATTTGCAATATTAATTTGCAAGACACCAGAATGGTTATTTTGAAACAAGGTCATAAAATTGAGAAGTGCTTGAGGGTTAGAAAGTTTCTTACTTGGCTTTGTCTGCAAGTGCAAACGGACTTACATACAACTTCATATACCTGTCTGTCCAAGAAATCCAGTAAATCCGGACCATTGCACGAAAAAGGCGCGGTTTTGAGCAGAGTCTTGAATCTGCTGAGATACACGGGTTGGTAGCGCAAAATTTCGGAGTACAGCGCATCGTTTGAAATAATGAGTTCAAACATCATTTTGTCCAGTTCTGCTGGATTGGCTGGCTTGATTTTTTTTTGTTTTCCCGACGTGGAACTGTCTTCGTCCGAGGAGCAAGTCTCTCTGTCTGACACAAGTATTGGCCGGCCAAATAACGTCTTGTGGAGATCTTCGACGTCACTGCCACAATTAAAAGATATACAAGCACGCTATCGTTACCCCTTTAAGGCTACAATCGAAGTCATACAAGTTGTTCGGTTACCTGCCACAAACTTCAACATCGCTATCATCGGACAAGATTACTTTCAGGCCTGGAAAATCTGTCAAAAAATGGATTCAAGTGAAACACTGCAACATGCAACTTTGCTGTAACAGGCCTACGTTCTTCGTGGACTGAATAAAAACGAAATATATAATCAAAACTCAGATTTCTGACACGGATTTTAAAAATTTTCCTTAAAGTTATAGCCTTTGAAGAATAACGTTTGTGCCATTCAGAATTTACAACCGTAACACTTTAAACGTCGGCAAGGGTTCTCAACTCTCTGTAGGAAAGAAGTCCCCAACTGAGCGTAATTGTTTGTCCGACCCTGAGTAATTTCATGAGCGACAGAGCGGGACAGTGCTCCTTAAACTTTTTGCCATGGAACACTTTTCCAGGTTTTTCAAGAACCTTGTGTTGTGCACCTCAGCAATTACAGTAGAATTGCCCTATAACGTCACCTCCTGGGATCGGAGAAAATGTGTCGTTACCCCTGAAATTTCTTATAAAAAAGGTCGAGTAAAATAACAACGATCAACTGAATTTATGATAGAAGTTTTGGAATTTTAGAACTACAAAGATGGACTCCGTTTTAATATCTCAAAGTTAATTTGTTGCGGCTGTACAAAACATGTACCCCTTCAAATAGGCAAATGTACCCATAGGGGTACATGTACCCTAGGTTGGGAACCCCTGTTAAAGGCGAACTACAATAAATCGTTACCAAAATGACTTTTCAGGTCAATGCCTGGCAAGGGTTAAAAAGTATTCTTTGAATAGGATTTCCACTTCCTGTATCGTGTTTCCGCGTACACTCTCATAAGAAAAAATGAGAAATTATTTTAAATTTATTTTTTGAAGCTGTAGTTAACGTCGTTGTTGGAATATCGAAATCTTTTGCAAATTTTGCCACTTTCGCTATTCAGCGAAACAGCGATGTCACATTTTTTCCATAATGTGATACTGCTTCTTTTGTTCGATAATTCACGCACTGCTCCACCAAGTCGATCAAACTGACTACATCCGTAACAATCCGTACTGCACACAGTAAATTCATGTAAGGATTTGCTTCCATTGCTGCTGATGGCGCAATCCCTGATGCCGTTCTCACGTCACGCCTGTCGTTCCCATTCGGTCACAAAATATTTGTGAGGTGACACCACATTGCCAAGCTTACACTTCAAACTGCAAAGACTTGCAACTTTTGTTATATACACCAACAAAAAGCGTCGCTATATAGACGAATTGACGATATAGCCAAACTCGAATGTACGTAAAAGATATAAATTCCACCGGGGCCGACGAAAAAGCGTCGTTTTAGGCGAATCCTACTGTATTATCAGATTCTCAACATTTTCTGTCACAGGTTTTTTTAATCGTACGATGATTCACCACATAACTAAACTGATATGATGTTCACAGTAAAAAAAAAACTTTTGTTTTCACAAATGACTCAAGCGCCAAATTATTGCCACTACGTTTTTGATGTCCCGGATGTTAAGAAAACCTGAGGTTCGAACATGGGGGCGCCACACTTGCTTCTTGCCCCGGACGCCATCAAAGCTCGTTACGTCCCTGCGCAGCGGTTCAGGCACGGTACCAAAATGCCCCGGTGAAGTTCGGCGAGGCAAGTGTTGCTGGCTGCACTCACGAGAAAGCGACCAGGCGTGAGTGGCTTGGTCCCGTTTTGGTGTGAAGCCGGCATTACTTTGAGAAGTTGCTGCAAACCGTGAGGGATTTCGAGTCCTCCAGAGCTGCTGCCCCCGTGACGCTCTCCAGAGGAAAAGTGGGTAGGAAAATTAATTTTAAAAATCTAAATGTAATATTTGACAACATATTTTGAGACTTGACACATGAAGTTCCCATCCGGGAATTCGTATAAATAACCGGGAAAGGGGAAGTCGAAAAATTAACCAAATACCGGGAATTCGCGAAGCCGGGATCCTGGTTTTCAAACCCTAATTGCCACGCCCCACGCTCAAAAACTTTCTATCGCCTTAAAATGTCAAAAATAAGGTTGTTTTAGTTTCACCCAGGCCTGTAGCCAGGTTTTGAGGTTTGGGGTGAAAATTTTTGTTTTTATTATGTTTAAAACATTTTTTTCTGGGTACAACAAAATTTGGAGGGGGAGTTGCTCCGAATGCCCTCCCGTGTCTTCGGTCCTGGTTTCACCTACACCTTGGTACACCATTTCGCAATGTTATACCCGAACAAATGATCCGGTACACGTATGGCTGCACCGTATACTTCTTAAACAAAGAAATTTACAGTAGTACGCACGTAGTTTTTACCTTGCGCTAGTCTAAAATGGTATGTGACGGGACATACTGTAGCTCACTAATGTCTGTAATTTTAAGTGATACGCCACAGTTGAGTAGTACATAAAATTAATCAAATACTTTAAAAATCCATCACACAGCTTGAGCACATATCGCGCAAATATATGATCATTCTGTCAGTTGATTGAACATGTTGGAGCTCATCACATTTGGAAAATTCTGTGCACTTTTAATGAATTTTGCGCAAAAAAACACAAAAACAGTAAACAGCCGGAGAAAGTCAGCAAAGATTGAAATAAAAAACAAAGCGCGGAAGTTGTGTCGGCGCTTTTTGTGACATCACACAAATAGCGCTGATTCAGTTGTGACGTCAACATTGTCAGCAGTTACAACGGATGAACCGCTGATAGAAAAGAGGCAAGCGTCACCAGGGCAACAACAAAGAAGATTACGAAAGTGGTGTCAAATCTTTGCATATTTTAATTGAGTGCATATTTTGACCACAGCGATAATGCCAAAAAAGTCTTCCAATATTATTTTCTTGACCTGAATCCGTGAAATAAGTTGGAAGGTAAAGTGACCAATGAAGTCATACAAAAAACATATGCTGGGACACTCAAAATGAGCAGTGGATTTTAAAATATAAAAAGATGAAAATTGACAAATCGCAAGAAACGTACGCTTCGAAAGTAACAGCAGAAACAAATGCCTAACAGAGCAAAAATAAGCGGAAGCGTGGATTTTAATCGGACTTTACAGGGATCCGCAGGAACTTTGTAGGGAGTAGCTTTGCAAGTTTCGACCCTTGCAGTGGAAATGCGGTGCGGGTTATTTCGGAAAAGGAATTTATGCAAAAATAAGCCAAAAATGAACGCAAATGGTCACAGTACAACGAAGGCAGATGGGAATAGATACACGGGATGCACTCGGAAGTGGCTCTCACATGTCCTGAACCAACTCACTTTAGTAAATTGTAACATGACGTATCGACGACAAAAGCTACTAAAAACAGTTTTCATCAATATCTAAGGTGCAACGCAAAATTGTCGATCGTCAGAGAAAATTAAGCAACGCGGTCAATCGACAGCTTCGCATAGAATAAATCAAGGGAATGGCAACTTGCAAACGCTACATTTGGTAACAAAAATATTAGAAAACGAAAAGCAACAAAAATTACTTGAAAATGGTAAACGGAAATTCAGATATTAATAACATTGAAGTCAATCACAAGTACAAAAAACATTCAGTGACGCACATGTTAACAACTTCTGCCTCTTCAATGTATCAAGCATGTGAAATAAATGAATTAAGTACTGGTGCCATTCTAACGACGTGGAATTTAACACAGGCGCAGTCTCCAACAACATCGAAGGATCTTTAAGAGACCGAACGCATCAACTGCCACTTAAACCTGGGTTCAACCTCAACATGACGCGGTACACAACTGGCAGAATGTGAAACATGTAAGGTTGGAACGGTTTTATCGCTTCTTCATTCTTCACCATGCATGACAAGCAATTGACGATCGCATCTTGCTTTTCGGAGCACAAACTGGAAAACAGTCATCTGCTTAGGTGGGGATGTTTCATGCGCAACAGCAGTTTTGTGTCATCAAACTCTTAACATCTGCTCAAATTTTAACTGAACACTTCTTTCAAGAGTTTTTTAAAAGGGTGTCAAGACTCTGATGAGGGTGTTGTTAGATAAAACCGCAGCTGTGTTTAATTTTCTAGATTTTTTGAGGAGTTAACCATCAGATACAAGCAATAACGACCAAGTTTTCAGATATTTGCAACAATTGTTTCCAGCACACAGGCGACTCGACAAACACCAAAAACAGCACAAGGCAAAAAGAAAGATATATCTTTTGACAAGGATATCTACCTGGTAAGAACAGACAGCTCTGGGCTGTATGTTTGGGTGCCCGGCATGAGTCGGTTCATCCACCTGCACAAGTCCAGAGACGAGCCACGCGCAACACCCACTTCAGTGTCCCTGGCCGTCTGAAGTGCTACAAGCAATTTTCCTCTTTTATGAAGCGCATTAAGAGCACGAGTCATTAGGGCTGAGAAACCTGCAACAGAAAGTTGAGGCGATCTCAACAAGTCAGCGCATTGGCCGAGTAAGTCATTCACGATACGTTTCCAACGGCAGACGCGTTATGATTGTGAGCAAATTCGGTAACTACACTGGAACACTAGGATTGCAGAAAAAACTGGCACGATCCACTTTGATAGTCAGGAAACGTTGCCGAGTTTGCAGTTCAAGGGGCCACGGTAAGATTTCGTTGGAAGAATGAAAAAGCATCAAATAAGACTGGCCATCCCAATCACAACATCGTTGACAATTAGTGCTGCTAGGCGGGAGAGGAGCGCACCGAGAAACGGTAAGTGCAGCGGATGGCGTTGGTGTGTAAAATAAACAAAATACAAGGAGAGGAGCGCACCGAGAAACGGTGCGCAAGGAGAGGAGCGGTGCGCAAAACGGTGCACAAGGACAGGAGCGCTAAACAAGGAGAGGAGCGCACCGAGAAACGGCAAGTGCAGCGGATGGCGTTGGTGTGTAAAATAAACAAAATCACTCACGTCTGCAATATTGTCAGACTGGTTTAACAGAAAACAGCACAACTGAAACATACGACTCCGACGCATAAGCTTTCTGGTGCATAAGAACAGATTGCAAGCCAAAATCTGGTATCGGCCGTTTCGCCAAAACCCACAATCGTTTCTGTGAACACACATCGAGAAACCGTTTGCCTTTATTTCTGCATCAGACTCTAGTATTCAAATCGTTAATTACAATTGCCAACCAAGATTTACATTACTATCAATTGATAGCACTCACCTTCGGTTGTCAATGTTTCAAAGGCTTTGATCGGCAGCTCAAATTGCGTGTTCTCTTGCTTAGTGCCAATTCGACAAGCTGCTGAAACACACAACGTTCCCAGAGCTACTATCTTGACTATAAGCTTTCGCTAGGTTAACTCAGCAAACCTAAGAAAACAACTAAAGATACAACCAAAACGAAAACAGCTGGCTCGCCCTGCAGCAGTGAAGTCGGGCTTGCAAGCCACACCTGATCTGTCGTACCAAAAGACAAACTGAAATCTGCACAAGAATGTCGTGACCAACTCTGAAAGGGCCAAGCATTCTATCTGGAAGTTCTGTAGTATGTCAGTTCTCGCGCGACGCTTCCAGTTCTTGCCGACTGAGTATCCTGCAGTGTGACGTTTATCGAATCTTGGTATGAGGACGACCTCCTGACAACTAAAAACTTACAGGGTGGTCAACCTTGCAAGTCCCTGTTGGTGAGTGTCAGCACAAGGTATTGCAGTTAAAGCTAGAGCAGGCAAAGCATAGCTTGCTTTGTGGCTGTGCCACCCGAAAGTTAGTCACTAAAAGTTCAAAATCTGTGACGAAACAATTGCATATCTGCATGGGTATCGGAAGGATTTTCCGGGAGGAAGGGCAATAGCGGATTTGTCAAGGAGTAGCCACAAAAATTTTTCCACGGGTGGAAAAAGTGGTGAAAATCCATTTTACCCACTCGAAACCAAGAAAACAACATTTTTTGCCAAAAATTTAATGGAATGTCAAATTTCAAAACCCAGGGGGCAAGGCTTCCCTTGCCCCCTACTGACGCCCATGTCATCTGTTGCAGGCGGCAAGTCAGAAGAAAACACCCAAGCGCCCAGTTAAGGAGTTTTTCTAGACGTGCGAAAACCACGACATCTAATTCTGTGACATCGCAGGGCTTACTTCAGCGTCTAGCGTTTGATAACAACTACTTGCAAACTACTTAACCAGCCGGTGCGCACAAGTTGAAACAATTGCTGCTCGAACGCAGACCTCGCTAGACGCTGACGTAGGCGCTGCGACGTTATTGAATTAGATGCAGATCGCTAAAAACACACTATTAGACCCAGTCCGTGTGCGTTAGGCGTAAGTCTTAAAGGAAAGAAGCGTGTAATGGCGATGTAACGTAAAGCAAGTCATAGTAACGAAGCGGAATAAAAAGTTGTTATTTCTTGGCAATCTTCCTTTGACTTTTCGTAATCACACAACGTTTCTGCTAGCTTGTCGTGCGTTAAAAATGAAAAAGACTTCTTTGAGCTAAGTTTTGTACCATGCATTATAATAGGAAGCATTGCTACTCTGTGCAACAATCTGTAAACAGCCGAACTTGGTAATGTGGGTGAAAGCAGCCTTGCTTGAAGGTTATGAACACTCAACAGCAGGGGCGCAACGAAGTTAGATGGCGCCCGGGGCAAGAAGCAAGTTTGGCGTCACCATGTTCGAACCTGAGGTCTTCCGGAAGCACATCTACGGTATTGAAGAAAGTACTTGCGGCATTGTTGGGGCTTTTCGGCGCCCCCATACTGATTCTGCGCCCGGGAATTGCGCCTCCTTTGCCCCCCTCATTACGCCCCTGCTCAACAAGGCCGGTTGCGCACCCAAATGCATTTTAAAAGGTCCAGTAATAAGGTGACCAAACGTGCTACCAGTCGAATGATTTCTTCTCATATACTATTTACGACACGGCGTAGGTTTGCGCGTACTGTGTGGCCTCCAAATCTCAGGAATGATTTATCACGTGAGCGGTCACGTCACTTCATAGCAAAAGGGGTTCCGAAGTTGCAAAACCTACAAAGATTTTACAACAGACCGTGGTCGCTTACCTGTCAAGTGCACTAAACTTTCTTGCACGCTACACAAACAAATGTTGACCTGAGCATCCGTCATATGACAAGCAACACAATACATGGAGTGAGGAAAACTGGTTTCCCAGAAACTACTACCACAACATCTCACTCATTACGGTCAACCATGCGGCTGCTATTCACAATATAGACAGATTCGTATCTTTCACCAAATCCAGAAAATGTACCGTTTGATTTAGAGACTTGAGTGATCTCGCAATCAGAATCATCGCTGTCCAGAGATATTGTTTCATTTACTTTCGAACTTGATTCAGCTCCACCTTGCGCTGGAACATTATTGGCTTCTAAACAATGGAAATATCGATTTTAACATTANTCTGAAAATTTACGAAACATCACGACTTGCCGGTAAAACAACTGAAACCAAATTTACCGATAGAGTACGGTTTTGACGGCGGAACACAACTACTGCTTTCATCACTTTCATCAGACGAAGAGGATTGAACCTGATGTTTGTACATGTACATCTCTTTTAACTTAAGTTTGATCTTCCGCTTTCCGAGCGACTTCTTTAATCCAATTGCTGTACCCTGTGGATGAAACAGAAACATCGCAACAAGTTACAAATCCACTTGAAACAGTCGCAGTAAAAATGTTGCAGAAAGCACCAATTTGACGAAATGTTGAAGTTGGCATAAACTACTGACATCGTTTCTGGCTGGCCCTATCAGAACTGAGCAAGTAAGACCAGGAGCTGCAGATGTCGTGGTTATTTGTTCTAGAAATAGAAAAAATGCCTTTTAGAGATAAGATACGAATTCAATACGATTTGGTTTTCAAGAAATTGTTTTACATTTTATGCTTACGCTTGAGTTCCAAAAACATTTGAAATAACGTATCCAAATATTATCACTCGGTCTTAGCGCAGGACGTTCAAGCATTGTCCGCCGACTTAACTACTGATGCATGAACCTCACTTTGCATTTCACATTTATATCTAAAGGTTTCAGTTTATCTTCCATAAACTAATACGCCGTAAAACAGTAAACACCCTGGGCCTATAACTACTTGAAAGTAGGTTTTACGAAACAGGAAAACAAAGGGTACATCAAAATCATATGAAAGGAAATGTCGTTAAAATGGAAAATGTAACTTCTACAAAAGCTTGATTTGTCCATGGCTAAATAAACATTGGTTCTATCGAAGCAGCACAGAACAAAAACGCTTTAAGCAACAATCGATTGATCCTGCATAAGATCATGGATGGAGGAACTGGTTATCGATCGTCGCCCGATGCAATGCAACAGGCAGGTTCAAAATGCACTGCCGTGCGTCCAAGAAACAGTGGCAGTCGACGCGAGACACAACGGACGCTTGCGCATCGAGTTTCAACAGCTTGACTGACGGCTATTTGCAGGTCCAGATGCCTTAAATTTATCTGATAGTTTGACGCATGACAACTTAACTGACGTGTCGCAGTTGCGAAAAACTCTATTCTGCTCTGACAAAAATCACGACTATAGTCGACATCGAGACCACGAAGGTCGTGTTGAAAACCAAAGGCAAAGCTGCGCAGGCCAAGNCNANAGCTTGGCAAAGTATTGCATTTCGAGGATGAACATCCAAGATTGCCATAAACAAACATGGAAGCGCGGAGGTNCGCGGTTTGACGTCAGGCGATACAGNCAACAACGCTGCCACCACATCATCAAAAACAACTTACCCTCTTCACCACTTCTGGTGTTTCCATGTCGCTGTAGTTCGGCATTGGTGTGAAAGGAACTGGATCCGATGAATGCCGAATGCGCCGAACGCTTTTCGGAGTCCGAAAATTCACGAAGGGAGAAAACGGACGGTTCACTTTTTTAGTTGACTGTCCCGTGGCGGCGGATAACAATATGGAGTCGCTGGTTGAGCAGTCTATCCAATAATCTTTTTCCGGGCTGTCTGAAGCAAGTTTCTTTCCATCAGTCGCAACTGAAATAAGCTCTTCCGACAAAGACCTTCTGAGTTTGTGGAACTTGTACTTTCCGCGAGTCTGCCTGGTTTTCGCATTTGGCGCGCTGTCCTCATCAGCGGTCGGTGATTTGGTCGATTGACCAGGTTGCGACAAAGACCGTCTCAACCCGCGATAAACCTCACGTGACCGAGTGCCAGCTCCGGTGTCTGTTCCTGAAACCGGGCTCCCCGGACCGAACGCAAAGAGATCTTCGCATTCGGTCACCGACGATTGTCTGCGAGACTGACGACCTGTGCACGAACCTTTCCTCTCATTCATGTCTTTTTCATTAGTTTCGAATGACGATTTGTCCGCTGCTGCTGGGACGGGCTCGCGCAACGCGTCTGAAAAACTTTCCATCACTTTCGGAGACATACAACGAAGCTTAAAGACTGAACCGCTGTCGTGTGGCAACTTCCGCTTATTGCTTTTGACGTGTTTCCGGCCAGGCGGAGTCAAGTCGCGAGGCGCGCCAACACAGGCGGCCGACGAAGAGGAGGCACCCGTACCGTCGCAAGTTCTCGCTTCGTCCGTCGCAGTCCCTTCCTGAGTTTCGACAATGCCGCATTCTGGTGAAGAGATGGGTTGACATCCGGCCGGAGACATCGGACATGGAGATAAGCAGGGCTCCGCTCCAACGAAAGAGCCAGTAAAAAGGTCGGCCTCCGATTCCACAAACGAAGCGGCCTCCGCAGAGAGCCGCGGACTTCGTCCTGATTCACGTGGAACATTCGATGCAGCCGTTCCTGGAAAAACAGTTTTTGTTTGGAAATACTCATATCAACTGCACCTCGAGCAAGCGCTTTAAAAGCTAGACGGAATTTCCCCAAATGTGAAATCAAATGTCTTCTTCATATCGTTCACGCACACTTCCTGGCGATCAAGAAGTTCGAAATAACATTGTTTTGGGAATACCACAAAGCGACAACACCAAAACGCATTTGGCACCGGAGGTTTTTCACGTTTTCACAAACATCAAACCAATCTAACCCACACGAAAGGATGCAACACGATGAAACATCACTTGAACCTTGAGACTGCAGACAACTGAAGCGAGTCGATGCCAGTCACGTGGTTTTCTACCTGATGCGTCCAGAGTTAAGTCGATCAGCTCGTTCTCGGCCGAACACGATTCGACCGAGTTTTCGAATTCACTGACCAATCCATCGATCGTAGATTCGCTCCCGGGCCTGACAGCACCCGAGTAAATGTACTCGAGCAAAGGTAAGAACTCTTTTCTGGTACGACCCGACACGAGGCAAACGCCACGGCCATCGCAGCATCCCTCCATCGCCTGCAAACAGAAGGTGAGGTGTGGTTTCAGACAATGTACAATCGCACTATGCAC
>JGI24021J15306_10008109_pt1 | contig 12885 bp, 9 predicted proteins | sample Ectturendosymbi1_FD_15306 | JGI IMG/M metagenome (IMG submission 15306) | reverse complement strand
CGACTCCCTCCTCCACCTGTCGCGCTCCGAAGACGGCCGCGTCGCCGTGAAAGCTTGCGAGGGCCTCCTCTTGCTCGTCTCGACGCCGCACGAAGCGGCCGCGAAAGCGACTGTTCAGGACACCGCCTTGTGTCCTTTGCTCAATACGAGGCACGTCGGTCATTCTGTTATATCGAACGTTGATGCGTCGCTTGTTTGAGTTCAGCAGCGCGGACGTGTTGTTACGAAGGTCACGCACCTCTGCGCGTTGCGCAGTAAATGTTGTAGACAGGCACTTCTATCCGATCGATAGCAGTCTGTTCATTTACTTGCAACTGATACGGCGCTTGTAGCTTGGCGTACGACATGACATGTTCGTTGCTGCTAAGGCTTACTTCAAGTAGGATGAACTACTGCGTGGAAGCAAAGAAGTCTTAGATTATTTTATCGTTTTTTATTTAGTAGCCTGACTTTTGCCCATACTGCACAACCGAACAATACGCTGTCTAGTTTCGAACAATGCCACGCGTTTGGTCAAAGCAGCATCGAAATTTACGCGTCTTCTGTGAACCACTGGACCGTATCTTTTTTGAGCGCCTTGGAACTTTTATGAATGCAGCTCAAAAATAAACTCTTGACTCTTTGCACCACGTAAAGTACAAACCAATACTTGTTTTAGACAGAAGGCGTGCGCAGCGAAACTTGCCCCGTTTTTTACCGAGCATTGTGACGAAATAGTTTTTTTGTGCGGAGCATTGTGACGAAATACTGTTTTTGTGTGGAGCATTGTGATGAAATACTTGTCCTGATCTTGTGCAGTGCATTGTAGCACTGCCGTTCGTTCGTCCGTGACTGTGCCATCGTGATGTAACCTTCACCTTGGCTGTGCTTGCAGGTTAGCAAACCTCTTCACGTCACTTCCTGCCTCACTCGATCCATCGGATGTCGAGTCGGTCACTGTGAAATGGGGGTTGGACTCGCACAGCTACTCGTACAGCGACGCGGCCAACTTCACTGGCAAACGGCCGCTGGTCTCCTTCCTTTCGTGGTTCGATTATTGCGATCAGTTAGTTATGGAAGCGTTTCAGGTTGGACACCTTGCTCAGTTTGTCCCGGTCGTATTGCTAGCCTGTGTTCACAATAAAGTAGTGGTTGTCACCGTTTTTTGGTACCGCGACCCATTATAGCAACCCACTATAACCCGACAACCCCATCAAACTCGAATAAAGCAGATTTAGGGGGTCGCGACCCCCAGAGTGAAAATCGCTGTAATAAAGGTTACGCTGTACTTATAGACAACTAATCCGATTTCATCCAATCCTTTCTGAGTTTTGCCAAAAAATTATGATATAAAAGCATGATTTTTATGCGTTCTGTGGGAAGGCAGAGTGTGATGTTGGTGCGCTAATGAAATTACGATTTTGTGAATTGCGCAACAGATCCATGACCCGTAGAATCGCCATCGAAAGCATTGCTGGCTGATTGAAGTTGAAAGCGCGTCGTACTCGTCACCACCCTGTTGGTGTGAAGTATCCAAGCGTGGGCTTGGATACTTGTTCTGTACACTGCCTATCTATTCACTGCGATTCCACGTGACCCGCCATTTCACACTTACGCAAGCATAAGTCGGCAAAATTCCGCGCGTGTATAGATGGGCTCTATGTCCGATCGAAGTCGTCCAAAAAAAATTTGTTTTGCGCCAAATGTTGACGTTTCGCGCCACACGGACATATTCCGAGCAAACAAACCTGTTCCCAAGTAAAAAAAAGCGAGTACACCAGTATCTTCGAACGTGCAGGAGTGCGGCGACTTTGTCGCTCGGTCAATCGCCGAGAACTTCTTCGCGAAGACTCTGCTCGGGCCACTGATTCAGGCCGATGAGAAAGCGTCCCTGACGACGACGGCCGTGCTCGCGAAGCTCTTCGCCATGGTGCGCTCGAAGCCGTTGACCAAGCACATGATCCGCTTTGTCGTTGGCGAAGAACGGCAAGACGAAGATGAGGATGGGGTTAGTTTGCGTCTTGTTCAACACCTGGAATTGTGTGTTTTGTAGATTTGCTTCGCTCTTTTCTTCTCTGGAAACAACTTACGTCTTAGTCTTCTGTACCTTACTTAACGGTGATGCCCTTTTTCTTCTAAAATCCAACCGCTTGTAGTTCTCGTGGCGTGTTTTAAGTCGGTAATATTCTTTAGTGTCCAGTGATTGTTTGCGAAGACGACTCAATCTATCGTGGCCGCTGAAAGATATAAGGTTACAAAGCATGACGTGACATGTTTTCTGTGAAACAAGGACAGCGTTTTACAAGTTCATGGTGAAACGATCCCAGTCTTTTCGTGTTCGAGGTGCTGTTCAAAAGAAACTAGATGATTCTGCGACCGAGACTTCCTGATTAATATGGCAAATAATATGATTGGCACAAATGGTATTCAGCTGGATTTCCATCACCATAAGATTTACATCGAACCTCGTATCAGTACCGAAGAAAGCTTTTTTTGTCACTAAGGAAGGCGCCGTTCTCTTAGTTTGTTCGTGTGTGCAATAACTGAATGAGAACATCGCTTGTTTTATTTACGTTTCGCCCCGTTGCAGGAGGTGCAACCCCCTCCGTTGCTGTCACGCCTCATCGAACGCTGCGACCATTTCGTCGACGAGATCTCGATCGTCACGCTTCGTTTGTTCGAGGTCATGCTTCATAAACACGATCCGTCAGCCATTGACGCCCTGATCTTGCGGCATTTGAAACACAGGAGTTACCACGCGAAAAATCCCGGTATTTATTAAGATATTGTTTACTTGCATTTGGAGAGCATGTCGTAACATTAATCGTCAGCAACATTAGTTAAAGAACTGTTATCTAACAAATTTCAAGCTGACGTTCACAGTATTGGAAGAATTGTTGTGCAAGGAAGTGCTTTTATTTAACAATTACTGTTATTTAACAAATTTCCAGCTGCGTCCGTATTGGAATAATGATTTGGATTTACTGAAAACCGTAAAATTTTAAGTTCTGACCAGCGGCGGGAGATCGCTCTTGAGATGCTATTAACGTGATAAACATTGCTAATACAACTATTATATTTTTTTAGTAATGTGCCTGTATCATGTCATTCACCCAGTGCTACACATACATAGATGCTGTGTTTGCTTAATCAGGGGTGCACAACCTGCGGCCGTGCACGTGTTATTTAAAATATAAGTTGTGGTGGCCGTGCATTAATGATAACTCTTTTTCTACTGCATGTGCGTGGAAACTGAACAGAAGCAATGCAAACAAAATGCTAATAAACTGAACACAACGGTGACCGTGCTTCATAAAAATAAACCTAATGCGACCGAGGATGTTGTGCCGCCCTGGCTTAGAGGCTGCTGAAAAATATCTTCGTAAACTTGTGCATGTTTTTTCACAATTTCCGCTATGTTGGACATGCGATTGAAACGTTTTGTGGCGATTCACCTCTGTGATCTCAGTATGTGTGTAGGGCGAAACTGTCCTGTGCGTTTTTCACTGGTATATTGGGCATCGGAAGGTTCTTTCCCAATGGGGGGAATCAATGAAAACTGTGGTGAAATTTCATTTTCCCAACTCTGAAAACTTCTTTTTACTAAAAAGTTAATGGCGAAACATCAATTTTAAAAATCCAGGGAGGCAGGGACCCCTGCAGCCCTCCGACACCCATGTCTGATGTAGTGGAGTTTCGTCCAATTTGGCATAGTGCTCTTGATAAACCCTCGACCAGAAACGCATTTCTCGTGCTGTTCTTGCTAAAGTGTGTACTTTTCGTTTGACAATCATTCACCAGCGCTCGCCAGCCGCGGTCAAACCCTGTGCGATAGATACCTGCCGTTCCGTTTTCGCATCATACTGAAGTAGCTTCGCGTCGGTTCGCAGTCTAACAACACGTCGTACAGTTAATAATTCTGCGCTCATCTACTGTTGGTGAGGCGTCATTCGAGGTAGCATTTGCGCATTACTTCGGTCATTAGCAGTGGCGATGGCAAGTGGACTGGCGCTGCCCTGTGGAATGCGTGGCCTGTTACCATTTGCGGTTGAAAGTCTGCTTAAGATTCGGCTTTTGAATGTAACTACCGATTAGAAATGCTTTCTGTGCGTCATGTTAGGAATAAGTCTACAATTATCTACTTTTGTCCTGTAAGCTCTGATGATAGCATGTATCGTATCGGATAAAGTGCATGAAAGTCCTGATAAAATGCTCTTGCGTATGAGGGCCTAGTTCAAGTCATTCTAACATGTTTTTGATTCGCCCCAGGTAACGTTGTGGTGCAAACGGAGCTGGAGGAGCTCGAATGGGAGGAAGAACCCGGCTTCTTCCCGTCCGAGCCCCAGTCACCCAGGCCAGAGGAACGCCCTTCGTCGAATGACCGCTACGTTGGTGAGAACACCGTTCCGGCTTTACTTGTGTAATCTAAATCGTAAAATCCTTCTCAGCAGTTTTCACAGTAATCGTTGTACGCCGTTGTTTGGCCTGATTTTGTTGAGCTATACTTTGCAAGCTCCTTGCTTTCACAGTTCGTACTTCCGTTGCCTGTAAATGCTAAATAAATGTTCACGTTTCTACACAAAGCCAATAACAACTGTACTTTGATAAAGAATAATCGCGTCCAGTGTTTTCACTTTGCTTAATTATTTAACGACGTGATTTCTACACAAACTTCTTAAAAGCTGTTAAACAATCAAGAAAATCGTATGCACATCAGCCTTTTTGGGATGCGTTGTAACACGAGGGCCAGAGCATACAGCGTGCTCGAAAGATGAACCAAGCCTTTTAACCAGCTATGGCGACCTTTGCCCTTTTGACCTTTGCTGCTGCTTAGCTCTAACTCAGCACTACGCTGTTAAACAAAGCCAGTACTTTTGATATGAAGCTCCGGGCATGCAGTGCTTGCTCGCTTCACCAGACGGATAAGGTACTGAGTCGCATACGAGAGCTGAGCGGCGCAAGCACGCTCGAGACACGTATAAAAGACGAAAAAATGTACTTCTCCCTTTTAGGTTTTGGCTCGCAGCCTGTCAAGTCTTGCGCCGTTTCTTTCGCAGACGGCTCCGGGGACGCCCCTGATCCGAAACTTCGGATGCAACGCGCCGTGAATTGCTTCCTCTCCGCTGTACCGGACTCGGCCAAGTCCACGCACGAGAACGATGCCGATTCCGGGTATCTGCGCTTGCTATTGCATGAGGTTTCAACACAGCAGTGGCGGTGTTGCGGATATATTATCGTCGATGCGTAGCGTGTTTAAAGCGTATTTTCAATAACTCTGCCATGACAGTACATGTTTATCATGAAAAACAGCAAACTCACTACGTTAAACATGTGAACAAAAACTTTTTGATCTGAAAATCGAAGTGAACCACGAAGGCTACCACGTTAAATGTCGCGTCGTGTTTGTTTGGCGTTTTACCGTATAATTTTCGTTCAGTGTTTTACCGTCCCGTTGACCGCATCATCTTCACTGCCCGTCCAACCGTATCATAGCAACGACGTACAGTTCATGACTAAACAAAAAGTAAGAAGTTCAATAATAGGCGAATTTTTTTGGTTGTTTTTTTCGCGCCACAGCTACGACGGCTACCTACGCGAAGCCCACCGGACCTACAAAGAGACCTGCAAGAGCTGCGCCGCCTACAACTGGCCCAAGCTGATCGGAAACAATCTCGACCCCCCCGAGCGATGCAAGCCTATCCCCACCTACCACGAAGGTGAGGAGCAGAAGTAGTTGCCGTGTCGGGGTGGTGCGGAAAATTCGTTAAATAAATAAAAAAAGCTGATAGGTTTCTTCTTCATGACGCAGACTGGGTTTATTTGGAGAAGTCAGTTAATCAGGTGTTTCGACTGCAGCCGATGGCAGTGTTGAGAGATATTGCAATGACAAAAATGAGTCGTTATTTTTTTGGAGGTGGAAAAATACATTAAAGTTTTGTATATGGCATCCCCCGAAATGCAGTGTTAGTCCTTAAGGCATTCACAAACCTCGCTTTGCTTTTCAGCCTAGATGCACTTCACGTTTTAGCTTACTGTGGACAGTGTAACCGTTATTGTTCACAATGAGGTTTGAACTGTTATTTACGTTAGCTTTATTTTATCATTTTCTCCGACGTGTAAAATTTACGTCAGCACGGTCGTCACTGGCAACGTTTGTAAGTTGGTGACCATTTCATCGACACGAACAAACAACCGGCGTTTTTTTTGAAATTTGAAAAAATGCTACCGTTTCTCTGCAAGTCCTTCAGCTAACTTGCTGCAAAAAAACTCACTTCTGTCGTTGTCAGGACCTTTCCTGAAGATGCTCTTCGACAAACTCTCGCGCATCCCCTCCCAGCCGTACGCCGTCAACCTGGTCGTGACGTCACTGGCGTCCCGCCTTTCCCTCCTGCCCCACCCCCTCATGCACGAGTTGTTCGTGGACGCGACGATCCCTCTCCGACCGTCGGCCCGATCCATCTATTCCGTCGTGCAGGTGAGCTCGAGCGATCGCTGAAAGCGGCGCTTGCGAAAATAAAAGTGCCTGCGTCACAAGTGTCATTTGTGTCGAAACACGACCGACAATATTCAAGTCTAGAATCTGGTCGGTCCTTGCAATGAGCTGCACCCAAACCTTCTTTGCCTTCCTGTAGACTAGAGGCAGAGTGGCAAAATTAACCATTTTTGCCTGCCCCCAACTTGATGTGATTCTGCATGTTTCGTGTTGAGGTATACCCCCCTTAACCACTGAAAATTTCGTTAACTTAATAGTGACATGACGTTTCATAACAACAGCAACACTTTGGAACCTCAAAGGTCATGAAATCGCTGTACACTTATTGCCGACATAGTTCAGAGGTACGTAAAGCTACGAGTTTTGTAAAGTAAGTCCTCATTTTCAAAGGTTTACTTCTGTCCCGAAAAAAATGGCCGAAAAGTGGCCATTAGTCGTTTCTGTGTTTGCAAGACGCTTCTTTCGTTCAAATTTGACAAAGCAGATAAAGCCACTGTTGTGAAAAATCGTGACCACCAAACTTTTCAACTGTATGTTTTAAATCGTGCAGGGAGTGGTGGAACAGGTGCAACAGCGTATGAGTCGTGTGCCCAACTTCAAGCACAGGCTCCAGCTGGCACGGAGGAAGCTAGTCGCCGGAGGAGGATTTGGCGATGACGATTCCTCGTCCTCCCATAAGCCAGGTACACTTTTTCGAGACATTTTCCAACTGCGACTTGACCGAGATGGTTGACTCTGCTCGAATACCGTTCGCAACTTTGATCGGTGGCAAGTTGGTCGTTGGTTTGTCGATACGGAACGGTATGCTGGCGGGGCTGTACGGGATGGCGGCATCGTCGTAGGAATGGGGAGCTGGGAGGCCAATTCCCCCTGGGTTTTAAAATTTAAGATTTGCGTATAGCCTTTTTAAAATTTGAGATTTGCGTATAGCTTTTTAGTCGAAAAAATGTTTTTCTCGTGGCTTCGTGTGGGTGAAATGAAATTTCGCCACTTTTGGCCCCACTGGAAAAAATCATTTTGGCTACCCCCTGGGAAATCCATCATAACCCCTCTGGAAAGAAACGTTCCGATGCCCATGGACGGCAGCAGCGAAAGCGCGAGGAGCGTTCAGCAGATGGTTCGTTGAGACGGACATTTCCGTGGTAACTTCCAATGCACTCCAGAAAACTACAACTCTAACGCTGCGCCAGTTCTCTGACTGCCAGAAATAAGCCCATAGCTATAATACATTGGCTTCCAACCAGGGGGTTGGAAACCGGGCAATTCCCCCCCGAAAATTTTCGAAATCACGTTTCGTTGCTAGGTACAACAACAGGTTACAATCATTTCATCCCCGATAATAGTGCAACAACAAGTTACACTTTGCCCTGGATTGGAAGCCCATGCATTAGAAGATATCAGCTGGTAGTGGCCCTGCCCATAGCTATACGTTGCTTTCCCAGTCGACTCGCAATATCGTTGTTCTTTTTCGTCAGGCCTTCCGATGACATCAGCGTTGAACGCGCCGTCGGGCGTTGTTGCCAGTGGCAACGTCGACGACCATCGGACGTTTCTCGAAGGAACGATTGTTTTGGAAGAGTTCTGCAAAGAACTGGCCTCCATCGCCTTCGTAAAGCACCACGCGTCGTCCATACACGGCTGGTGATGGCCGTTTGGCGCTTGAGTCACCCCCTACGTGATGCCCTGTCCCTCCTGAGGAGGGGGGGCATTGTGAGCATATTTACATGTCAGATTTGGAACTCTTGGAGTAGGCAACGTTTGTTCATGGAGGCTCACCCTTTGGGAAAGAAAGAGGGAATGAAGTTGTTTTGAAAGACAAGATCTATTGCTTTTAAATGTGAATCACTAGCTGTGTTTAAAAGGTCAGTTCGATTGCTCCGGTTTTACCAGGTTGCTCCAGTTCATACTGGATTGCTCCGGTTTATACCAGGTTGCTCCAGTTTGCATCAGATTGCTCCAGTTCTGCTTCCATATATTGTATGTTGTGAGCAGGTGCTTGATATTCGTGCTGTTGAGCAATTGAAAGGCATCCGGCAAGTCTTGATCGCGACACTTGTTTTGCGTCTTTGCTTCAAAGCAATAGTGTGTTTTAGATCGTTTCTATGTTCGTTTTATCTGCAATTTTCGCGCGTTGTCGAAACTGCCTGTTGTTGCCAGCAGTTGTAACGGAATTTAAGTTTTTTCGTCACTCCTGCCAAAGGGCTTCACAGCCTCTGAAATTAGAAACACGGCGGCCATGCTCGCACGCCTGGGAAAAGGTTGGTGGTCAAGGCGAATGCTTTGCTGTGACGCGCAAATCCAGCCCTTGTGAGGTAGCGAGTTCGAGTGGTCGCTAGTCAGGACCGACGAAAAGCGAAAACGAAAAGTGAGAGTTGCCGCCTTCTGCCCATCCATTACAGATTTCACTCAGATACTCGTGATCATTTGCAGAGAAGTCCTCTTCGTAAGAGCAGTCCAGGAAACGTGCCTCGAACTGCTGAATGTGCCAAACGTGGACAAACTGGTTGAAAACCGGTCCAATGTAACTCGATGTCTGCGTATCTCGATTGGTTGAAAAGCTTTTCTCTGATTCCAGTGTTACGCGTCTTTGGTTGCGGAACCAAAAGAAAGCGCCGCTATTCGTTGAACTGTTCCGCGTGAGTGAACGCTCGTTCGTGCTTTTTTTGCTAAACAGTTCTGCATTGGTTGAGGCAGCCGTTACGAGCAGGATAAACTTGCATTGGCGCCCCTGCAGTGCACTGCACGTGGAAGTTGGAAATATCTCGTTGACGGTTACTTACCTTTTCTTGCTGCTTGTCACGCTTGTTTCACAAACTGATACAGTTAACTTGCAGTTGCTTCATTTTATGTACCGCGTTCTTTTAAAAATGAGCACTAGTCCTGTATCGAACCGGATTCGCCCGTTGGTAAATTTTCGGTCAATGCTTCGGAAAGAGGAACAGAGTTCCTGCCGGTGTTCGAGCGGCATTTTTATATCCGGCTGAATGAGTGGCAATCGATGCACACAAACACTTCTGGGTGAGTTGTCCCCCCATAGATGGACCTTTTGATCTATCAGATTTTTAACCTGAACGCTTTTATCTACTTTTCTGTCCTGAGACATTTTCGCTGTTGACACTGCAACGCTCTTGTAACGAGATATGTACAAGTTGCAATTATCCTGCCAAGACTTGAGCGTGAAACGGGGTAAGCTGTGACATGAAGCAAAGTGATCGCATCTGCCAGTCTTCAATACGTAAAGAGCTTAGCACAATCGCACGTATGTAGAATGCGAAAACCGATTCTAAACGACTGCCCCATCCAGTAGCGTAGAAGCATGTGACAATGGAATTGTTTTGTAGTTCGTTTTACAAACATCTGCGGCTTGCTCGTGTTTTTCCTTTGTGGTCGATTTGTTGTTTTAAATTTTTTTCATTGCGGTGATGGAAGTTTCGCTAATATTGTACGAGAAGATCGTTAAAAGCATCTGTTGATTCGTACAAAATGGTCGAAAAGTTTTCGGCCACTTGCCACGTTTGAATTTTAATTGAGCTCAACCGGCAGTGCAAAAAAATTTTTTTGTTTTTGTTGCGCAACCGTTGGTTTATTTTGACGCTCTCTTCGCCACTTCGGGAAGAATTTCATCTGTTCTTTATTTTGAGTTACACCAACGAATTTCTTGTCTTTATGACCGGCTTCGTACCGTTTTTACTACCTGCGGTGATAGTCCCCAACATTTGTTTAAAACCGTCTGGTTTCTTGACTGTGAGTCCTGGAGGACCTCGTGGTACCTTTCAATCGGGAGGTCTGATCCGAGTCCTTCTGTCCTCAACAACCTGTTCAGGGCTTTTCTGGTTGTTTCTTTGCCCTTTGGTTAAGATTCTAAGTATCTGTGCAATGAGTGTAACAGAGATGTTTCGAAATTAGATTAATATGTTATGTAAATAACGGTTTAGCGTGTTCTTCGTTTTGCGTCCCTTCGGTAGGATCGCAATAAATTGAACTCTTTTGTAGTTACCAGTGACGAACAAAATTATTGGATCAGCGTCAGGAACTTTCCCGGGGTTGGCATCACTCATACATCATAACCTTTTACCTTTGGCAAGCGCAGTACAAAACTGAAACACTGCGAACATTTCGATTTCGCACAGGCGTGACTACACTAGAACCAACAAGTGTTTGTGCGCAGTCAACCGTGGTGCAACCGTTTTGCCATGACCTTCGGAAATCACATCCCTTAAAACCAGTGGTGGGTTTAAGGTTGGGGGACCCGAGGCAAGACTAAAAAGGGGCCCTCTGATGACGTCATATACTCAGCCAACCGTGATCAGCACTTTTGATCAAGCCTAAGATATGGCTACCGAAGGATACGTTCCTGAGATTACGGCATGACTGACATAGCAGGAGGAAATGCAAAGGCGTGTTCATGACACACAACTTTGAAAACACTGAAAGGTGAGAAGACAAGGCTGGCGACACACAAAAAATGGGCAATAACAAGTTGGCATCGCCTCCATTTTTTACTTTCACGCCCCATTTCTCTGCATTCACCATCAATAAACTACATAGTTTACCACTTTGAAAGTTTCACCTTTGATGAAATGCTTGGTAGTTGATAAACTGAATTTGTTCACATCCATGTCTTTATGGGAATGCATGAAACCATAAACAACAACCAAGAAGATTTAAAACACTAAATTTCCTTTAAATTTCATCCTTTATGCTGCTCCACTTGGATACTTTCGGTTCAAATGCGGCATTTTCATAAAATTATCAATCAACCGAACAATCCAATCTCTAACAATCATCATTTGGTGCAAAAATTATCATTTGGTACAAAAAGTTATCATGTGGTATAAATAATGCTCTTATTTGATAGGGTCTTTTCAGAACTTTTTGGAAGAAATTTTAACCCACAATTTTTGGGTAGGCCTATAGAAGTTGGGTTGACGCTTTTTATTTGCACATTGGAGATGGTGGGGGAACCCCTTTGAAAATATAGTACTTGCACAATAAAGTTGCGATTTGGGCCCCTGTCAAAGAGTAGTACTTGCACATTACTGTTGCTGTTGGTGGCCACTTTGAAAGCAAGGTACTTATACACTACACTTGCTGTTCGGGGCCCTGTGAAAGCACAGTGCTTACACACTACAATTGCTGTTGGGGACCCTTTGAAAGCAAACCACTTACACATTACAATTGCTGTTGGCAGCATCTTTGAAGGCAAGGAATTTTACATTACAGTTGCTGTTGGAGGCCCCTTTGAAAGCATAGTAGCCTACTTACACACTACAATTGCTGTTTGGGACCCCCTTGAAAGCATGGTACTTACTAAGACATTACAATTGCTGTTGAGAGCCTCTGAAAGCAAAAAATTTTACATTACAGTTACTGTTGGGGCCCCTTTGAAATCAAGATATAAATTTCAATTGCTGTTTGGGGCCCTTGTGAAAGCATGCTACTTACGCATTACAGTTGCTGTTGGGGGCCCATTTGAGAGCAGAGTACTTGTACACTACAGTTCCTTTTAGGGGCCCTTCAATTAAGTTTGAAAGCAGAGTACTTACACATTTCAGTGGCGTTTGGGGTCTCCTTTGAAAGGAAAATACATGCACATTGCAGTTTCTGAAGGGGGGCCCTTTGAAAGCAGAGTACTTGCTTTGTAGCACATTATATGAGTGAATAATACGTTTGTCACCAAAAATAAGGTAAATTTATGAACGTAACACCTGAAGGGGGGCCCGAGGCAAGTGCCTCGCTCGCCTTCCTTTAAACAAACCACTGCTTGAAACAATCAGGACATATCTTACTCACTGCTGCCTCCTAGCTACTTCTTCCCATGGGAAATCCTGAAAATGATAGGGGGTGGCGTACGTAGAAAATTTTCATGGGGGGGTCATTCAGTGGCATAGCGTAGTCATTTGCATTTGTTGTGCGCTGTTTGTGACGTCATAGTCCTGTTTCCAAACCAACGTTTTAGCGAAGTTCGTTGACATAATATGCACGTTTTTCTGTACATCCACTCTCCTTATTTTATATGTCATTGCACTGAATATAACCTATTAGCGCTCCAAGTTAGGCTATCGGAGGAAAATACACCGAACGCTACGATACACAGTCCGTAACTGCAAAAATATCAGGCGGTGCGTTAAAACAAGGGAGTACAACACACTCATCAATTCGTCAGAGCAATTTACAGCGGAAAATTGAGGCTGCGCTAATGTCTTGTCGAATATGAGCAGTCGAGCACAGAGTAAATGCGGGTGGACTGGCTGGCGCACACCCCGGTTTGAAAAATCGAATCTTGCTAAACTACACAAGAATTGAGAATGCGCACAAAGTACGCAAGAAAACTTTCGATTTTGCTGTTATTTTTAGAAATCCAGCACACTTTTAGTTTTCCTTTTTTCCTGCTGAGACACAATAAATGGATG
>JGI24021J15306_10008107_pt1 | contig 12886 bp, 7 predicted proteins | sample Ectturendosymbi1_FD_15306 | JGI IMG/M metagenome (IMG submission 15306) | reverse complement strand
TTGAGGCGTTTAACGCTAGGTTTTAATGAGTTGAACTTCAACACATCTGAACAAAACAAGTAGAGAAAAGATAAATAACGAAGAATAACAAAAGTCGGCTGGACAGTTCAGCGTCACGTCACGACTCAGAATCACAGAACAAAACGGCACCACGTCAACTTCTAATCAGGCCGCGCCATCAAGCACAAATCGCCGTTCAAGCGGGGCAAGGGCAAAGGGCAAATTCCTCACATGTGCATGTCACAATGCATTCGCACTTTACCTGGGCTTGACCAGTTTAGGAATTAGCATCCCACTCTGCAGTAGTGTTGTACCACGTGAACAAATGGTGTTAAGAATGCGTCTGTAAACCTGAGGGTCGGCCTCCAACGCCGTAAAAAACGTTCTGTTAAGAAAGTTTCTGTAGCCCGGTGTCAAGCGAATTTTCTCACCTCTGCAAAATTTCTGACCTATTATTTTTTGTCAGTTATTTTGCTTCTCAGAGTAAAGGAATAAAGTTTGGCGATTACTTTTTCGATGTGTGTTGTATTAATTAAACTTTTTGGTTAGATGTCAGATACCCACAACAAGCTACAGTATGGGAATAAGTAAAACCAGTGAAAAATAATGGACTTGATCTTAGACTTCAATTATTTTTCTTTTTCTAACTGTAACATATACCCTAATCCAAATTTTTGGGCTGGCTACGCTCGTGATTCTCGTGCAGCAGTGACTCAATGTTTATCGCATTTTTGATTCACAAAGCGAATCTATAGGATTTCATGCTTTAATTCATAGTTTCGAAAGCAATTTGACAATATTTATTCTATCTTTTGTTATTATTCACTCCGCAGAGTGCGATGATGCTACCTTTGCCATGTTCGACACTGAACTTTCGATCAGCCTTCGTAGGAATCTCTAGAATTCACGGTTTTCAAATGAACTCCCTGCAGGATTCTGCAGTCACTTTTTGTATTACGTAATAATGGATGCCGGTCGTGGTCGTAATCCCGTTGTGGAACAGAGATTTTTTCGTCGTATCACGTGACTTCCGCTTTTATTCTCTTTTGGTTTGGAGAAGCACGAGAATGGGTTGTTTGCTGGTTGAAGTTTCTTGCAATTGCTCACCTATGAAGTAACTGCATACGGCTGTGTTGTGTAATAAAAACTTTATGAAAGCGTTGCAACGTTGTTTTTTACGTTCTTTGAAGGTATCTCGAAGTGGCGTGGGAAATCGCGCCAATATAGAATTTGTGTAATCAATTCAAGACGACAAGAGTAAACTTAAATACTTTTTAAATACTTGCTTGATTAAACCTACCCTATCTTACTCTCTCATCACTAATTTGCCTGTTTTGCAAAATGGAAAACCCAGACCAGGTTAGTGAATTTATCGTTGTTGTTGGGGTATGGCCATAAGCGATGCTGTTGGATTCCACCTAGGTCTATGCCTGTTGTGTTGAGATTTTGAATACAGTATAGTAGTAACTATATGTCCCATTTTAACTTTACAATGTAATGTGTAACTATGACAAAATACATTCATACTACTACTAGTTTTTATACACCTTTATTTGTCATAGACTCTTTAAAAATATGAAAACATCAAGTTTTTGTACCAGTTCATGATATTGCATTTGATTGGACAACCCATACATTTATGTTTCAAACCAGCAAAAATGTTTTGCTTAGACCATGAAATGTGATGATTGTAATTACAGTATATTTGAAAGGCCCAAATGCAATATGAAAACAGGAAAGGCAATGTAAATTCGTTACTCATAACAAAGAAGGGTCAAATTGTAGTTCAACACCATTTGGAAAATAAGCGATAAAAACATGTTGGTAGACTTGTTATGATACAGTGACAATGAATAATATATGCATGAAAGCTGCCAGAAATAGCCAACCTTGCATTGTCGGTCAATATTTATTTTTGACAAGGTTTATTTTGCAGTCAGAAATGGCCACATGACAAGGATGATATGCTTGCATAATCATATCGCCCTTGTCAGATGATAATGTAAAACCCCTAACCTACACCCTAAATGCAAAACAAAATCCTAAACCTAAGCCCTAGAAACACTGAAGCTAAATTGTAATGCTAAGCTGTAAACAGTAAACATTACAAAAACTTTTGGAAAGAGTACTTCAAAGTGCTCCCATCAAAAAAAGTGTCACCTCCAGTAAGAAAGCGAAACCTGCAAAGACCATCATAAATAAAAGCAGCAATGGTGAGAACTACTGTAAACCTACGAGCACTGGATAACACTATTTGGAGGGCCGGGCAAGCTGGAGGGCCGTGTTTCCAAATGAAAAACGTGAACTGTCAGCAGGCTGCACAGAAGACAGATGAGCGGGCTGCAGAAAAAGGCAGCCCACTGGCCTGTCCTGTTGTGCAGTCTGCCGGCCTGCCCTTCTGTGCAGCTCGCCAGCCCCGCAGAAAATGTATGTTTTTCATTTGGCAACACGGCCCTCCGTTTAGTGTTATCCACAAGCACTTGCAAAGCAGCCATAGACACGTGATCATGACTGCAAATGTAGATAAGGGTAATATTGACAAATCATACCCTATCTTTTCTTTCAAGTTTGTTGTCTGATATTTAAAGAAGTGTAAATCTTAGTAAACAATTTGGCAAACCTTACAGAAAAAGCCTACCCTTATCTACATACATTGGGCTAAACACTTTAAACATGAAAATATTTATGAAGAGAAAAAAATTGGCTTGAGCCATAAGAGGTAATGTGATACAAAGAGGGGCTTGTGTAGTGTCAATGATCACAACAACAATTTCAGCAAATACTGGAACATAGACTACAAAGTTCTGCAACAAGGACAATAACAAAGTAAACCCACTGTATGCAATTAATTTATAAGTTCAGAATGTGACTTTTGCTGTAAATTGCAAATTTTTGTCCTTAACACTTTATCGTCTGGCTGCTTTTGGGGCTTTCCAAAAAAAAACACTGAAACGCACGTGGCTTTGTGTGGGAATTCCTGCAACAGACCTGGTCGAAGTGTCAAAAGACGTGGCAAGTCTTCTAGTTTGCACTCGAAAAAAAAATTTTTGGTTGGGGAGTGTGGATTTTTTCTGAGTGTCATAAGTGGAGGACTTTCAGGCTACCTTGGCGCACTTCACCTGGTTCTGGGCGCCAACCGTTAGATGGTAGTATTTCGCTGAAGTTTTTATTGGAAACTAGGCTATAATCCGAGTCTTGATAATTTGGATGACCTTCTGGGGTTTCAGGTTCAAAAGTTATGATTTAAAGTAGTAGAAATATTTGACTAATTAGATAATTAATTTGTTTATTTAAGATCATAACTTTTGAACCAGAAACGCTAGAAAGTCGATCAAAGGCTGAAAAGACTCGGACCCGAGCCTAGTTTCCAATAAAAACTTCAGCGAAACACTTTGGCCTAGCGGTTGGGCCCTAGGCCAGGCAACATGAGTCAGAATAACCCCCAAACCACTTCACCTATGATGTCACTCACAAAAAATCAGCAACCCCCACCCAAAAAATTTTTTTAAAGTGCAGACGAGAAGACTGGTCAATCCGTTTCAGCCCTTGAACAGCTCTCTAGTTGCAGCGCAATTGGCGAAGGAGCTATGGCGTTGTAAGGCAACTAAAAACTGCTGGTTTTAGGCCGAAATCGAAGTACGAATATATCGTATGCCGGCTCTCAAAGTGTTAACATAAATTGGTTAAAATGATCTATTCCATACTTTTGTTTTAGGTTTACTGTACTTGTTTGATTGCTAGCCACAGCTTTGCGGCTTGTAATCAAAGGTGGCTTACATTTTTTATTGTTTACTTTGTCAAAAGGTATACTGTAGATTAGAAATAGACTGATATATCGATCTCTAGTATAGATGACACTCAAAGTCTTTGCTCTGCTATGTTTTGTCAATCCCTGCTACGATTTGTCAATCAAACTCGCACTTCAGCATCATGTACACCCTCCATCACTGGAGGGATTATGAGAAGGCAGTAGTAGTGGTATAAACATCATTAACAGGGTTGCCAATTAAACGTGAAATGTATGAGTACGCGAATGTATCTCAGAGGTAACCTATGTTCAAGGGCGGCTTACATTAATATTTTAACGCCATTTTGTGCAGCTTACAATAAAGTAAATGCGGTATTTTCTAAAACGTTCTGAAGATTAAGCTACTGTACTTGTTGTGTTGCAGTTGCTGAAGTTTTGATGTGAACAATGGCTTTAGATCAGGCCTCAGAAAGCTCAATGGCCAAATTGATCAACATAAATTCGCCATGGGTTGCAAAAGTCAATTTTGTTGTAGGGCAGAAGATATTATGAAAGGACAATTCATTATCAGAAGTCAGGCTTTTGCAACATTTTCTACAACTGAAAAAACTCTTGCGGGCTGTATGTTGTACAGGCCTGCTTTAGATTGTTTTGCTCAATAAGTTGTTGTGGATGTTGCATAAGATGAGTCCATGATTTTACTTTACATTAATTTAAGGGTAATGAATGTAAAAACACGCTTAATGTGAATTAAGCCAATGTTGGTTTTCAACATGTGTTGCAGGCAAATGGAGCGGAAGTGGTTAATGAACCCTTGCAACAAAGAAAGCTGTTTATTGGTGGGCTCAGCTTTGATACTACTGATGACAGCTTACGAGCATATTTCGAAAAATATGGCAAAGTTGTTGGTAAGATTTCCATCATTTCTGGATAACCTTTGGTTTGCTTTAACTGCTAATTTTATATTTAGCATACAAATAAATTACAATATCCAATTATTCAACAATACAATAAATTAATTACCATACCCAATTATTGTTAGTTGGAGCCTTTACTAGTTTGGTGTGACTGCAAACTTTAATCTGAAGCTTGTTTCAAAATTTTCTGTTGGAACTGCATACTGGTAGTTCCTGTATGGAGAGAACATGGGTATTCCAACTTACTAGATTATAGTTGTTGTTGAAGGCCCACTGGTGATTATATTTTGACATCACAGATTTGATTTGTAAAGTTGTCACATTCACATGATTTTTGCAACTTTTTCATTATGCTTTGATAAGAGCTGAATTACTGTTGGTTTGGTAAATACATTAAAGTGTTTTTTTAACCGTGGTGATGGCCAAAATCATCTAGTTCATACAGATTAACACAAATGACTGGCTTAGGTCAAACTTGAGATAAGAAACAATGCCTGGCGAATTGTCACCAGATCAGTAAAGGTTGTCCAGTACGTACATAAATGTTTACATTGTAAAGTATGTCATTTACCCTCTTTACACTACACTGTTGTCGGATTCGCATTAGATAGGGAATCCCATAAATCACTCAAGCATGACCGTGAGTGTCTCACCGAGCTGCTTGAGTGCGCATGTTTTCAACCACATGCGATTCAACAAATCCAACTAGCAGAGGTAGGTTGGTAATCCGATAAGGGATTCGAGTGGAAAAGAGGTTTGGTGGGATTGTATTGAGTCTGTGCAACCTTTTCTGTTCTTGTTCGATGCTAAAACTACTACCGTGGAACATATTACCCTATTCAAGCTAATATGTAGCAAAAATGACAGATTAATTGATTTAATAATTTTGCCTGCAGGCTAACTTCACCTGGTTAGGGAAACACTCAGCAAAATTGAATCAGTTGAGCAAACTGGAAGATTATTCGGTAGGTTAGAAGACATCAGATATTGGGCTGAAGGACTGTTAGTTACCCCAATACTGATTAATAGGTTTTCATTACACTTTGGTATAGTAGAGTGATTCAACCACTGTGCAAAATATGTAGTCTAATATTGGAAGTGGATGACTTCAGTATAGGCTACACTTTAAACTTTGCATCCCAGTTATGTGGCTATGATTTCCTCAGTTCATAATGGAACACATAGAGCAGCATAAAATGTGACATGAAAGTTTGTGGAATAGGTTACAGATGCAATTTGGTGAATTGCAGTAGCCTACCTACTGTTCATAGGTTACTACTTACAAAGTGCTGTAAATCCTCATATTTGACGCTCTGTTGTATTGTACTGCAGAGAACCGACTGGTTAATGATCATGACTGAAATCAAGAAAACTAACTCCCATTTCCTTCCCTGTAGAAGCTGTTCAAATTCTATTAAAGTCACTTGAAGACTGCAATTACGATGCGACGCGGTTTTCATGACCTCATCGCCCAGCAGTTCTCTACGATTTTCTCTGCTGGCTGTTATTTTTCGGACTACACTAAATAAAATCACATCTCGGCGATTCCAACAACACCTACAAAAAGCACTTTTGTGTAGTGGAACCTACAAAAAGCACCTTTGTGTAGTGGAATCAGCTTTCACCTTCTCATTTTCACCTATTCCCCAGCTTTTGCAGTACCATAGGCCAAGCGCACGCAGTAAATCTTTGATTCCTTGCAGTGTAAAAACACCCCAATATCGAGTTCGCAAGTGCGTTCACGAAGGTAAGCCAAGGGCGACGAATCACTCACGTGTCAATCCGATAACAGTGCAGTGTAAAGTGGGTAACTGACATCCCATCTGTTCAACATGTGTACAAGGTTCCTACAGTCTTAAAGTATGAAAAAAAATTAGTCATTTTACAGCCTGGAAGTCTGGAAAAAATTTTTTGTTCTGTTGGTATGGAAAAGGAATTTGATCTTTTGACATGCATTCTGATAAGTTCGACAAGCATTGTATTCTGATGCTTTTGATAAGATTAAATTGACTTTCATCGTGTGAACTATTATATTAGGGTGGAGTGGATTTTTAAAATTGTGCAATGCAAACTTTGGGGTGGTCTGAAAAGGTCAGAATGGCGGAAACTAACTTTAAAATTGATATTAGGTGGTTGACCCCAAAAAACCTGCTTGCTACCAGTGGCCACAGCATCAGTTGATTGTCGTGTACACCAATTTGGTTCAGATAGAACACAACAAATCATATCCTCAGTAGTTGGTAACTTCTTGGGTTGAAATATTTTTGTACAGGCAAACGTGTAGATATCATGCAACACTATAGTATTAGTGCTTTTTCCTCTGGTCAACATGTTGATGAAGCAAGCTGTGTCCAAGTAGATATCATATAAAATTTAAAAAAACAAAAAATATTGAAATGCATGGTAACTCTAACAATAACATTACTAACTGTCAAAAGTATTTTTTAATATTTCTGTTTCTACGATGTAGTAATAATCCAATTTTTATCTGATCCTGTGCCTGTCAGTAAGGGTGGCATGATGTACCCCACTTTTGTTTGTGAGGATTTTTTTGAGGCAGACATTTTTACAGCCAATTGCCCTTCCTAACACCAAACCGTATCACAGATCAGGAAAGTAGCCCATTAGTTGCCTTTTATGACAGTATGNCTGCTCTACTATTCTCACTCCGACAGAGCACAGTTGTATGCAATGAAATATCTAGTTGTGAAACTTANAAGTAACTTTAACACTAACTAGTATATTCATTATCTTTGCGATTTATGGGAAAATGGTGTAAAAAAACAGTTCTTCAGTAAAAATGAANTAAGGCAAAATTTTCATCTGATCACTAATAGAAACTTGTGTCTTCTGCATCTTTCATTGAGCCCAAAATCAGTTTTCTATCTCACCCAAAAGTTGTGTTATGACGAATTCATAAAATTTGACCCCCGCATGACCCTGAAGGTGTGGTAGCAAGCAGGTTTTTGGGGTCAACCACCTAATATCAATTTTAAAGTTAGTTTCCGCCATGTTTCCAACTTTTCAGACCACCCCAAAGTTTGTATAGCACAATTTTAAAAAGTCAGTCCACCCTACTATTATATATATTGCCTATATTTGATCTTTGTATGTCATTCTGAGAAGTTAAATGTGGTTATTTACATTCAAAATTGCCTAGGAACTCTGTGTATATTGAGTGAGTTTCTTGAAAAGCCTGCATGTACAAAGCCGGGGTCAAAATTAGTTTATAGACCAAAGGCAATTTCAGCTGACATCTGAAACAGTACTCTTGCCTGCCCTAACTTCTGAAACTGTGGTTCCCAAACTTTTTCTGATCCATACCATTTGTTGGTCCTGTAGTGTCACCACGTACCACCTTATTCCAGGAAAATTTGATCTACCAAATATCATTTGATCAAAAGTTTGAAAACCAAGTGACATGAACAAAATGGCTGTGAGAAGTTATGAAATCATAACGGCCATTTTTGAAACCAGCAAGGGAAGTGCACAAAAATTCAGGAATTGATTAACAGAGACCCGACAAATAAAAACTATACTTGTGAAATAGCCAGCATATTTTGCAAAGAAACACAAAAATTGGCCTATTCGCGTACCACAGTTTGAGAACCACTGCTCTAAAAGCAGAGATTGCAAAATAAAGCCGGTTTGTCAGTTTTCATTGATGTTTGTTTTAGGAAAATACTTGGTAGGAATATCTACTGTTTGTTTACTTTGTGTATTAGTTTTTTTTTTCATGAAAAGTGATAAAACTTTGGTCACATTGGGAGACTGTTGTACTGCAGACCCATTCTGTGGTAATTCATTAGAAATTCTTTTTAATGTTGTAGATTGCATAGTGATGAAAGATCCCAAGACATCCAAGTCCCGTGGCTTTGGTTTCGTGACTTTTGAGAGGCTGTACATGGTAAATGTTGATTTTAATTAATTTTTATGGCATTGCTGTAGTCATCGTTGCAACTACTTGTTTGACCGTTTGAAACGTTAGGTTGCTGTTGGAAGTGAATGGATAACTTTCAGATGAGATTGATTACAAAATAAATCTGAATCATGAAATGTGGCAACATTTTAAAAATTGAACAGTATCATGCACAGACATCCACACAAGATGTTCAGACTAAAAACACATTGAGTAGGAAGTCGTTGCACTTTGTATTTTTTATGACCAACACCTTGTTGTTAAACGTACTGAAAGCCTTCAACTGAGGAAGTGCAGTTTTTTGCAATATATGTAACAAGTGTGATGTTCCTTTGACAAGAGGATTTTTGTTCCTTTTGGTTGTCGTTTGCGCCACGGTGGGTTTTCGAAAAAGTGACCGTGACAACACTCCCTTTGCTTTTACATTGCGTGCAACTAACATGTTGAAATATTTAGCTGGACAAAGTTATGGAAGAAAGACCACACAAACTTGACGGACGCACAGTGACTCCAAAAAGGGCAGTTTCAAGAGAAGTAAGTCGTGTTGCTTTGTTTTCCACACCTGTTACGCTCATTGCATGTAATAATGGAAGTTGCGTTCACTGCAATGTGGCTTAGATTTTCAAATAAAGAAGTTAGAGGTGTTTCTGCCTAATTTCAAAACTGCATCAAGCCATCTGAATTCTTCGTGGAAGAGGCTATGAGGCAATCTCATTTTTTTTCTCTGAAAATTTATAGGTACTGACGAAGTGAATAACTAGGAATGTTGCTAAGTAGCGCAGAAACAGCCAAATTCTCAATCATCAAAGACACATCCACATGTAGCAAGACAAGCATTCCATTGTTTGAAGACGCTTCTGTCGAAATCCCATTGTTTTCAGCCTCTGACAGTGGTTCTGGACATTGTTGGAGGTGCCGAACCCTGCAAATTTCATCCGTGCGGTCACCGGACCCTCGTAATTGGAAGAATACAATGCGATTTCTTCAAACCACATAGTTAACGCACAAAAAAACTATGCATTAGACCCACCCCAAAACCTTGGGTTCAATCAAACCAAAGTCGGCTCTTGACTGTTTGGCGCCAACTTCGTGTAACAATCGTGATGACTGCGTTATTTACCACCACCGCACATGAAACAGTAACCCCTGAGCTGATATGCCAGAGTAAATGTTAGCAATGTTTTTCACAACTTGAAATGTCAGCTGTTTTTTTTTTCAGGATTCGGAAAAACCCGGTGCTCATGCGACAGTGAAGAAAATTTTTGTCGGTGGCATAAAAGATGAATTTACGGATCAGAGTTTACGCGATCATTTTGGGAAATTCGGCAGTGTTGAACTTGTTGAGGTTTGTTTAGACTTAACGTTTGTGTTGCGCTACATACCTCCACATGCGTCCGGCCAGTCCCTGACTGATCTTGTGCTAGAATATGTGCGCTTGAGTGTTTTAAAGACTTCATGGAATTGCTTGGCTGGAGCAAACGAATTCGTTTCAAGAAACAGAGGCAACCGCGTTGTATGCAGCGCAATTATAAGCCTTTCATTGAACCGAACCGGCGACCGGCGCAGTGCATCTAAAAACAGCAATGCATCAGTAGGTTTCCGATACATCGTTAGTACAGTATTGTTATTGCGCAGATAATGGAGGACCGAGAGACCCGAAAGAAGCGCGGGTTCGCCTTCGTGACGTTTACCGACCATGATTCCGTTGACAAAATTGTCGGTAGGTCTAGTTTTTGTGTCTAACACATTGCCTAGTTATCTGTGCTAATTGCTGTGCATGCCAAGGTGGACCATATTTTGAAAAGCAGTCCGATTGGAGGGCAAAGCTACAGTAGCCAGTCATGGCACAAGACATCAGTGCTATAACGTTTTGCATTGCTAGCTTATACAGCTCTTCACCAATGCGTAGAATGACGGACAGCTTGTTTTATTTTTTCCAAACACCAACTACAGTAGAACTTGTCTAATTCGTCACCTCAAGGGGATTAGAATAAAGTGACGATTAAGGGGAAGTGACGAATTAGGCAAATGGGTGAAAACTATCATAGAAGGAAGTAACTCGTATACATAGTGATTTCATATGTAGTAAAATACAAGGTTATGACGTTATGGTTGAATACAACAATTACTTCCTCTATCTAGACCCCATTTGATCTAAAACCTTAAATATTTAATAACTTTAAAGACTTTCCGCTTTCTCTCAATGGGGAGTCGGGTAGCGCTTCGCACCTCGTGTATAAATTCGATAAACAAATTGCGAGGTGCAACAATTCCCAGATAACCATCCTTAATTTGTTTGAATTCCTACTGGTACTAGCTGCTTAGACATCAAAAGCGCAGCTGCAAATGACGTATTAGCCGAACAAAACGCTTCTAAGAAATAGAAAGAGGTGACGAATTGAGCACATTGACGAATTAGACGATGGTAAATTAGGTGTACAGAAATGTACACAAAAGATAGACATTCTGCCGGGACCGACGAAAAAGTAACGAATTAGACAAATTCTACTGTACAACGTTCCTAACATTTCCTGAAACATATCACTTCAAATTTTCTGTTCTATGGGCACCCAATTGTTTTTTGGCCGTCATTCGCTGTTATTTAGAGGAAGCTAAATTTGTTTGCTTTCTTTCATCAGCAGGGGAGAAAAGCTCTGAAGGGCTCACTTGTGCTTTTGAACAGTCGAATTTCTAGTGGACTTAAACTTAACCGGAAGCGTGTAATTTTTCGGTTATTTTAGTAATTTTTGGGTTGTTTTGCCGGACTGATAACAAGCCCAAAATTTTCACCACCATCTGCAAAGTAGAATGGTTCCTAAATTCGAGTCAACGCTTGAGGAGAGTGATCTCCTGTTGCAGGCAGGCTCACCTAGCTGTGCCGAAACATTAAGAAATTACGTACACAAAGCTTGATGCACATTACAAACAGTGTTTTGCAAAATCGTGCGTTAACTATTCGCCTCTATTCAACAGCGCAAAAATACCACACCATCCTGGGTCACAACTGCGAAGTAAGAAAAGCTTTACCGAAGAACGAATTGGACAAACACAAAGCCAAGCAAACCACCCGTTACGGTGAGTAATGTACTGACCCTCAGCCACCGTTTTTCATGGATTAACAAGATTGATCGTCTTCTTTTCAGACGACAGAGGGCCACCGCCACCGGAGTACTACCGTGAAAGAGAGAGAGGTGAATATTGTAATGTTTTGTTTCCAATCGCGATTAATGTCCGTTATTGCTAATATTATGAGCCGTGATGCTCTTCATGATTTATTTTAACGTTCCTTTCGTTCTGCACTTACAGAGTATCGCCGAAGTCCGCCACCAAGCTGTGAGTTTTTTGAAATGCTTCTGGTTTGTAGAATAATGTTAATTTTTTAAAGTTTTCGTTGCTGTGCTTTAAATCCTAAACGTAATAACGAAAGCAACTCTTCATGTAATTAGTGGCTCACTGTCTGTGGATCGTTCTATTTCGAAGTGTGGGCAACAAGCTATTGTTTAATTTCTGGTGACTGCCGAGTTTAAGTCCTATTTTTATGTGATTGAGCAAACCAGGATTTCTCAACCGGGGCCCTCAGCCCACCTTGGTGGCCACGAGCAGAGGCCTTTACTGAATACCTCCACCGTGATATTACAAACACAAAGTGTAACAATATTAATTATTCGTCAGTGGAAGGGAAAGGGGGCCACAAACCATAAAAGTTTGAGAACCACTGGAATAAACGCTGTTAGTTGGGAATGAAAGCTCAGCGACTAGGATTGAGTCAGTTGCCATTGCCTGGTGAAATAGCGTGATTGGAACCATTTCTGTCTTATTGCAACCTGTACTTCCGTAGTAAACAGTTCTTTCGCAAGTACGGGCAATGCCAAGGCTAGTTTTCAGCAGATCGTGCTTTATTTGGCTTCGTGTGTTGTAATATAGCTTCAATACCTTTACCCTTTTCTTACAGCTTACCCGTACGACCGGTACCATCCAGGTTAGTATTTGACTGCGACTTTTTCACGTAACACCAGTACTGACCTGAGCAGTGACCAGTTTCGTTTAATGGAGTGATGTTGGTTCGATCTAGTTTCCGTCTCATTCTGTTAGAACGACCCTATCAGGCACAAGCGGACGAAAATAATCTTAAATCAGGAGATCCAACAAAAAGTTCAGAGACAGTACTGCCTTTTGCCTATGTTGCTTCACTGTCTTAGCGATACAAGATAACCTGGGAAGAGATGAACGCTTCCCGGCTCTGTCTGCGTGACGTAGGAGCGCCAATTTGTGGCGCCGATTCCGAGTCACAGTATCGTAAAT
>JGI24021J15306_10008105_pt1 | contig 12886 bp, 9 predicted proteins | sample Ectturendosymbi1_FD_15306 | JGI IMG/M metagenome (IMG submission 15306) | reverse complement strand
TATGATAAACAATTACGCGTAAGGAAACTTTTTCTAAATTGTAAATGGACACAAACGTAATGCAACGTTGTCTAACTGCCATACCTGAGTGACGTCAGTTCCGTGTTATTATCAATCATTGCATCTTTTGGCGATCGGAAGTCGAATGACGCAAAGTTGCGCTAACACTTGGCTAAAAGAAGTTGTGCAACTGCAAGTATCAGGAATCTCAAGTATTGGTTTTGATTCGTCTTGCTAGCCGCTCATTTTGCATTTTTATAAAGCTATGTCCCAAACATTTTGGTTGCGTACCGTGTTTAAACTAAATGCAAAATCTTATTCCTGCTGTCCCGTCACAGACTAAATATCTGTTGTCAAACTTCAACTGTACGTACTAACAAATTTATTTCTTTGTTCGCTTTGAAAAAAGTTTTACTTTCTGCAAAATTTCGAAAACGTCGTTGTTTCGCAACAGCAACGGCTCAATTTTTCAAAGAGCAAAAGCCACAGGACTAGCCATTTCGGAAAGGTACTGTTGCTGAAGTGAAACGTTTGTTTTTCAAAGACTACTGTTCGACAGTCGATTACATCAATTGAATTGCTGCCCACTCTGGCAGTGGTCAGTGGTCTTCTACTGCAACTCAAGAATACTTGGATGGTAAAATGGTTTGACACGACAGTGAACACTTTTTGAACACAACAAAACAAGCCCTAGAAAAATTTGAAAGCATACTGGACCTACTGCCAAATAAAATTGTTGCATTGACATATATTTTTGGCAAACCTGTTTCGCCTAATTAGTGCTTATTTTACAATAAAAAGAAAATTCTTCAGCAGAGCCGTAAGTTAAGCTAAAGTATATTAGAAAGAACGTCGGTTGCTGACACTAGCCAAGCTTAAAAATCAGCCTCTGTGATAAAAAATTGTTATAAGGTTGGTATTGACATGTTAAATTGGAAATTAAAGGCGTTCTCAGCAAATTACACGTACTTTGATCGTAAACATGAACAGTGAAGGATTTACCTATAGGCTATATAGGCTTAAGCCTAGGGCCTCAAGATCCAAGGGGGCCTCCAACACACTGGTACGCATAGAGTCAATGGCCGGTGTATGATCATTTGGATTTAACTTCGTCAAAAATTTATGTCTTAATTATTATTCACGAAATTTAGTTTTATTCAACTTTCGTGGTGATAACGCCAAGTCTTCCAACGAGTTTCCATGAATCTCAATATGACGGTTGGTCAAGCCGCATGCCAATTATTGTGTCGATATACTCAAAGCACGCTGGCTGCGTCCTGCATTTGCTGAATCGTACCGTTTGTTACGTGTGACTCTATCAAAAGAGCTTGTGGCTGTTTTTGTTTGAAATGCACCTGATCAGTGGCACAAGTGAAGGGTGGCAGGGATGCGAATCACCACCCCTGCTAAGCTAAATGTAAAAACCGTGTCCCGGCTAGCTTGTATTTTAGTATTTAGGCCTACTATTCTTTTGGTTTCAGTAGAGTGTTGTTTTTTGCGTTTTTCGGAGTGTTTTCCGGTGATTTCGGGCTTTTATATAGGCTTTCAATACCGGATTTTCTATTGTTTCTCAACTATTTTCTGAGTGTTAGCCAGTGGGCTCCCCTCAGCTAAGTTTCTCTGTGGCTCAAACCTCTAGTTACGTCATTGCACCTGATCAAAACAAGGTTGTACTGCAAATAAGAGTTATGTGTAGGGCTAGCAGCATAGTTAATTCTTAGGTGACTGAGCAATACAGTAGTTTCGTCAGCGTTTGTATCGAGTAAAGTTCGATTGGTACTTTTAGATGTGATTTTTTTCCATTTGTAAAGTCATTCAGAAATCAGATTGCTATTGAGTGCTTGCGCAAGTTTGTCCTGCTTCCATGCTAAGCAAATCAGAGATCTTGATGAGCTTCAATAGCAAGCAAAAGTCACTCTGCCAACTGGCAACCACAGAACTCTTCCCCAAAGAAACAAAGAATAGGGAAACAGCTAGAAAATGACAAAAGCGCGTTTGGGTCTGATGCCTTAGATTAGTAATCCTAAGTTTATGCAACCACGCGGAGCTTTATTCCTGAGTTTGATGGTCACTAACTTTTCAGGCGAAAGATCGTTTTCAAGATTCAAAAGAATTAAAAATGAATTGAACAGTCGCAATATTCCAGGAGAGGTTGTTCAAAGTGACAAACTTAGGCAAACAAATTGAAATGAATTCTTAGATATTTTGTTATGAAGAAGGCTAGGTCAAAACCTTTTAACTGTTTACTGTGTTATGTTCAGCCTTACTTGATTCGATGATTGTAGCTTTTTTCATTTCTTTATGCGTTCTTCAATAATGACAGTATAAGCGAAATTTAAACCGGTCCAGTCGCCACGGTGGGCATTGGTGAGCTCAGCCCTTCCAAATTTCAATATGAAACACTATAAATCAGTGAAGATTTTATCAAATTTTCAGAATTGTGAACCTAACAGTTACAACCATTTGGGTGCGTTTAACGTGACGTAGGCCTATTTTGCTCGTGTGTGTGAGATTTTTACAGCCGCGGTAATCGAGTTGCAACGTGGTCTTCACGCTGTGCTTTAAAGTCTTTATGCCGCCACACATGCTATATAGGTGCAGTGTGCTTGTTTTTTTTAACACAAGTAAGAAAAACAGATGTGATTCTTGAAAAAACGTAGACCATGTGTTTTACTAAATATTTCGATTGTGGCGATTTCGGTTGGTTTGCCTGCGGCAGTTAATAATCCTGTTCCCACCAGCCAAGTAGGATTTCAACAATTCCGTGCAATTCAACACTTTTGCGTCGAAGGCAGCAACAAACGCAGTGATTGTGGGAACTTTAGTAATGATTTAGAATTTTTTACTAACCGTACCTTCAGAGAGTCATTTTCTGATTTTGGCAATTAGATTTTACGCTTTCCGTTTTTTTCCTCGCAACAATGGGAGAGGGGCCTCACAATAGTGGATTAGCCTTGGGCCTCGCATCAGTTAAATCCGGCTCTGAACATGAATATTGCGAGTATGGTATAGAAAATCAAGCTTTGGTATACTGTTTAGTCTGCTGTAATTTTACTTACTTTATTCTCATTTTTAAAACGCGTGTTTTGAAGTTTGCTCTTCTGAATTCAACTTTAACTCCGAGTTTTCGAAATAATTTTTGGGATTAAACCGTTTTATGAAGATTATGTTGATTGTGCAAACTGCAAAGTAGTATCTCATTTTCCTCAAGTTTAATTAAACCGAGTTACATCATATTTTGTCCAAATATCATTGTTTTTTGTTGCGCACATGTCAAAAGTAAATTGATTTTTCTGGGCAGATTTAACATTTTTACATTTTTGCGCATTGAAAACTTTTTTGGACACTTGTAACCTGCAGGTCTGTTCATATGAAATATTTTACTCAGTTTTGTTTGCTAAAACTGGATTTTGCTTGTGTCTGTCTGCAAAGAACAATGGTATGAAACTGGTAACTGATATACTGCCCTCACACAAACGCCACCAGTGTAGTATTTGCCAAACGACCGTCTGAAAAGGCAAAGGATGTCGTATTATAAGCATCATTTAAAAGGGCTGTAACTAAGCAGGTATGCGTACATGTTTACATCATTTCCTGTTTTCAATCTCTACGTGCACCCTCTCTCAGTTGTATGGTGCATCTAGGTGTTGAGGTTGAGCTTTCAGAGTTGCACTACTCTCACGTTTGGCAATACCAAAAGTGCGTTAAAATATCTGCAGTACTTGACAATCTACTTGTATTTTGGGCGTCTGCAAGTTTTTGTAGGATATATTCTGTATTTCCAAAGCCAAAACATGATTAAACCAATACCGCGTCAAAATTTATCGGAATCTTGTTGTGACTAATCGACAAGTTTGAATGCAGTTCAGCCGGTAAATTTCTTCGTTTCCAAAAAAATCTATATTCACCATTGAGGTAAAAGTTCTTATTAAAAATCTCGCAAACAATATGTGCATGTGGAGGATTCTATTTTTGACTGAAACTGACAACTGTGTCCACACCTTCATCACCACACTCCATCAATTATAAACAAAGCTGTGTTGCTTAATGTGGGTGATTTGATTTTTATTGATGTGGAAATAAAATGTTATGTGAAAACTTGAAAACTCTTTACGTACTCTGTTTGCAATAAAAAGATCAATTTTGTTCAGTAAAATGCGCATGTACTTACTTGTAGTTTAAAGATCCGCAGATTTGTATTCAATCTATATACATTGCTTTTTATCAAGGCTTGGGTTAAGCTGTGGTGCAGATTTTTTCAATTGGCAGCAAACAAAGTTATGCAAACAACTTTGGATGCAAAGCTTCCCTGTGATAACAATAACAAATAAGATTACTTCATCTATTTAGATGCAAAAATTTGAAACTTTTTAAACCTTGCAACTATTACCTGAATTTCCTAAATGTTCTGGAATAGAAACTGACGAGTAACCTTTTTCTGTTGTGGCTCCAAAACGTGTATTTACGTTTTAGAAAATAGAGATTCCAATTGACAAGGAGAGTGAAATCACTTTCCTCTATATCTATGCGATGTAGAAAGTCGATAAGGTTGATGAAATGGTTTTGCGAACTGAAGTAGGCCCTAAATCAATACCTGTGAGAACCCCAGTCCACCTTCCGGACTCGGTCAAAATGGAAAATCAATTCATAAGTGTTTTTCAGCGTTTTTTTCATTTTTGAGCTTTGTTTGAAACCCATCGATACTTTATCATGTCGGGCTAGACCAAAACTGTTTCGTTCAGGTGCAGGAAATAAAATCTAAACATTTTTCAAACGCGTTGAGGGCCTTTACGTTATCAGCAGCATACGTCAAGCAGTCGCTCAAAAATTGGACAAAATCCACGTCTTATGTGCCCAAGTTATGTAAATCTACTTCGGGAGTCGGTATTGTAACGCAAAGTCCCACTCGGCTTCGATTGCACATGTGCTGGTGTACATCACAAGCGTGTAAATATAAAAAGCGCAATCATAATGGCGGCTACATTGACTTCTTGTTCAAACTGCAAAACTGCCTGCAACAAGCATATTGCAGATCTTGCACTTATAGCATCGAGATTTTCACAAGCACTTTTGCAGGAAAATTTTACGAGTAAATGGTGGTTTTGGTCCAGAGTACAAGCTAGGAACATCACTAAAAACAAACTTTTAAAGCTTGTCAATTGAACGAAAATGGACTTTCTATTCGCCGTCTTAAGTCTGAATTGAATTATTCAGAAAAAAGCTCCAAAAATGGACGTCTTATTGATGATTCTTTGAAAACAAGGGGTATTACATGTTCAAGTGTTGAGACTTGGTTGTTATTTTCCCCAATCCAATCTAAATTTCTGGCTACATGCCTGGATCCGCCNCTGCTCGAACATTNAATATTTTCAATCTTTATTGGGGAACAGACACCTTGTTTTTTGATGTAAATGATATACTANTTTCTGCGACCAACTCCCAACAACCTTACAAGTTTAGGCGACTGTATTGCGTACTATTTGTTTGTAGTCTTTGATCAAGCAACTAATGTCATCTTTTCTGCTTTCCCATTTTTGACATTGGCGGTTTCATTAGGAACTGCATTTATTTGTTATGTTGTTTCAGGCGTCACAGAATCACAAACACCCGTCGGAATTAATTTGACTGTAACTCGCTACAAGCCATTTCTGCACACCTGAAATAGAACGTATTTTTCATTGATCGGTTAAGTAACTTTGCTTTCATCACGTCAAAGCAATTGAACAATAATTCAACGCCTAAAAGTTTCATAATAAGCATTCGTCCAATGTGCAATCAAGCAAACACAAATTTTCGTCTGATTTAACAGGGCCGCCATCAGCTAAATTGTTTTTGGGGAGCAATGTGATTGTAACCATGAAAGTTATTGGTACTTTCAAAATATTTTTTAATTTTCGGGAGAAAGCAAGTGCCCGGTTTCCCCTCTGGTTACGGACCGGTGTCTTAATATTTGCGATCAACGCTGAACTAACAGAACGATTCGGCTTCTGAAAACACGACTATATCATATTTTTCCAAATAAAAACCCATCGTTGACCCGTTTCATTTCTTAACTACTTGCACTTTACTACTTTCCGCCTACACTTTCGTGGTTTCAACCCACTTTATGCCCCAAAGGTGCTTTCTGCTTCTATTTCAAATGTGGCATAAAAATATCACTAGTTAAGTGAATGAAGATTTCAACAGTTATTTTTAAGTTTTAACCACCTATTCAAACCTGTATCTTACCATAAATGACGCAAGGTTAATATTTCACCTTGCATCCAGGTTTGCCAGATGCTTGACATAAAATATGGCAAACGTTTATCCAGTTCATGGCAAATTCTTGGCAATAAGATTTTGAAAATGGCAATATTATTGGCATTGTAGATTTTTCGATAGTAATGTTTTTTGGCAATTCATATCTTTTGCATATTTTCATTTGTTAAAGTTTGGCAATTGTAAAAAGTTCTGTTTTACCGGAAATGAAGATGTCTACTGAGCAGGCAAAATAAAAACTCTGCTTAGATCAGGGGTCGGCAAACACCGGGCAGCGGCCTCTTGCCAGTCCGTGAAGAAATTGTTACTGGACCGTGTGGAACAATCTTCAGAAATCCCAGTCTCCACTATAGGAGATGAGTAGCCAATGCCAAATAGGTCCAAAAGTAAGTGACGAGAACGACTGACAAAAGAAACATGCTGCAGGTGCCATTGACTACCACAACCCCTGCAGGTCGGAGTGTCTCATTGCGACAAAGCGATCCCAGATCTCCAACTGAATCAGTGCCATGATGACTTACGAATTGGAATAAATTTTCTTGTGTCAAGCATTCAATATTATATTGAGGGCTGGTCCGCAAAATAATGCCAGGCTGAAACCGGTCTGCAGAGAGAAAAAAGTTGCCGACAGAGCCCTATCAGCCACCCTCCATACCCTTCGATTGGGGGGTATAGAGAGCCCAAAATTTAGCCTGTCGACACGACGGGGCGTTTGTGGGCTTAGCCCTTTCAAGCAAAACCTCAAGCCCCCAAAATTGAACCACTAGAAATCAATGAAGTTTTATAACTCCGTATTCTGTTCTGTCCTGTTGGACAGAGCACTACATGCCACTGTTACCTAGGCTAGACTAACATCGCCTGATAAGTTTAGATGCGTTTGTGTGGTAGTAAACGTATTTGCAGCTTGAGTGTAAAGCAGGGGTGGGGACATTCGTACAATCACGTGCCGCATGAATTCTGATTTTCGCCGGCGGGCCGCAAAATCAATTAATAATTCTACCTTTGTCTAACTATCAGGTAGAGTGACTACTCTTAACGCACTATCCATGTATCTGCTTGTCATGGAGCTTCGTTTTGACGCGATGTTGTACTCTAACATGGGCAACGAAAATTCTGATGCGGGCCATATCAAATGTTCACGCGGGCCGCGTTTGGGCCTCGGGCCGCAAGTTCCACACCCCTGGTGTAAAGCGTCAGTATTCATTGCTTGGAGTGTTGAACGTAAAGTTAGCCCATATGACTAGTTGTGCACGTCCAGAGGTCAGACGTCCACTTGATCAACGTATTTTGTGTTGTGACTGTTGTGAAAAAAATGCATTATGGCTAACCCAGCCAGTCTTCTCGTATTTTGTACTGAATAGAAGCAAGAAACCTTTGGTGCTTAAGACCAAAGTTACGTACGCTAACCATACCCTCAACTCTAAGAACGATAGTAAATTAGTAGGGACAAGTTTCTCAAATATCTTTGAAAAGTGAGACAGCAAGGATGTAGGTCTATAGTTACTTGGTTGCGTTTTGTCTCCAGATTTATAGACAGGTATTACTTTTGCGAGCTTTGATTTTGTTGGAAAAACGCTATCGGTAATGCAGAGGTTATACAGGTCAGCTAGGTAGGGTGCAATTACATGTTTACTAATTTTTAAGGACGAAACGAGAAGATCGTATATATCATTAGATTTTGAAGGATTGAGTAAATTAATTTGTAATCAAAACAACGTCTTCTGGTAGAACTGGACTAAGAAAGAAAGAATGTGTGACAGAAGAACCTAAGGTGTGAGCACCTGGGCTGTCGGTGGAATAGAAGCGAGAGTGGGTTTGCAGATATTCAACATTGTTTTGGTGTTTAATTTTCCTTCTGAATAAACGTTTTTTGTTTTTATAGATTTTAATATACCTTTGGTTATCCAGGATTTAGGGCAGATGCTAACTCAGTTTTTCTTCTGCATAATTTCACTAAAGGGCTATGTGTGTTGATTACATCAACAAAAGTGTCCAAGAATAATGTAAATTTAGAATCAGCATCTGATGAGGTATTAGAGAGATTGGAGAAATGGATATTTCCACAATATTTTGTTTTTTTTTATAAGTTTCCATTGCCTTCAACTCTATTACTGCCCCTCCCTTCCCTACCGCTGATCCGGCGTCCCTGCTGTTATCAACTAAAAATCAGTTGTATGATTATACAGCATTACTAGTGAACTTTCATAGTATCACGAACCAAGATTTAAAAATCAAGCTAAACAATAACTAAAGAACAAATGCTATGGCAGAACTCGATAAGGAAAACACTGTTTCCTATAAATTTAAGTAATGGTTGTATTTGATCAAAAACATGCGAGTTACATTTCCAAAATAGAAAATATAACCTACAAATATTAAAAAAGGTTAACACGTTTTTAAATAAAGCAGTAAACTATTCATCAGCTTGATTTTATTATAGAATATCATGTGAAAGCCATTTCGTTTTAGAGCACTTTCCCTCACAAAATAGCACGTCACCTAAAGATTTGCAATTACAACCTAAATTCTGAAAGATACGTTTCGCCTTGTATTGAAGTGAAACGATTTGAGGAAAGCATGTTTTCCTGCATGTGGGTATTGCAACAGGCTGCAATGTTATAGGCCGACGCAATTTTCTGGCGCAGAAGCTGGAAGCGAAAACTGTGAGTTTGGTATGTGTGCATTGTTATGAGCACCGCTTCGCTTAGGCCCGTTAGTACAGTATCCTGCCGCAGATTTGTACAATATGGTGTACGAAAATTCGAAACCACTTCAGTGCAATTATGAAAGTGTTTTACTATTTCACCGTTGCGATCGGCTTGCCTGGCGATGCATCAGATTAGATAGAATGAAGACAAAAGGTCGGCAGTTGCAGCGCGCATGCAAAACAACGTGGTTGTCGAGTGAGGCAAACGTAAGAGTTAGGAGTGAGATTTTGGCTATTTGGGCCGCACTGAGGCAGCTGTCGAAACTAAATTGCGGCTTGTAAAAATACATGGTTCATCATGGTGCTTTCCTTTGTCGACATTGCTACTTCACTTGACAGAACTGAGAGTAAAGTTTTTCATGCGGAATGTTTTAACTTTGCGCAAATGAAAGCTTCCATACAACTGTGCATCAATAAGCTCTCTGACGCCGCTGCTAAACCTGAGATTAAAGCTGATTAGGAAAAGTTTGACAGCGAATTAGAGGAACTTACAACGCCGGATGGTTTGGTTGATCCGTGTGTGTCAAGTGGTACGTCGTTTTGGAAGTACACCGAAAGATTGGCAAAGTGATCGTCGCCATACACAAAAAGGGAGACGGGAGTGAATACANCAACTACATGGGCATCTATCTCCTTAGCCTCCCTGGAAAAGTGTATGCCAAGTGTTTTGTAAAAAGATGCAGCGAAAAAATTGAACCAACGTTGGATGATACCCGATGCCGTTTTCGTCGCGGCCGTAGCACTACAGACCAAATTTCCACTCTCCAGAAAAATTTCGAGAAATCTTGGGAGCATGCCAAAGACGTATACAGATGTTTTGTCGACCTCGAGGAAGCATACGACCGGCTTCCTCGTGAAAAACGTTGGGGATTGTTGCGGGAGTACGGTGTTGACGGGTGCCTCTTGCTGGCCGTCAAGTCACTGTATTCCTGCTCAGAAGTTTGTGTCCGTGGCGGCGGTGTCAATCACAACTGTTCACCGTGGGTGCTGGACTCCGACAAGGCGTGTGCTGTCAACAATCCTCTTCATAGTCTATATTAAAATCTCCAAACTACGGCCTGTGGACTGCCTCCGGCCCGCCAAGCCATTTCATCCGCCCGCAAAACACATTTTGCCAATAATGAAAAAATAATATATCTAGGAAATATGTGCTGATTTGGTAGAATGTAACATATCCCAAAACAATCACATTAGGCAAGATGTCCGGCCCTCGAATTGTTGTGCAATAGCTTTTGTAGCCCTCTCCTACAACATTTATAGCAGGGGTTCTCAACCTTTTCAAGCATGTGGCCCAATTATTAAACAAACAGAGAGTCCGTGGCCCACTGACTGCAAAAATTCCCCAATGCGACAACTGTTGCACATGCACAGAGCAAATATAAAAACAAATTTAATAACGCAACGTACGCTGCAATCAGTGCGAAGGCAGAGCCTGTTTGTTGTTAGGAAGCAAAGATATTCGAGTTTAAATGCATGATAAACGCATAGATCAAGTTATTTTCATGGGAACAAGAGCCGCCTGATTGCTTCAAAGTGCCTTCAGTAACTGCATATTGTACACAACCTGGTAGGCTATGTGAAAATTTCCATGTCGCAACTATTTCCGATGCATAATGACGAAAGCGAGCGTATTACGACGTTTGCAGCTCAAGAACAACCTTCGATTTTGATTTAAGGTTCATCTTGCAAAACCCCACTCCATTTCACCAATGCCAGGATGTGGCCTGTCAAAAACTCTTCCGTGTCTCCCTAGTGGCCCTTGGCCCCTAGGTTGAGAAACTCTGATTTAGAGACTCTTGGTCTATATCAACCGGGTAGACAGTCACAGACGAGTCGAAGGAGGAAAGCTGCTGGGAACTGCAAGATCACCCCTGTGCTCTTTGCGGACGCATTGGCATTGCTGGCATCTTCTTTGCCAGATGTCTTTCCGCTTTCTTCTGTGTGCGACCGAGCCGGAATGAAAATCAGCACTAAAAAATCGAGGTATTGTGTCTCTCAAGGCGCCTAAGGCAGTGTATTCTGCAAGTGAGAGGAAAATCACTGCAGCAGGTGGAGAATTTCAAGTACAGTACCTTGGGTGACGGAAGAACAAAGAGAGAGATTGATACGCGGATTCCGAAAGTATTTGCAGTTCCACGTGAGCTTTAGCACTCTGTGGTGACAAAACGGAACTTTCAAAGACCGCAAAACTTTCAGTTTAATCGGCCTTTGCTCCAATCCTTACCTATGGTCATTAATTTTGGGTAACGACTAAAGAAATGCTGTCCCAAGAAATAGCGGCAGAGATGGGATATTTGCAAAGAGTTTTCGGTATGACACTTTGTGACAAAGTGCACAGGTCGGAAATCCGTAAAGCCCGGAATGTCGAGCCACTTATGCGAATCAACAGATCCCAGCTACGTTGGTTCGGCCATGTGTTCAGAATGTCCCAGAACAGATTGGCGAAGCAAGTTCTGCTGACGACATCCACGAGAAAACGGCCCTTAGGTCATCCAAGTACCATCTGGCGTGACTACATCTTCGACCTTGCCAGGTCCCGCTTTGGTGTGCATCCAGTGGACAATCTGATATTGCTGTTGATCGTGAGGCGTTTCGGGTTCTCTTAAGGCTGCTGCCCCGCGACACTCCTAACAGCAAAAGCGGGCACGGAAATGATTGAATGAATGGGTATGGACATTGAAGCTTTCTATTTGTAAAGTTTTTTTTCGTTTGTTTAAAAAAATTAATGTCGTGTTCAAATAAACAAGCATGCTTGAACGGAAACTTGCGCTTTTGTGAAAATCAGCAAAAAGTATCAGACGTTGAAGGGAAAATGTGCTCGATTGTGGATTGCTGCAAATCAAATCAAACGGCCACCAGTGATCGCTGCGTTGCAGGCACTTTGATTAATCTAGAAGATAAAGATACGTCTTCTCAGATATGGATGAGTATCACCACGATTGAATGAAACCAACGTGAAGCATCCCTTTTAAATGTTTAAAACAAAAGTTCAAGGCATTTTGGTATTATTTAAGTTTTCAAAATTTAACATTCGCACTGTAAACGCCTGAGATGGAGTTTCATGCCTCTTTGACGATATCCGTAAACACCCAGAAACTTTCGATCAGTGCCGTAGCGAGAAGGGCCCAGACAAGGGGCCCATGCATGAGGCACACTCGACATGAGCATGGGTTACACTGGACCGGTCAATAAAAAGTTGGATTGCATGCATTGCATAATGTTAACGTGATATCCCATTTAAAATAGGCACTTGCTGACTGCTTCTCCACTGTTTTCACATTTTAATTATCGACAATCACTGTATGGCAAAACAAATTTGTGTGATTACCTGTATGGCAAAACAAATTTGTATGAATAGATGTTTCAATTGCCAACGTGCATGTTCGCCCAAAATGTTTTTATTCTATCTACACTTTAAGAACCGCAAAAGCCACTTCAGTAGCCCCTGAGACAATTTTTGGCCATAACACGTCAACACGTTGCGCTAGAAATTCTGTGAAGACATCAAAAGATACCTCATTAACACAGGTAAATTGGCATTGAATTTTTTCACTGGTTCCAATAGCGTCCCAAAGGCGACGACGTCACACTGCAAAAATTTTTTCACGTGCCAATTTACACGTTTGTTTCAAAGGAAAGTACACACTAATCCACATCTTATGATGTCTTTACGGATCCTGTAATGCGATCGCTCGGCGAGTTATGTACGAAATTGCCTCAAGTGTGATTTAGGTGGCTATGGCGGTACTAGGTCCTGCAGAAATCCCCTTTTGCTTCGTGCATAGCTGTGATTTAACAACGTCGCCAGTAAGGGGTTTCCACTACATCTCGGATCAGGCCCGCAACCAGAGAGAGCCAATCGAGCAATTGTCCCCCCCGAAATTTTTAAAAACGTATGTATTTGTTAAGTAGACCAACAAG
>JGI24021J15306_10008103_pt1 | contig 12887 bp, 4 predicted proteins | sample Ectturendosymbi1_FD_15306 | JGI IMG/M metagenome (IMG submission 15306) | reverse complement strand
TAAATTTGCGTGTCGCAAATCCGCAATGAAAAAGTTTGCTCCGCAGTTGCGGACTTGCGGTTTTGCGGACTACCTGTCGCAAACTCCCAGCACTGGTTATTATGTATCAAAAATGACAACTTCCACTAACTACAAAAAGTAGGAAGTCCATGGAACAATAGAGACACAATTTAAAAAGCGTCAACTGCAATAATCACTGATTTGTCTCGTGCATTATCAAGCAAACAGCAAAAAACCTGAGTCAACAGATTATCTAGGACACACCACCTTTGTTCCAAAACGTTTCATTAAAAACAACACAGTACAAATACACTAAAAATGACACCTATAGTGAAAATGATGAGAGAATCATAAAATATGTTTTAATGCTGACTTTGACACTTTCGCACCCGGTCTAAATCAAGCGGTTCACGCTAAAACAACCGGATCGCACGTGGCTTTGCGCGTGCGTAACTCGGGTGCCAAAAGTGGCAGAGAGCTGTTCAAGGGCTCAAAAGATGCAGCATGTCTTTAGTGTGCGTTAAAATAAATTTTTTGGTTGGGGATGTGGATTTTTTGTGAGTGACGTCATAAATGGAGGACTTTCAGGCCACCTCGGCCCACTTCACCTGGCCCTGGGCTTAAACTGTTAGATGGTAGTATTTCGCTGAAGTTTTTATTGGAAACTAAGCTACAATCTGAATCTTTTGATACTTTGGATGACCTGCTGGGGTTTTGGGTTCAAAAGTTATGATGTTAGTTAGGAAAAATATTAGACTAATTAGCTAATTAATTAATTTGTTTATTTTAAATCATAACTTTTGAACCAGAAACGTTAGAAAGTCGATCAAAGGCTCAAAAGACTTGGACTAGAGTCTAGTTTCTAATAAAAACTTCAGCGAAATACTTTGGCCTAGCGGTTGGGCCCTAGGCCAGATAACATGAGCCAAAATAGCCCCAAAACTACTTCACTTATGACGTCACTCACAAAAAATCTGCGAACCCCAACCGAAAAATTTTTTTGGGTGCAGGCTAGAAGACTGGCCTATCCTTTTGAGCCCTTAAACAGCTCTCTAGTGCAATTGGCAGAGGAGCTGTGGTATTGGTAAGGTAACCAGCAACTGCTGGTTTTAGGCCGATTTCAAAGTACGAATATATCGTACCCCGGATCTCAAAGTGTTAAGAAATAAAATACATGGAACACATTGATGACCTTTTTTGGCCTTTGGTTATGCAGCAGCAAATCAAATAGTTTTAGTTATCATATACAAACAAATTCTTATTTCAGCTAAAATTTAAAATAATTATTAACTTACTAAGAAATTAGACAATTACGCTACGGTTTTCTAACTGCTATACACAGGAAAAAATATCCATACTTAACAAAATAATTTTTAGTTGCTTCAAGCATAAGCCACGAATCTCAAACTCATACTGCTCTGAGGTTTGATTGATTAGTTTATTGTTTCAGACTCAGCAATAAACAGAAGCAATTCAAAAAGCCATCACGCAATAAGTAAATGAATTGTCAGCAAACATTAGAATAAATGAAAATACAATACTATTATAGCTGAAACAAAAAGTTGGACTGTTTCATATAGGATTGATGAAGGACCATGGAGGTCATCTAATCAACCAACCTTATTTATCACTGTTTGAAAAGCGTTGAAAAACTACAGTTGGAGATCAAATAAGCATAGTTAGGAAAACAAACACAGAACATGGTGAAGTAACTTTACAGATGAAAGTGCATGCCTATGTACACAAATGAGTGGATGAAATATAATTGAGGAAATTTGATGTGGTTAAAATATGTTTAAACAAAATTTTCAAATAAAGTGAAAGAAAAATAATGGATGAGGTACAAAAGAAAAACAAAACAGAAAAAAACAACTTTAATGCAGAAAAAATAGGGCATGCACAGGAAAAAACAAGAGACAAAAAGCAAAGATACATAAACATAAATAAACAAAATTATAAATTACTGTAACTCAGTATTTTGTTCTGGAATAATTGGAATGCTGCTAAAGTTCATAATCATGTATATTTTTTATGTAGAAGGTGTTTCTTAAGTTTCCATTTGATGGTAAAAGTGGCAGAGGACTTACTGTAGTCTGGTACAGAAGACCACCATTTTGGGCCAATCAATGCAAGGGAACATTTTCCTGAGGAAGAGTTAGCTCTAGGTAAAAACAGGTTGTTAGAGGTTGGTAGTCTTGTGCAGTAAGAATGAATTAGCTGATTGGAATAAAATAGTAATTAAAATGGTTTGGAAGCAGTTTGCTGTAATAAGAATGCATGAATTTGCGTACTGATGAAGTATAAAGTTTTGTTAAGGCATAAGATGTTTAAGTGCTGGAAAGGCTCTTCCAAAGAATGCCATGTTAGTTGGTCTTATTAGTTTCATAGCTTTTTTTTGGAGTTCAATGATAGGCTGAATGTTTGCGTTTGAAGCAGGTCCCCAATTGAGGATTAATTAAGGTAAGGGTGGATTAATGAGTTATAGACAACTTTCAATAAAGATTGTGCTATGTAATGTTTAAGTTTGGATAGAATTCCACAAGCTCCTGATACTTGAGTTTCACCTTTTATACGTGAAGTTTCTGGGTTTGCTCATTGTCAAGAAACACACCTAGGTATTTTAAGCTATCTTTGGGGGAAATGCTATGGTTAATAACCGTTATTTATAATAACTTTTATGCTTTAGCTTCCACATGCGCCAAAATTTTGGCACAAAATGACGCCAACACATTCAGCCATAACTCGCCAGCAGATCGAGATAAAGAGCTGTTCAAACCCTCCAAAGATGTGGACTTATAGTTCCGATTTAAAAAAATTGGAAAATTTTAGATTTGAGTTTTTTATACGTAACGTCATAGTGACAGTAGGTTTATGCCTTTTTTTTGAACCACAAAAGGAAACATTTTGTTTTGTTTAAAAAAAAGCTAGGTGAAAATCTGCATCTTTAGAGCCCTTCTAGCATTTGTGGTTGGCAGGTTATGACCCAAAAACCACAAAATAAACAATCGAAGAATTAATTAATTCCGTAGGGATGAATTATATAAATTATTGTTTTGCAAACACTGGAACTGCAATTGTTGTACATTCTTAAAAAATCAGACACGGGTTTACATTTAGGGTTAGGGCAGTGGTTCCCAATGGTTTTTGATGGATTCTTGCCTTTGCTCATTCTGGAACTTTTCATTCCCTCCCTATGGAACTTTCATTTCCTCCCATGTTCACGTTCATAGGCTAGTATTAACTACAATTGGAACAATGGTCTTCGTTGACAACAATAGCTTGATTAACACTTTGAGAGCCAGCATATGATATATTCGTACCTAGATTTCGGCCTAAAACTAGCAGTTGTCGATTGCCTCAACAACGCCATAGCTTCTCCGCCGATTGCACTAGAGAGCTGTTCAAGGGCTCAAACGGATCGACTAGTCTTCTAGTCTGCACTCGAAAAATAATTTTTGGTTGGGGTTGCAGTTTTTTTGTGAGTGACGTCATAAGTGAAGTAGTTTTGGGTCTATTTTGGCTCGTGTTACCTGGCCTAGGGCCCAAACGCTAGGCCAATGTATTTCGCTGAAGTTTTCATTGGAAACTCGATGAGTCCGCGTCTTTTGAACCTTTGATCGACTTTCTAACGTTTCTGGTTCAAAAGTTATGATCTAAAATAAACAAATTAATTAATTATCTAGTTAGCTAATTAGTCACATGTTTTTATTACATCAGATCATAACTTTTCAACCTGAAACCCCAGCAGGTCATCCAAAGTATCAAAAGGTTCGGATTGTAGTCTAGTTTCCAATAAAAGCTTCAGCGAAATACTACCATCTAACAGTTTGAGCCCAGGGCCAGGTGAAGTGGGCCAAGGTGGCCTAAAAGTCCTCCACTTATGACGTCACTCACAAAAAATCCGCATCCTCCAACCAACAAATTTTTTTTCGAGTGCAAGCTACAAGACATGCTGCGTCTTTTGAGCTTTTGACCGGGTCGATGACGGTGTTTTTTTCGAAAAAATCCCCGAAAGCGGCCGGACCCAAAAGTGTTAATAAAAGTGGAAAAAAAACATTTTTTTGTCAAATAATAGCACTAAAGTTTGTCAACAAAAACATGTGATAGTCCACCAAAAAAATTGTAAAAAAAATAAAATGATATACCTAATTGGAAGAGCTAATGTCAACTTGAAAAAGAAGCACAACACTTACAATGAATAGGTAACTTAACACTTTGAGAACCGGCCTACGATATATTTGTACCTAGATTTGGGCCTAAAACCAGCAGTTTTTGGTTGCCTTACCAATTCCATCGCTCCTCTGCCTATTGCACTAGAAAGCTGTTCAAGGACTCAAACGGATCAGCCAGCCTTATAGTCTGCACTCGAAACAAAATTTTTTTGTTAGGGATTTTTTGTGGGTGACGTCATAAATGAAGCAAAAAATTTTTTTCGAGTACAGACTAGAAGACTTGCCGTGTCTTTTGAGGCTTTTACCGGGTCTGTAGCACTGACTGGACTGGAGGAATTCCCACGCAAAACCACATGCGTTTCAGTGTTTTTTTCTCGAAAACCCCTGAAAGCGACAAGACACCAAAGTGTTAAAAATGAAGTGGAAATTCCTCTCCTAAACTCATGAAATTCCACCCTGAGGAAGAATTGGGTTAGGGTTTAACATTTAGTGTGGAGGGTTATGGCAGGGTTAGGGTTACAAAAAATTAACAGCCACTAACATTCTTTACTCTGAGAAGCAACTGACATATATATAAGTAGTCACATATTTCACAGAAGTCAGCAGTTTCTCTTCATACAGTTTTTTAGTTTTTCCAAAACAAAAAGCAGATATGGTTGTTTAGACACTGCCTTCACCAAAAGACCAAATAAAGGACAGCACTGTTTATGAATTAGGGGCCTTTGATTACTAATGTAACGGACCAGCACACAACCTCACTGATGACAAAGTCTTCTATCATCAAGGCTGGATACATTATCTGCTTATTGTACTGTGCTGTGGTATGAGACTAAGACATCCTTTTGTCTTCAGTAAATTAATGTTGCCAAGTGTATCAATTCAAAAAAATATAAGTCAAGTCCAAATACATGGTAAAAATATAATTGTTTTATGCTCAAATTTTTTCATGTTTTCAAAAATGCTTAAACTACTTTGAATAGCAAAGTTTAGCATCGCACAACATAATTATATACATGGTTTTTCAATGGAAGCAAAATATTATTTTATGTTTGGTAGTGGTGTACTGATTTGTAGATTATGCAAAAATTTCGTAACTTTTATTTATTTGATAAAACCTTTGGAAAAGCTAAGAAAAAATGATGCAAGTTTACTGTTAACACATACAGTAGAATTGCTCTATAACATCACTTCATGGGACTGGAGAAAAAGCGTCATTGTAGGCGAACTAATGTTATAGCCAAACTATAATAAATAATTCTTAAAATGGCTTTTAGTTCAATGCCAAAGTTTGGCAATGGTTAAAACTGTTCTTTGATTAGGATTGCCACGGACTCTATTGTGTTTTGGCAGATACTCTAATAAGTGAGAAATTATTTTGTCTTTATTATTTAATACTTTAGTCAACATCATTGTTAGGATATCAACATCTTTTGCAAGTTTTGCCACCTTCATACCATTTTTGCTATTGAGCAAAACAACAATGTCATAGTCATACTTTTTCCACAATGGGATACTAGTACCTTTTTTGCTTGACAATGCTCCACTATAACTATCAATCACACTGACTACAGTCGTAACAATCCCTGGTACAGTGCAGTAAAACTCATGAAATGATTTGCCACCATTGTCCATTGGTGATGATGACTGAATCCTTGATGTCATTTCCACGTCACACTTGCCACAACTCAACAATTCAACACAACTCAACTCAACAATTGGCATTTGAACTTAAATGCATTCCTATTTGGTCACAAAATGTTTGTGTGGTGGCTCCACATATCATAGACAAACTTGTACTTTAAAGTGAAAAGAAAACTTGTCACTGTTGTTATAAAAAAATATCACAATATTTTGCGGGATCAACAAAAAGCATCATTATAGGGGATGTGATAATACAGCTGAGTTCATTGTAGCCAAACACAAATGCACATAAAATATGGGAGCGTCATTATAGGCGGAAGTGTCATTATAGGTAAATTGTACTGTATTTGCAGACTAAGTAATATATTTTTAAATACTTTTCTAAAAAAGACAAATTTGCTCAAATAATCACTTCCTTTAAGCCTAAAGATATAATCTCATTAAGGCTGCAAAACTGAACAAATATAACATTGTGAGCTATCAGCATCCATGAATGCTCCTCATAAGATAAGTTTGATAAGACATTCACATTGCATTTCACACTAATTACTTTGTGTTTTATTTAGGCAGAATGATTATTTTTATGAAAGTTTTTTTCTGTGGTTATTGCTTTAGTCCCATGACTTATGTGGTTGACAAGAGTCTAGTTGTAGCAAAAAACATCATTGCTAGAATTAGGCCACTGGCTGTAAGCACTAAAATGCTACGCCAAGTATCAAAAATATAGTTAATACTGTGTATCCTAATAAGCTAGTACGGTAGATATCATGACACTGACAAGCACTCATTTTAAACCATCTGCTTTGCCTGTATCTCAGCACATGGATGGTGAAATACATATTTAGATGTATAATTTTTACTGTTGCATGTAAAAGGCGGAGCTCTGTAAATAGCGGAGGTTTGATGACGTAACTAGAGTGGAAAAAAGTTGCATTGCAAAATCAAAAAAAGGAAAAAAGTGAAGGAAAAATGTTGTATCATTGCAACTTTATAGCCTATGCGTTTCCCCCAAACATGGATGATAGAATACATGGAAGTTTGCGATGTTTAAAAATTTTATACATTCACAACTGTTGAAACCTATTTTTGGCCCCGAACCATTGTGATACTCAGATATCCAAAAATAATAAAACTTCAAAATAGACTTTTTTTACCATAGTGTAACATCACCTTTTGCAGTAAAATCATTTTTGCTACCATTTACTTCTCATTGCTCAATGAAAAAAATATTGGTTTTAACGACTTTGGTTATGTCATCAAACCTCCGCAACCAAGCTCTGCTATTTACGGAGCTCTGCCTTTCACAGGCAACCAATTTTTACCACTCATTCAACAACACAGTGGTATTTTCAAGTACTGAAGTAGTGGAATGATGCCAAAAGGAATAAATTCACAGGAAAGGAAGGTATACTTCATGATACCAGCATAGACATATAAACAAAAAGGCAGTCTATTTTGCCACCAAGATTGCAGCAGCAAAAGGCTTGGTAGAAACAAAGTAAACGTTAATGTAACTAAAAGATTAAGATAAACCTACAACTTAACCTTTTACCTTTACCCTAACCGTAGCCCAAACCTAACACTAAGTTAACGCTAAGCTAACACTGACCTAACCCTAACCTCACGCTAAGAAAGCTAACGCTAAGCAAGCTAACGTATTAAATCTAATGCTAAGCAAACAGTAACACTAAAACCTAACACTACGATCTGTAGCCGCCAGTATATCGCCGGTAAAATAAACACAACCATTTTAAAATTATCCAAAACAGCCAGATGCTGCTGAAGAATAACTCGATCACTAAAATAGGAAATTCTAAAATCACCAGGCCTACTGTAGATAACTGAACTGAGGAACCAGCGACAAAAGGCAGATACAGTTTGGTAGACCTAGTGCACCAAGGTGAAGTTAGCCGCACTTTTCTCAGCCGCACTTTTCGCGGAATGCGAGGTTCGGAGAAAAAAATTATATTCACAAATCTGCAAAAACCACGTCGTTTTCTTTACAGCGAAAAATAAGGATTCAATGTTCCATCATTACAGAAGACGTAGGCTGAAAAAGAAACCATTGCAATGCAAAACAATCATCAAATACAAAGAAATCCGCTAAGAGTATTTAGTCCAAAACATGAAAAAGGCCAATTTTCAAACAAATTTCAAACCACTTTCCGGAACACCTAGGTACACATATTTTATATCACTGTCTTTGTAATTTCATGCAGATTCCATACCTGTCAAATTTTGAACTACACTATGCAGAATCGAGAGATTTCAAACAAAATGTCAAGTATGGTTTACGCACATATAGCGTCTGAGACAGAGAAATCTCTGCTGACAACCTGCTGTTTATCCTAATTTTAAACAACTTTCCGAAACATGTACGAACACATATTTTATATAACTGTCTTTGTAATTTAATGCAGATTCCATATCTGTCAAAAGTTTGAACTAAACTATTCGGAATGGAGAGATTTCGAACAAAATGTTAGGTATGCTTTTACACACAAATAGCGTCTGAGACAGAGAAATCTTTGCTGACAACCTGTTGTTCATCCAAATTACAAACAACTTTCCGGAACACATACGGACACATATTTTACATCACTGTCTTTGTAATTTAATGCCGATTCCATATCTGTCAAAATTTTGAACTACACTATTCGGAATCGAGAGATTTCGAACAAAATGTTAGGTACGCCTTGACGCACAGATGGTGTCTGAGACAGAGATATGTTGGTTGGCAATCCGTTTTTCATCCTAATTTTAAACAACTTCCCGGAACACGTACGAAGACATATTTTATGTCACTATCTTTGTAATTTTGTAATTTAATGCAGATTTCATATCTGTCAAAATTTTGAACTACACTATTCGGATTCGGGAGATTTCGAACGAAATGTTAGGTATGCTTTTACGCACAGATGGGGTCTGAGACAGAGATATGTTGGCTGTCAATCTGTTGTTCATCGTAATTTTGAACAATTTTCCGGAAACATTTATGAACACACATTTTATATCACTATCTTTGGAATTTTGTAATTTAATGCAGATTCCATTTCTGTCAAAATTTTGCACTGCACTATTCGGAATTGAGAGATTTCGTACAAAATGTTTATTCCGCTTTTACGCACAGAGAGGGTCTGAGACTGATAAATCCTGGCTGACAACCTGTTGTTCATCCTAATTTCAAACAATTTTCCGGAACACGTACGAACACATATTTCGCATCAACGTCTTTGTGATTTAATATAGATTCCATATCTGTCAAAATTTTGAACTACACTGTTTGGCATCGAGAGATTTCGAACAAAATGTTAAGTACGGTTTTACGCACAGATAGGGTCTGAGATAGCGAAATCTTGACTTGCAACCTGTAGTTCGTCCTAATTTTAAATCACTTTCCGGAACACGTACGAACACATATTTTGTATCACTGTCTTTGTAATTTAATGCAGATTCCATATCTGTCAAAATTTTGAACTACACTCTTCGGAATCGAGAGATTTCGAACAAAATGTTTTGTACGCTTTTACGCACAGAGACGGTCTGAGACAGAGAAATCTTGGCTGACAACCTGTTGTTCGTCCTAAATTTAAACACCTTTCCGGAACACGTACGAACACATATTATATATCACTGTCTTTATAATTCAATGCAGATTCCATCTCTGTCAACAATTTGAACTACGCTATTCGGAATCGAGAGATTTCCAACAAAACGGTAGGTACGCTTTTACGCACAGATGGGATCTGAGACAGAGATGATGGCTGGCAATCTGTTGTTCATCCTAATTTTAAACCACTTTCCGGAACACGTACGAACACATATTTTATATCACTGTCTTTGAAATTTTGTAATTTAATGCAGATTCCATATCTGTCAAAAATTTGAACTACACTATTCGGAATCGAGAGATTTCGTACAAAATGTTAGGTACGGTTTTACGCACACATAGCATCTAAGACAGATGAATCTTTGCTGACAATCTGTTGTTCATCCAAATTTCAAACAACTTTCCGGAACACCTACGAACACATATTTTATATCACTGTCTTCGTAATTTAATGCAGATTCCATATCTGTCAAAATTTTGAACTACACTAGCATTTGTGGCAGCCTCCTTCTAAAGAAGAAGACCACTACACGTTTAGGACAACTCCGCGAGAGCACTGGTTAATAGGAAGTGTCCATGGCACGCCCAAGTTAACAAATAAGAACCTTTGACCCGCCCGTTTCGCTCGACCCGCTCAGTTTATCACAACAGAATTCTATTCACTCATGGTTTTATTAATGCAACGTTAAGCACTGCGACATTGATAACAATACGGGTTTATAATGTGCATCAACATACACAGACATTATTACGGGTGACAAGGGTTGATGCGAATTCTATTATTTCACGGAGGGAGTGAGTAACCAATCCTACTGGGCAGTCGTAACACGATCTGCCTGAAAATTGGTTAAGACCTCGGTATCTCCATAAGTCTAACCGTTCTGGGATGTTTGTTGGCTACAAGCGTGTCCTAGATCACTAGTTCACTAGACCCTACTCGTTGGCCCACTATTTAGGTGTTGAGACTGGTACGCCCACGACTTCAACTGACTCAAGTGAGACACTGCTGCTCCTTATTCGGACACGACGTACGCCGCCCTGGTCACCAGACAAATCTCGACTAGCGCACAGTGCAATAGCGGCATCTAGTGGTCATATATGGTTGGTGTTCTAATCGTGACTTGCGAATCGGTATTTTACAACAATATTTTTTAGCTGTTTTCATCATTAATTCTATTTGCAATTTGAAGTTATTTTTTAGTATAATAGTTTTTTTATGCCATCTTAAGTTCTGCTCTCCACAATGATGACTCACAATAAATGCGCAAAGTACAAATTCACAATACATCAGATAGGTACACAAGACAATGTTCTAAAGAGTTAATGTCTTTAGTCGTTGTTTAGTTTTCAGCTTCGTTTCGCTATTCGTGAATTCGTCGGTAAACTTCTAAGTTGCTCTCTTCAATTATTTTTCTCCAGTAATCGAAGTCTTCTTTCTTTGTTATTTCAGAATCACAAGACGTTTCATGTTGAGGAGCCAAGACGAACTCAACACATTCCCTTAAAGTGCCTTTGCTTGCATAGGTTCTTCTTGTGTTTAAATGATGATTGTATTCCTGAGCGTTTCCGACTTGATTTCTTGTGCTCATAATAAATGAAGATCGTTTTTTGACACTTTGCCGGTGATGATGTATTTTCACTCTTGAAATGAGGCGGTTTTCATAGACTGCAGTAAAAACAATTGAAGCCGCTTTCAAGTGCAGAATAATTCACATGACGACCTTTAATCTGTAAAGGCCAAAGGTATGTGGAAGAAACTTGGAAATATTTGCACATTGTGGGTAAGCTGCTAATTACCACTTGAAACGAGTGACGAGCTTTGTATATCGAACCGATTTAGTAAGTTATATGTTCTTTGAAATGTACTTCTAAAGTAAATAGTTTAAGCATAAATATATTATTCGGCATTGCATTGTATTGCTACTTAGAATGTTTTGGAGCACGGTCTTTGCCAGAATTTTGAAAGAATGGCTTGTTTTGTTTCCTCTTTACTCGTGTTTAGACATCCACTTTGGTACTATCTTGAACATTGGTCACACAAAAATGATGTTTTTCCTATTTGTATGATTATGGAACTATATTTCTCACTTTGATTTCAAACATCAGTACAAAAATTACCGACTCTCTGGGCTTGTTGGTGCAATGTAACAAATGGAATTTGTTTAACTCATCTTGTGTTGTCCATTCATTCTATTTTTTATCATGTTATTTTTTCATTATGTTCTGTTAAATATTAGACTACTTATGTTTCGCGTGAAATGCAGCAAGCACTGCATAATAAATTGTAGCTACGTATAGAAAAGATCGCAAACTAACCCAGTTATCTCCTGGAATATCTCTGCTTCCGCACCAGCTGCACAGGTCTTCGATGTCCTCTGAAAAAAATGTTTTGCCAGAATTCAAACATCTTATTTAGAACTTAACGAAGAGCAGGCTTTGTAGATTTTTTGCAAACAGTGTCATTTCTACCATGGGCGTCGGAATGGCGGCAGGTGCGATTTTTTTTCAAAATCCTTCCGACGCCCATGATTTCCACCAATTTTTCAGTGTGCTATTAGTCACCAAGCCCGTGGACAAGTGATATTTTCGGTTTTCGGGGGTTGGCAAAATGATTTGTAGTTGTTGTACCCAACCACTAAAAGTGTTTTTGGAAATTTTCGGTGTAGGCAATTATCCAATTGTCCCTCTCGGTTGCGGGCTTGGTAATCACACATTTGAATTCTCATAACAAACAAACGACCAATATAAGTGTAATGCTGCACAGTACAAGTGCAAAGACATTACGCTTACCGGACATAGCAGAGATCATTTTAGCAAAGTCTTTCCTTTTTTGCTGGAGAGAAGTAATTTTGCTGTCAAAACAGCATTTTCCTGCATTTCTCGGTAGCTTTGTAATGAATGCTTTTGCAATCTGTTGACATTAAGTTAATCAGAATTACCCTAGGGTTAATTTATTCTGATATCTTGTGTACTCATCACTACTCTCTACCATTTGGGTTAGTTCTTTCGGTTCACATGCAACAGAGAGACAATTTTCAAAAATTTGCCGGCTATTGCGGCTTCAACTTGATAAAAACCAACAAAACGTACGTCACCATGCAACAACGCTCTTCCTTGCAAACTGTTGTAAGCTTCCATGCGTAAGATCGCTTTTCGAAAGCCATGCTGAAGAACAGCTGCAACCACATAATTGTTTTTGGTAGTTCTTCGATCTTTGCTTTTAGACCAGTGGTTCTTAACCTTTATATGCACTCGTACCCCCTGATCTTTCATGAAATTTTCTCGTTCCTCTTGTCTGAAATCAAGTAATTGATAGTAACATAGTTTCATCGCAACGAATATAACGATACAATGAACTTTCAAAGTACACCAACAATCAGACAGAGGTAAAGTTTTTTTTGCTGTTTTTTTCAATAATTATGCTGTAGCATGGCTCTTCGTTTAAGATAGCCACTTGCTTGCAT
>JGI24021J15306_10008102_pt1 | contig 12887 bp, 7 predicted proteins | sample Ectturendosymbi1_FD_15306 | JGI IMG/M metagenome (IMG submission 15306) | reverse complement strand
TGAGCCCTTGAACAGCTCTCTAGCGCAATCGGCGGAGGAGCTAGGGCGTTGGTAAGGCAACCAAAAACTGCTGGTTTTTAGGCCGAAATCGAAGTACGATTATATCGTATGCCAGCTCTCAAAGTGTTGAACTTTTGGCCACGACTGTACAACCAATATGTGTGGCAGCTTTAGTCACAGGAAGGGCTTGAAAAAATGTAAATTTCTTGGAAAGCTTATTGAATTTTCCTGTGGGCTGCTTGTTGAAGTCGATCGTCCTTTTACGACATCACAAAAGGACTTGAAAATGTTGCACTCAAGAGAAACTATCACTGCGTTCACATAGATTAGGTTGGATCGATGCAGCCTACTAGCATGCAAAAGTGGTGGAAGCGGCAAATTTCGCCACAAAGTTGCAAATTCTTGCACATAATCCTTGCTGAAACCTCTTCTAAAATATTTTATTTTGTGGTCACTATTCAATTTACAAAGAATTTTTTTACTACATCAAAAGTTTTAGAGAATTCATTTCAGTAATGTATGGACCGCTTACATGAAGCTTGGCAACAATCGCTGGCATTTGGAACGCTTAGCACCGTCTCCAACAACCAACCAACTCTTTGAGCCTTTGATCGACTTTCTAGCATTTCTGGTTCAAAAGTTATGATATAAAACAAACAAATTAATTAATTATCTAATTAATCAAATATTTTGTTTACTTTAGATCATAACTTTTCAACTTGAAACTGCAGAAGGTCATCCAAAATATCAAAAGACTTAGATTGTAGCCTAGTTTCCAATAAAAACTTCAGCAAAATGCAGTGGAAACCGCTTAATAGAGCATCGGTTTACAGAGCAAACCGCTTATTCGAGCAGTTTCGACTGAAAAAAAAAAACGATCCTATCTTTTTCCTCTTATAAAAGCAGTTAGACGTGTAGCAGCACCATAGCTTGCACACAGTTAGAGCAAAAATTAAGTAAAACAAAAAAAAATCGACCAGTTCTTTTGTGCTGAAGAGGGTGAAGAGTGAACAGTGACCACCACAACAGCTACTGTGCATTACATTATGACAAAAATATTGCAAAAAAAGTAGCTTTTCTTTTTACAATACTGTGTACAATGCTCACAACAAGAATAAAATACAGTACTCTGATATTGATGTGTGTTGGTGAACCCCTAGTGTGAATGACACCTTATTTTTATTGCAAAAAGTTCATCAGATAAAAGAGCAACAGTTTATTAGAGCAGGTTTTGCTATTCCCGAGGGTGCTCTATTAACCGGTTTCCACAGTACTACCACCTAACGGTTTGGGCCCAGGGACAGGGGAAGTGGGTCAAGATGGCCTAAAAGCCCTCCACTTATGTCAATCACAAAAAAAATCCACATTCCCCAACCAAAAAATTTTTTTTGAGTGCAGACTAGAAGACTTGCCGAGTCTTTTGAGCCTTTGAACCGCTCTCTACCGCTTTTGGCGCCAGAGTTATGCTCGCGCAAAGCCATGTGCAATCCGTTTTTTTGGCGTGAAATCCTCAAACATTACCGGACGCAAAAGAGTTATCCACCATATAACCACACCCAGTGAAGACAGCATCCCTTCTGTCAGCATAAGGTTCAATTATTCAAGACCCATCTCTCCAGCTTGACTGCTGGGTCAAATGCTATCAGTTTGGTCTATTCACAAGAAGAGTATTTCATGATGGATGCACTTTCCCATTCACCGCAACTTCCAGTTCTGCACAGCCTTCAGTGTTTTGAGGGACTGCTACATTGTTTCAACTGACCGGTTCCAATCAGTATTGGATGTTTTTGTCATAGAAGATGGCAGACCATAGCATAATTAATGAAACTACTGTATGGAAAAACCAACAGAGCTTCCATGACTAAGAAAAACTAAACTGTCGTACAAAACCAAGTGGGAGGCTACGGTGAACAATGATTTACAAAAGGTTCTTGCAGACAGTATCACATCCATTCCTGGTTCTGATAGCTCCCAGAATGCACAGCATATAGAATGGTGTCAGTCATAAAGCAGTTATGGCCAAAGAACTATAAAGTTGATAATTTCACCAAAAATTAGCAATTTTACCCTTTTTACTCGAACTCTTGAACCAGAAATGCTAGAAAGCTGATGAAAGGCTCAAAAGACTTGGATTTTAGTCTAGTTTCCAATAAAAACTTGAGAAAAATACCTCCATCTAGCGGTTGGGCCAAGGGCCAGATAACCTCGCGAGCCAAAATGACCAAAAACTTACTCCACTTATGATGTCACCCACAAAAACCCAAAAGTCAAATCCAAAAATTACTTTTATTGGAAAATAGAACACTCACAAGTCTTTTGAAGGCTTGGATAGTTCTCTAGCACAATCGAATGGTGAGTTATGGAGTTACAAAGTGGTGCGAAATTAGCAACTCAATGCGTGATTTCGAAGTATGACATGCTCGTACAATGGCTCCTAACATGTTAACAGGCACTACAGTCTACAATGGGGTTGGTAGACCAGATGAACTCATGGTCTTTCATCAATGCTTTGTAACAAAGGAACCATTAAAATATGCTATAGTTTCTGCATTATTTTCTGCACAAGGTTTTTGGGTGGAGTCAGATTCCTAGCAACACTAGGAGTTGGATTCTTTTGTCCAACTCTGGAAGACCAATTGGATCATTTTTTTGCATCAAACTCTTAAGTTGGGAATTCCTGTTGAAACCTTTTGTTGAAATAGATAATTCTTGCTTTGTACCATGATTTCCATTGAGTGTTAGATGCTACAAAATTCTTGACAGCCAAAATTCATTCACTTTATGTTGAGGAATCAAATCGAAGTCGGGAGTCAGAAACTTCAGAAAGGTCGGAGTCAGGAGTCAGACATTTTGGAAAGGTCAGAAGTCGGACATTCTACCTCTGATTCCACAATCCTGACTACTACTACAATGAATAACTAAGTGGGCGTGGAGTGATCATCTAGTCTTTTGATTAAAAAGAAGACACTGTGCAATCGAGTCATTCCAGCTCCTAATTTACAACCTTGTATTGAATATGGTATATTATTATAATAAGTTATCCAATTCTACTGAGAGTCAAAATTAACTTGTGAAGGCTTATGACAAATAAAACTGGCATGTAAATGTCCTGAAACCATTGATGCATTGAAAGCTACTTGCCAATCTTACATTATTGTGTATAGGAAAACAACTCTGCGGTGTTTAAAGGAACACTCATTGCAGTTTATTTGTTAACCTAGCATTACATAAGGTCATGACATATCTTTGTCATGGTTATTCCTTGCTTTGGCCAACTCTTTTCTCAGTCTTCTCTCATGCTACCAACTTTTTTGAATAATTTTATCTGTATCACGAAGATTTCGCTCAAATTTTTGTGCTGCAAGATTAGTGAAAGCCAGTGCTATATTGCCTTTCACCTGTTGAGATTTTTTAAAAGGAAAAGAGCCAATGCTTTTCATGTGCAAGGCATATCCACAAAACTTAATAATTGCTTTTTGCTTTACAGACTAGTTTTCCCAGTGGTCACCACTGCATTATAAATTGTATTTAACCAATCATGAACCATCTTTGAGTGTAAGCCACACAAAACGCTGTCAAAAAGTAATGTATGCCATCATTCAACATAGAGTAGCTTACTTAGCCTGTCCAAAAAACTTCCTACAACAATAATCCAAACAGAAAAGTTGACAATGCATAGATTTATGCCAGCCATGCACATGCACAGTCTATCTAACACAGGGATTCTCAAGCTTTTTACGATATCGTACCACTTGGGCACCCCGTATTGTCAACGCGTACCACTTCTTCCAGAACAACTAATTTGATCGCAAGTTTGTTTATTCATAAGAATAATATACATTAAAATAACAGTAAAGACCACAACTAAATTTAATGAGATTATTGTTTTTGTTTCCTTCCACAAATGGGTCGATTCGTGGCGTAAATTTGCTAACAGCCTGTATCAAGTCTTAATGTTACAAAACAATAGGAATAGCAGCTACACTTTTGGCCAAGTCAGCCATTCTGATATTGTGATGTGGCCAACTTGTCTTCGACGGGGATCGACTAGAAAATTCTTTGTAACTCGCGATCGACAGCTCGGTAACAAAGCCACAAGTACAAATGTTATAAAATGCAACGTTTTTCCTGTAACTGAATATGTATGAACCACAGATTTGCTGTTAAGAGCTGTATTTTCATATTCCAGTTAATTTAGTACTTCACAATAGTACACTAAAAGAACGTTCAACAATTTTCTATTGAAAAATGTTATTTTCAGGTATTTTGTCAATTCCATGCAAAATCAGGCGTGATCAACCAACTGAGACTCAGCGATCGACCTGTTGGCCAACCCTGTGATAGAGCATCCCTCCCATATATCTTCACAGCAGTATTGGTGCTAAAAATGCATCGCTGAACTCACCTTTAAAATTTTTATGACAACTTTTTTGTTTTCTGTTACATTGAAGGCTTCAAAAACTTCGCTGTATTTTCCACGTCCCAGCTTCCGCACAAGCTGATAATCATCTTGATTTCTGTTAATAAGTCCAGCGTTAAGAAAACATTGTAAAATCTTATAGCAAGTTAAGGTAACACTACAATGAAAAAGCTATAATTTGCATGTGACACAGAACATTGATGAAAGACAAGATAGCTCATTGGGCTGAACTAAAAATGCAGGTAATGTTTGTTTGAGCTCAAAACTAAGCAATGTAAAAATACAGTGCTAATTCTAAATGATTTTTCATGACGCCTATGAAGGTTTAATGCTCCAAAATGTGAATTATTAACATATGTTATTTTAAAAACAATTACTGATTAATGATGGGTCATGAAAACTACAGCTGATGATTGATAACTCTGTTGGCAAAATAAGATCTTTAACATAAGATATGAGGTACATTAGAAAAAACAAGGTATATAAACAGATGGTTATAAAATTGGACATATGGTAATCTCCTACAGTGGCACAGAGTATAGTGACATGTTAAGCGGCACCATTGTTATTGAACTCAAAAAGTATGTTTTATCCATAAGCATTGCTAGTAGATTTTAGGACTGAAGATGAGCAGTGTTACATAAAATCAATTTCCTACAAAAAAAATTGCCAATTGATTTGCTTGTTTGTAGAAATCAACCAATATGGGCCGATACCGATATATCGGCCATTCATGGACCGACAGCTGATACTGATACTTCCAAAATTTTTAAATCATGTTTTCTGCTTCATTATCAAAATTATCCTTTATTCTATGCCTTATCTTTTTTCAAAAAACTTCGGCTGCAACGGCTGACGTGTGCTCCATGGGTTATGTTGTCTGCTTGTTTATGAAAACGCACATGCTAGCGTTGCTGCAAGATAACTGTCTTGACTTGGTTTTGTTGTACTTTCTTGTGCAAGTTGCCTGGATGCATGGGGAATATAACAGCATTTTGTCAACACCTACCAAGGCCGATTTCGTTTTGGCCGATACCGATATATCGGTGAAATCCAAATATCAGTCCAATATATCAGTCTATCTCTAATTGTTTATCACTTTTGTGGAGACTTGTTACTTGTTCACAAAGAGTAAAAAAACTTCTTTTTTACACCATGAAAGGAAGGTTAAAACATCATAAACAGAGCAGTCAAATCAGATGGCCAAGGCTATTCATTCATGTCAAGAACAGAACTGAATCTAGAACAATGGATAATGTGTTGGAGTTTTGGATCTCCAAGAATTCCTGCAAATCATCAAAAAGAAGGTCTTCGTTAAGATGAAACAGATCCTTGTCATCTTCATTCTGGAAGTTCAGTGTCATCCAAGATGGCAAACTTCAAAAGTTGGACATGGACCTCCATCAATCTTAAGCATGCCGTAAATTTAATGTTTTTCTCAAGTGCAGTATCTAGGTTTGGAAATGAAGCTGCATTTCCTTCTTCAACTCAGTGATGCTACAGTCCAAGCTTTGCCATGAAAGCATGGATGACATTATAGTCATGGACTAGTTTCTTTTTGCTTAGACATTTTGGCGATTTTTTTGCTGAGGCTGTTTGGTCAAAGGCCTTTCCGTCATTAGTCTCACAGTTGTATTAAAACTTTCCATAACAGTATACTTTAACCTGTATTTTCAGACCTTCTGACCAAACTGACTTAATTTTTTTCAATCATTTCAAAATAATTTTGGTCTAGGACCGAAAAAATACCCAGGGTCATTGACATGGTTAGTACTCTTGCACTGCAAGACTATACAGTAGAATTGCCCTATAACAGTGGTTCCCAACCTGTCTAGGCTTGCGGCACCCTGCAGAAGAGAATTATATTTTGCTGCACCCAGTGGTGAACCCATACAATTTTGCTTCAAGGTTTGATGACAGTTTCAAAATGTATTTTTAATAGTATATTAAAAAATGCATTAGCTCGCGGCACCCCTGGGTATTGTAAATGGCACCCTAGGATGCCGCGGCACCCTGGTTGGGAATCACTGCCCTATAACATCACTTCAGACCGGAGAAAAAGCATCGTTTGCAGGTGAACTGACCTTATTGCCAAACAACAATAAATCGTTCCGTAACACTTTAAGAGCCGGCCTATGAATATATCGTACCTAGATTTCAACCTAAAACCAGCAGCTTTCGGTTGCCTTACCAACACCCTAGCTTCTCCGCCGATTGCACTAGAGAGCTGTTCAAGCGCTCAAACGGATCAGCCAGTCTTCTAGTCTGCACTCGAAAAAATATTTTTGTTGGGGGTTGCGGATTTTTTGTGAGTGACGTCATAAGTGAAGTAGTTTTTCGGTCATTTTGGCTCATGTGACCTGGCCCAGGGCCCAACCGCTAGGCCAAAGTATTTTGCTGAAATTTTTATCAGAAACTAGGACCAAGTCCGGGTCTTTTGAGCCTTTGATCAACTCTCTACTATTTCTGGTTCAAAATTTACGATCTAAAATAAACAATCTAATGAATTATCTAATTAGCTAATTAGTCAAATATTCTTATTACTTTAGATCATAACTTTTGCACCCAAAAACCCAGCAGGTCATTCAAAGTAACAAAAGACTCGGATTGTAGCCTAGTTTCCAGTAAAAACTTCAACGAAATACTACCATCTAGTGGTTTGGGCCCAGGGCCAGGTGAAGTGGGCCAAGTTGGCCTAAAGTCCTCCACTTATGATGTCATTCACAAAAAATCTGCATCCCCCAAGCAAAACATTTTTTTCGAGTGCATACTACAAGAATTGCCAAGTCTTTTAAGCTTTTTACCAGGTCTGTAGTGCTTACCAGACCAGAGAAATTCCTATGCAAAGCCACGTGTGATCCAGCTGTTTTTGCATGAACCGCTTGAATTAACCCACGTGCGAAAATGTTAACACTTTGAGAGCCTGGGTACAATATATTTGTACTAAGATTTCGGCCTAAAACCAGCAGTTGTCATTTGCCTTACCAACACCCTAGCTCCTCCGCCGATTGCACTAAAGAGCTGTTCAAGGGCTCAAATGAAGCGGACACTCTTCTAGTCTGCACTCGAAAAAAATTTTTGGTTGGGGATTGCAGATTTTTTGTGAGTGACATCATAAGTGAAATAGTTTTTGGACCATTTTGGCTCATGTTACCTGGCCTAGGGCCCAACCGCTAGGCCAAAGTATTTCGCTGAAGTTTTCAATGGAAACTAGGCTCGAGTCTAAGTCTTTTGAGCCTTTGATTGACTTTCTAGCATTTCTGGTTCAAAAGTAATGATCTTATATAAACAAATTAATTAATTATCTAATTAACTAATTAGTCAAAAAATTTTATTAACTTAGATCATAACTTTTGAGCCCGAAACTCAGCAGGTCATCCAAACTATCAAAAGATTCTGATTTTAGCCTAGTTTCCAATAAAAACTTCAGCGAAATACTACCATCTAACGGTTGGTGCCTAGGGCCAGATGAAGTTGGCCAGGGTGGCCAAAAAGTCCTCCACTTATGACGTCACTCACAAAAAAACGTACCCCCAACCAAAACATATTTTTCGATTGCAAACTACAAGACTTGCCGCATATTTTGACACTTCGACCAGGTCCGTAACCCGTACAGGAGCTGAGATATTCCCATGCAAAGCCACGTGCGATCCAGCTGTTTTTTTTGCGAACCGCTTAAACTAACCCGGATGTCAAAGTGTTAAAGCAATCTCGAGTGAAATTGCAATCTTGAGGCAACTTACAGATTGCAGTGTTTGTTTATTTGTAATGATGTTTTGATTACCGCACATTTCACACTACTTAACATTGTGAGAGCCGGCGTACGATATATTCGTACTTCGATTTCAGCCTAAAAACAGCAGTTTTCGGTTGCTTTACCAACGCCTTAGCTCCTCCGCCGATGGCGCAAGAGAGCTGTTCAAGGGCTCAAACGGATCGGCCAGTCTAGTAGATTGCACTCGAAAAAAATTTTTTTGGTTTGGGGTGCGGATTTTTTGTGAGTGACGTCACAAGTCAAGTAGTTTTGGGGTCATTTTGGCTCATGTTGCCTGGCCTAAGGCCCAACCGCTAGGCCAAAGTGTTTCGCTAAAATTTTCATTGGAAACTAGGCTTGAGTCCGAGTCTTTTGAGCCTTTGATCGACTTTCTAGCGTTTCTGATTCAAAAGTATGATCTAAAATAAACAAATTAATTAATTAGCTAATTAGTCAAATATTTTTACTAACTTACATCATAAATTTTGAACCCGAAACCCCAGCAGGTCATCCAAAGTGTCAAAACACTTGGATTGTAGCCTAGTTTCCAGTAAAAACTTCAGCGAAATACTACCACCTCACGGTTGGGGCTCAGGGCCAGGCAAAGTGGTCAAGTTGGCCTAAAGTCCTCCACTTATGATGTCACTCACAAAAACCCGCACTCCCCAAGCAAAAAAATTTTCTTCCATCTCAGTCTGGAAGACTTGCCACGTCTTTTGAGACTTTTACCGGGTGTGTAGAGCATGCCGGACCGAAGAAATTCCCGCGCAAAGCCATGTGCGTTTAGGCGTTTTTTTTCCCGAAAATCCCCAAAAGCAGCCGGACGCCAAAGTGTTAATTGCTTTGTACAGCATATTTTATGCTGTCCTTCGGTTATTTTATGCAATATCTATGAACTTGCTAAGATCTTGTGTCACTTTACTTTTAATTGAACGCTAATTTTGTTTTCAGCTACCATCAGAGGCTTGTATACCAATTAAGTTATATTTAACCATATTTCTTTGCATGATACATCAAATTGCCAATTGGCAAGTAGGGTGGTGTGGTTAAAAGTATTGCCCTGAGGAAGTCTACTTGAATAGGTGGGCCAAATGTTGACAATTAAACAAAAGTAACTACCAAAAAGGAGACTTGATTTTCTTAAATCAAAGCAGAAGGCAGCTGTTATGAAATAATCAGAAAAATAGCATTTTCACCCATTGATATATATATTTTTTTGAAACATTTTTGAGCAATAGATGAATGCTGACATTATACAGTAAATTTTAATACTTCAGTTATTAGATATTGAAACCAGTATCAACAGTAGTAACATTTCTTGAAGCACACCAGTGCATACAATTAAGGAAGTGAGATATAAGACTTACCCCCATTCCACAACATGTGATTCGTAGTCCCAATATTCTCTTGGTCTGTGTGTGTTGACATCATGATAAACCCTTGCCCTACTTGGTATGGCCATAGCTAATAAACGGTATACAGAAAACCTAGTCTTCTGAAAATGAGAAAAAGTTAGTCAAACATAAGTATTTTATACAAATCACATTTACACATGTGTGATGTTATTGTTGACTGATCACAAAATTGCAATTCACCCGATGGAAATGATTAAATTTGCTATCAACAAGGGTTTACTGTCTTGTATTTGCAAAAAGTACCAAGTTAAACCTTGTTCCACCAACATGGCCAATATGTTTTCTAAGAACGACAGGGGCATTCCATGAAATTGGATTACTGAGTATAATAATTCATGCTACATAAGCAAAATCTATCAAGTACTTTCAGGTAGTGACAGCTGACACCAAGATCACTTACAATGACATTTTAAAGTAGATACTGATGATGCAGCTTTAACCCTTCAACAGCCACGTGAGCCACTAAGTGGCTTGGGCACGTTCAGTCATAACTTGCTAAGTGATAAAGCTAACAAGACAAGTTCTAGTCTTGCAGCAAGCTTCTGAAAAATCTGCCTGCTTGGTATTGCTTTCTTCCTTTCGTGACAAAAAATTGTAAGTCACAGTACAATTATTACCCTTTAAAAATGTAGAAAGTCTTCTAGTTTTGATTTTTTTTTGGGGGGACAGCATGACATCACAGGGTGGTCATGTTGATGTCACTGTAAATAATTATAAATAATCAGGCTTCGGTTGCTAGTACTAAAACTAGTTCTTTTAACAGAAAATCAATTATTAAAATATATTGCTTCGAAACATTGGTACCATGGTGTTGAAAATATCTCACACCATGTTACACACACAGTAAATCGCAAAATACTTTTGGTTCAAAAGTTTTGGTTACTTATATTTTGGAAACTATGAAAATACAAGCTCAAAAATGTTTGGATACCAATCGATGAGTTAAAATGCTGAGCCATGAATGTCTTGGAGATTGACACTAAGGCTAAGTTTTCATCAAAATTTTCCATATGAGATTCTTTTTCTTCCAGAGATCTTGAAAACTGCACCACTAAAAATGGTGCTTAACTCAATAAGTTTTTCAATATAAAAGCGAAAATACTGCGTATTTTGCAAAGGTTTTGATTTTGAAAATAATATACCTGAAGAACTTAAAGCAAAACAGCATATTCCAATAGTTTACAGCCATTTACTAGGACAACGAAGACTTGGTACAATTCTAGTTGAGTAAGATTTCAGAACTGAAGGTGGGTACATGTTACCTAAAATCTATTTCCTCTAAAAATTTCTTGTCTTTGGGGAGACTAGATGCATGAATACCGATATGTGCTAGTTTGAATCAGTGCAACGTGAAGAAACGCCCTTCCTCTTTGCAAATGTATGATGCTGTTTATAACTTTTTTTGAACAGTTTTGGCTAGTTGCATCGATTCGTTTTTCTTGCAATGGCAGCCAAACTTTCTTTTAACTTAACATTCAACTACCAAACTTCTTTTTGCATCTTTATTCTTTCATCAACGTTTAATAATCAAACTCCTTTTTGCATCTTTATTTATTAATGTATCACCTTTATTTAGAACATTTTGTCATCATATTATCATATTGCTACAGGTACCAGTAGATGGCATTCCAGGTTCTAGCATATCGTCTTTTGCCATAAAATAAAATGCTAGAGCACAATTAACTGATTCCTTGAAAGCTTACGGCAAACCTACAGCTTTTAATTGTCGGACTACAAGCACATTATTTTGGAAAACAAAATGTCTACTCTCATTTGTGGTCACTTGGACTTGCATAGTGTTAATTAGCAGTGTACTTTGTTGCAGATCATGAGAAATGTCTGCAAATCAACTTTTGGATTCTGTAGCCATTAAATAACAAGCAAACAGACGATTATGAAGTGCTAGTGATCTGTGTCAATATACATCAACAAGTGGAATTTTGATGAATTACTGAGTATTGGGTTTACTTAAATTTTGGGCATAACAAGGTAATATATATATATACGGCTGCTGTTGATGTAGTGCAGATGTCTATAACTTTAAGTATGTATTGGAAAAAGGAAAAATCTAGTCAAAAATTTAACTTTTGGAATTGATTCTTTGCAAAAAAAACAATCAAAAAGAACTAACCCCAAGTTACCACAGAATTGCCAAAAAGGCATAACAAAAATGCCACTAAAGTAATGATTTCATTGAACTTGACCATGCGCTCGCTTATGAGACTTGTTCAAATATTATGATAATGTATTTCCTGATTGTTATGAAATGAAATATGAAATGTTGAACATCCTGAACTTGTGATCTTTCAAGCTTAACTGCAGCTAGTAGTTCGTTAGGTATATTTTGTTGATATTTTAACACAAACAATTCACAATTTAAATTACTCAAGCTTTTCAATCAGCAATGGAGCTTTGTGGCACTACCCAGACAAAGTGCTATCACCCAAGGCTACTTGGTTTGGGAATAAGTTGCCCACAACATGTTGCTTACAGTATAATCACTATGATTTTGAGTGTTGTAGCATCTGTCCAATTATTTATTTTTCAATAACAAACATTCGGACTGCAATCAGGCAAGATGTCTTTGAAATGTGTAATATTCAGGTAACAAAATTTATAAACTTTCAAACTTGCATGCAAATGCCACATCATCATTTTGCCAACTTTTGGATTTTATCTTGACGAGCACATGAAAAAATGACGAGGCTCACCAGAAAGATTTTAAGAGGAAAAATTGCTTGCTGATATTGCTTTTCATTCAGGATTATGAATCAGAGCCAATGTTGTCAGCTTGTATCCAAACAAATACTATCAAAGCTGAGGTGACCTATGTCACATTTTTCAATAATTGAAATTGCACAAGTCACATTTTCAGATTAGTCTGATTTGAATCATGTCATGATACTCAAACACTCCTGGCTGATTCTGTAATACTTCAAACTGCATAAGGTTTGTCATTGTGAAAAGTGCATCACCTGCAAAGACCTATGACAGCAGATGACAACTTGTTTCACTCAATGACTCAAGGTTGAATGCTAACAGATATGACTATGACATTTGAATTTTGGACTTCACCGAAAATCTACACTATACCATGACCTCTGCCCATCATTAAATTTAAGACTCAAGAATCTTTAATACTTGGACTTGGTTTGAAATCTGAACTCATCCTCCTATGCTCATCACTGCATTTTTCCTGAAATAAAGTCAATTGTGGAAACAGAGCACACATGTTATGCTTATTATAAAGCTAGTCACAGAAGTTGCAAACCAATATGTCAACATCCACATAGTTGAA
>JGI24021J15306_10008101_pt1 | contig 12888 bp, 6 predicted proteins | sample Ectturendosymbi1_FD_15306 | JGI IMG/M metagenome (IMG submission 15306) | reverse complement strand
TTTTTTTCGTTTTTAACAGGTTTCATAGTATGACTAAAAAGTTGTGCGGCCCGCTTACTCAGCAGTAACTGACAAAGTGGTCCACGATAGCAAATAGTTTCTTACCCCTGGTCTAGACAGTAGCATGCACACAACATTCAGTGAGACTTGCAGCAGCTTATAGGGTAGTTTAGTTAGTGGCTTATAGAAAAAGTAGTCTTAACCGATAGTGCAAAGCAGATGATGCAGCAAAATATTGTTTCTAGAATGTTTGTTTCGAAATATACTAAAATTCGCTAATATCGACACTACGGTGGTTGTGAAAAAATTATGATATTGCTGAACTGTCGAAGTCGGCACAGGCCAATTTTTCTCTACTAGGAATGGTATTTAAATCCAATGCTGATCCACCTGATACTAACACAGAGCAATATGGCGCTGCTTTATTCCACCCAGTAACAAACAGGACGAAGGTATCGTTTGCTTGCTTCATTTATATCAAACAACCAACAGCATGTACCTGGATTGCATTGTGGGAGAGATATCGCAAAAAACTGATGCATCTTGATTAAGCCATAGGCGCTTAGTCACTGGTTGACATGCAGAGCACTACCCTCTTGCGCAACATCAGTAAACTAACAAAATCAGTATACGTCAATGTAGGTTAACAGCAACAATTTTAATAATTGAAATTAGATATTAGCAGACACAACCGATATAATTCAGGTGTTTTACCAATAACGTTTATACATTTTTGTTTAAGAATAAGAAGCGCTCTGAGTGCTGTGCCCGACTTCGTCCATCAATAAGTTATATAAAACTAGGGGGTTAGTAGACTACTTGGGTGTAAATATAGGATCTGCAGAAAAAACAAGGAGCATTGAATGTGCTCCAAAAGTGTCTACGGAACTGGGTGAATCACCTCTTTTTGAAACAAATCGGTAACACTAAGTTATTAAAGGATACGAAACTAATAAAAACTACTAGATTTCGTAGTATGGAACGGTAACAAATCTTAGTACCAGTATTACTAAAAAATATACTGTAAAAAAACTGCTGTACAAATAAGAATTGCTTTGCCTTGTGTCGTCACAACGATGTCGAATTTTGAAACGCAATTCGTAGTAAAGGATAGATCTGGGCTTGTAATATTTGTCAACCATATTATGATACTAGTCAGCTTTACTGTTTCAGCTTAGGCCGTTAAACTTTTCTCTCAGCTGCAAAGGTCTTTTTAAATATAATACTGCACACGAACAGTCACAACCAGGTTGATAAGGGTGTTATTGTTGGCGGCTACAAGATCAACCGTTTGCTTTTTGTACAAGATTTGGTGCTGTTTGAGTCCTCTGAAAAGAGTCTTCAAAAAGCACTTAATACGTTTTCAGCTGCGTGCGACCAAGCTCGAATGAAAAATATTTTTAAAGAGAATGGGATATTGTGTCTATCCAGAAACCCAAGTAAGTGTATGCTACAAGTGAGCGGCAACACACTGCCGCAGGAAGAGAAATTGAAGTACCTTGGTAGTATGCACGAGTGATGGAAAGCAGAACAATGCGATTGATACACGGATTAGTACAGCAAACAGTGCTGCAAGAGCTTTATCGCTCTGTTGTCACAAAATGGTAGCTTTCAACGACTGCAAAACTCTCAATTTTTAAATCGGTCTTCGTTGCGATTCTCACCTATGGTCATGATTCTTGGGCAAGGACTGAAAAAGTGATATCTCAATTACAAGCGGTAGAGATGAGATTTTTGTGAGGGATTCACTGCGTGACAATTCGCGACAAAGTGCGCAGTTGTGAAATTCGTAAAAACTTAAATGTCAAAATATATTTCTCGGAATAGAGCGGTCTCAGCGACGATGGTTCGGCCACGTGACCGAAATCTCTCAGGAAAGATTGGCGAGGCGAGTCCTGCTGGCTGCACCCACGAGAAAACGGCACAAGGTCGTCCAAGGACCGATGGCGTGATTACATCTCCGACCTTGCTTGGTCCCATCGTGGTGTGGTGCCAGCCAAACTATCAGAGAGTGCTGAAACCTGTGAGGTGTTTAGACTCCTCCTAGGGCTTCTTCCCCTCAACCCTTCTCAGAGGCAAAACGGGTACGAAAGTGAATGAACTGAATGAGCATGCAACTGAGTTACAGATTGTTCCACAAGCTCATGCAGACCATCCAATAGCAAATTGATCGAGATGTGCAGTCGATTTACGAACAAAGAGAGTCACCCTTAAAGTGTGCAGCCAGTTTTATTTCTATTAACAACTAGTAACGCGTGCAAAATGTTACTTCAGACAAATGCCACGTTTAAAGTTGACGAAACCGGACAATATTTATCAAAGTTGACAAACAACACTGAAGTTAGGAGAATTTATTCAGGTTTTGTCGAAATTCAGGGGGTATGTTTTTCGACTCTAAAATTGTTTTTATACCTGAAAATGATATTGGATGCAACCATGAGATATTATTTTGATGCAAACCATTCCAAGTGTTCTTCACCAACGACAACCCTTGTTTCAGTGCGTGCTATGTACAGTGAAGGGCGTGCACCATTCGTTGTGAAACTTGCGACAAATTTGGTTTCGAAATACTTCAATAGCACTGCAGTAATTACAGTTGGTAACTGTTTTACATTCCATATTTTGTCATTTTTAAACTGACTGCTCTTCACGAAGTAGGAATTATTATGCACGTTGAACCATCTAAATCAGGGTCTGCAGATTTTTTGGCAGAGGGCCACATAACCTATTACACAACAGTTCGAGGTCCGGACATCTTACGTAATGTAATTTTTTCGGAAAACGTTACATTCTATGATTCTACCAATTCAATAAATTTTTAGCAAAAAAAATATTTTATTATTATTCAGAAAAGGCTTCGCGGGCGGATATTGCCCGCAGGCCGTAGTTTGGAGACTCCTGATTTAGGTTATCCACACGAAAAATGTCTTTTTTTCTTAGAGAAGATCTTCTATTGTTGCTGTTTCATGCGTTTTAATTTGATTTGATGATGCCGTAGTGCAAAGCTTGCTGAATCAGTAAATAATCAGTTACCGCTTTTATCTCTTCTGCAGGCTCATCACTTGTTTGTAACATACGCGTCACTCCAATTAGAAATGATCACGTAGAAGTTGTGCTGATTACATTCAACAATGATGTGGTAAACCCCAAGACACCCAAACAGAGTGAGTACTGTAGATGAGTAATGTCTTAAGTTCTTTGCTGTTGAACTATTATCGCCCCAATTTATTTTATATCTATCAGGCGAATCCTGTTGTTTTGTTTCATTGTTCACCGAATAGTAATTTTAAGTAAAAGTTTTAGGTGATTTTGTTGATAAAATTTGTAGGTTACTTTAAAATTTCTGGTGACTGTAAGTAAAATTTCTATTTGATTTTTTGCTAAATTATTTTCTTGATCGTCTCTCTGTCTTGCTTTCAACTGATGTTGATCCACGAAATTCTCATGTTCATTTCTAACTGCTCCTCACCTATCACAATTTTCTTTCAAGAATTTTTTAAGCTCAACATTGTCATAAAATGTAAATGAAGCATTGTTTGAAATTTACCCACCGAAGAAGAATCCCATTTGGTAGTATTTTCAACTCACCAATAAATCTTGTGTATCGCTGGTCAGATACATGAGGGATCGTGAAGTTTATCTTTTTTTAAACGCAGCATTTACCACTAGGTACGATGTTGTCTCATGAGAAATTTTGGTAATACAGGCTGTAAACGAAATCTCCATTGTGAAGCAACCTTTAGGCGAACACTTCAGGAAGCAACTGAGGACACATTGAGTCTTTTTAGTCTACCTTTGTTCTTAATACATGTAATGTCGTTTATGAGATAAAATGTTGTTGTGAACTGTTTTTACTTATTACGTTCATCAGGAGTAAGACTGACGAAATATACAGTTTCAGACCGAAAATTACGTATAATGGATTGTTGCGAATCCAAGGCATGGTTGGATGAAGCTAATAGTGCCCTTAAATAAGTTATGTGAAGACGTAAGCTTATACCTGTAATTGAGGTAATCATGGAACAAAGGGTTTTCGTTTTTTTAAACCATTGCTTATGTAAACCAAAGTCTATTAACCTGCAGTAAACGGTTTAAAAATTTTTTGCTATGTGTTCCAGCTTAGTGCAAATTTAATCAGTCTGAAATGCGCTCTACAAGACAATTTGTAATGGGAATGATACCGTAAAATACCAGAAGAGAATTCTACGCTTTAAATAGGATGCCTTATAATCTTTCTGATTTAAATTAAAATCTTCTGTCTCCTCATCAGCTTGTGTGTTGACTGAGCACAGTTTCCAACACAGTGGAACAGTTTTTGTTGGCTTAGTTTGATCAGTTTGTAAACAAACAGTATGTATATTTTTTGGTGTTTCTTTTATGTTTACCATTTAATGTACCGATCATCGGTTCTACCACCGTATATAAGAACTAAGACATTACAGCTTTAATGCATTCTGTCCTGGAAGACACTCTCTACGACATAGGCTGCCATTATCTCTATTCCGTTATGGTGACTATTTTGCTTCATCTACACGTGTTTTCGCAGATCGTCCTCTGAAATCTTTGCGAAGGTAAGGATCGTGCATTCTGCAAACTTCTGCTCTGTATTTATTCAAATGCTGAGTAACAACGCTTTAACTGAGGTCAAACTTGCAGAAGCTGGTTTCATTACCATTTTAACTAATGAAAATAATATCAAAATTTTTATCTTTGCCTTCATTTTTTCAAAGCTTTTCTTAGCAAGCAAGTCTAGTGAAAAACATTTTTTAAATTTTCGGTTTTCTTCCTTCTCATGGTTAAATGGCATTGTGTAGATGTGGTCAAGCGTCATGCTGAAGAGCAGCCTATTAAAAAAAGTCTCACCGTTAAATGTCATTTCCATGGGCGAAGTGAGTTTTGGCTTGTAAACACACATTCCTGACAATGAATTGTTGTGAATGGTTGGCGATTGGTACAAAGGTCGAATGCGTACCGTCAATTTCAGATGTTATGTGATATATCGATAAACTTCTTCTAATGATTGCAGACCACTAGGCGATCGCAACGCGAAGACAAAGCAAGCCAAGCAGGAAGTCGCGGTTTCGTCACTTCATTTGACAACCAGCTTCCTGGCGCCACCTAACGGAGCTGGGGCTGCTTTTCGTTCTTTGTCTAATCTCTCAACAACGAAACTTATTCGAGCAGGTAAGTTTAACGTTCGAAGTAGTTTTTTTTATCAAGAAAGCGGTTGTTTGAAACATTGTGGTTGTGATCAAAATTTGTTTACTCGGCCACTTCTAAAAATAACCCGTTGAATATGTTATGATTACCTGCAAGAAAGCTTTTTCCTGAACTTATTTTCCCATTTTTAAATATTGTTTAATATGCAAGTAACACAACGGCAACAGATCTCTGGTTCTGAAACTAAGGAAAATGGTTGTTGCTTCTGAGCTCCAACATGAAACGAAGAACCACTTTCCACAGTTCTTTTGCTTAAAAACAACACGAATTTTTCCCTGTTGATTTTAAGCTTTATTTCTGGTTTGTAATCTTTTCGTGCGAAATTTTTAGTCCGGCTAAGTTGACCGGCTGATGTTTGTGCTTATCGGTGGAAATTGAAAATACATTTTTGCGGCTCTCCGTCTGCACAGTTTTTAGTTTGACCAATCAATATAGGAAAATTCTATTTATTCCGTGTCAAAAGTTATATAGAATGATTAGGAGAACTTGCTACGAACCGTTTTTATGCAAAGTAAAAGGTGGTTTTTACCAACCAAAGCATTTGATCGATGCACAGTAGTGAAAAACAGTTTTCTACAAACTTTTTGCTTCGTGCGTATTTCAGATCGTCACGAACGAAACTCTGAACCTCACATACATTCTCCGGAGAAATCCTTGAAGGTGTCTTCGAAAGACTCCACTCATAACTGTTCCCCTCGCATTCGCTGCAACAGCTCTCCAGGGCAACCCAGGTCTAAAATTGCACGACGTGTCAGTGGCATGGAGTCGGAGAATTCAGGTAAAACGCACTATACCAGCTCGAAACTAACTTTTGAAAAAAGAGAAAAATCTCGAAGAATGAATTAATAAAATCGACTACAAGTTCACAGTAGTGCGCATCTGTGCCAATGACATGCTCAGGTGTGAAAATATTGTTTGCTTTCAATGTAAAGAGGGATTGAATGCTTTAACTTGCTCATTGTCACGTTTTTACCTGCTCACACACGGTTGAAGTTTAACAGCTTTCACCCAAGCGTCACACTGCGTGATGCATATAATGTTTTTAGTATCTTTTGCTTGTTTACAAAACGTTAAGCTTTTGACCGTTTATGCCAAAGTGTCACAAAATTCTTATCAAAATAAACAACGGCATATTTTTTGCACCGTACTTCTGCAGGGGGTGAAAGTAATGAATGACAGTTTGTTTCAAAAAATATTTATGGTTATTTATCTTGAAGCTTGTAATGACTCATGAATTTTGAAAATTCTCCATTCAACTTACTGCTCATAATTGCGCATTGTTTACAGAACTTACGCCTATGATATTTCCTAATAGTCCTTCCACGCCCTCAGCCAGTACTATTCGCCAAACTGCCTCTATGATAAACCTCAAGGAATTGAAGCCATGTAAGTGTTTGTCTTGAAATTCAAAACGAGACTTTGCATTGGTTTGATTCGTTATTTTTCAGAGCCTCACCATGGGTTGCTCCAACTACTTAAATTATCAGCTAATGTGCTGGACTTACCTGTAAAAGAACCAAACTCTCTCTTGCGTGGTTCGCTTTGGGGCCTACACACCTGCTCCACTCCCAGTTCACCAGTCCATCTGCAGAGCAGCAGCGAGCTACAATCGCGACGCTCATTCGTGCCTGCTGTGCAACAACTGCTCAATTCTACTGACAACAGCCTGCACCGTTCGCCGACCAAATGTGGATCATGGAGTAGGGGAAGCAACATCAAACCCGTGATTTCATACCCGAAGTTAGCGCCAAACTTGCTGAAAAGTCTCCCCTAAGATCAACATGACCTAACCGCTTGCATGCTGGTATTGAACACTCCAACTTTAACATGTACAAATAGGAAGTATAGAAACTAGCTCCATCATCGGTGTGCGCGTGTGACGCTGAGGAGCAAACCGCAAATGATTTTGTCCTGGAGCGTCACAAACGTCGACCTTCTAACGGGGCGTGTGATTTCGCGGTGTTCGATGATGAAAGCATGAACTGCTTGGTCAATACATGCCCCAAAGTTTGATTTGGCTGAGTCGTATGAGAACAAAGACCTACTCGAACCACACGACGACAAACAGCTTCATTTTTTTTAAGTTTCAAGAAGGGCAGGATAATTTTAAAACAGGGAGGAAAGCTTTACTTATGTAGGTCATCAGGTTTAACTCATGCAAATTATGCTGGAAATTTTTTGCCAATAGCTTTTTTTTGACAAACGTGTTACTGGACAGCGGTAATTTGCAAACTTTGAAAGTAGGAATAAGATAAATATTTTAGCACTTGTGTCAGACACTGAAATGTTCCACTGCAGTGAAACACCTGAAAACGAAGTGTTCCAAGCAGGGCCGTCGCCAGCGGGGGGCCAGTGGTGCCCGGCCCCCCATTTAAAATCGGTGCCCCCCCATTTAACGTTTGGCCCTCCGGTTACTGCATACATCCAATATTGTATTTTAAAAATGTGGCCCCCACTTCTGGTTTTTGGCCCCCCTGCTACTAAATCCTGGCGACGGACCTGGTTCCAAGGAAACACTCAGTCGCGGCTAATTTTTCTGCGAGTGTGTATTTCACCTACTAGGCAGACAATGTCATTTTTTTTAAAGTGGATAAAAATCAGGAGTAGTTGAAACCTACTTAAACAGTATAACCAAATTTAATGTCTTGATAAAACTTATATTCAAAGTGTACTTCTAAAACTAGATAAGAGTGTGAAAAGCGTGAGAAAAATCTATGCAAAACGACAAAGGAAAAACATAGCTACCTGGCAGGCAAACAAGTACGCGTTGAGACCACGAATGGCCGCGATTGGTCAAGGGCTGCAAACAGGATTATACCAAACTGTACAAAATATTCCGTTACAGAGGAAGTTCACATTCATATTTGCAGGTGGGCCTTGGCTTTAAAGACTGTGCTTTTTATAAAGGCACCATTTAAAAATACAACGTTTTTCAAGCTCAGATTAGCATATACAGTTTTGATCATGCTGTGTATATTGAGTAACATAACTCAATTGAGAGCTGAAAAGCTAAAGCATCATTTTTCAGGGTTGCTATCAAGCAAACGATTTACTCAACAAGGATTTTGAAAAAAAATGTTTCTAGGTCAAAGCTAAACTGTAGTTTGCTTGACAGCTGAGGATTCTCAGTCATTTGCGCTTTCATCATCCGACCCCGACCTCGTTAGAACACAAGTAAGTTGAAGTTTGCGCAAATATTTCTTTTCTGTTTGGAAACTTCAGTAGGTTGTTACGCAACAATGCAGGGTTTTTGTGTTGACTTAGTGGTCGCAACTTTTTCACCGTCTCGCAACAACCCACAACGTTTAAATTTAACCTTTTTGTGATCGCGAGCGGTTGATTGCTTTGACCGAAACGAGTGTCGAATGTTTGACGCACAACTGTTCGACCGGAGTAGAGATAGTCGGCAAGTAGTTGCAACAGCACAAAAATCACCACCTTTAATTGTTGCACTGTAAAGTGAGCTTATGCTCTACAGTCGTATGTCTACTGTGATAATTTAAAGTGCCCGATTCAAAAGATTGGCGTATTTATTCCAGACTACAGCAAAGTAAGGCGGTTATTTCAGAAACTCTGCTATTGTGATGTAGAAAGGTCGACTGCGCTGCAAGAATGCATTTAGTGACAATTTCCAACGTAATCAAACATCAATGCATAACTGTGGAAACTTTCACCAATTACACCAACATTCCATTGTCAAACCATGACATATGGCAGAAGTGTTGATTGATTTTTATAATATGGAGAGAAACTGCGTGATTTAGTCAGATTCTGATTTTATATTTTTTGCCGAACCTAAAATGCTGTTATGATCGTTACAGAAAGATTCCAGTTTGCGGGATGATGCCACTTTTAAAACACGCCACAATGGAGTACCGCATCGGGATAACGCAGTTACGGACAAAGTCACCCAGGTTTGATCAGTGCCGGCGATGTTCAAAACAAAATGTCCATATGAGATTGTTTTGCTTCCATTCTCTGGTTAAGTTTAGTGTTATCTTAGCTAAGGTTTAATCTAGGACAGTGGTTCCCAAACTGGGGTAAATTACCACCTGGGGGTAACATGAGTGTTTTCTTTGTCGTAATTTTTTTTGGTTAATCTCTTTTTACTGAACAACAAAGAGCAAGAATGAAAAAACGGCATTATGATTTATTGAATCAAAACGTAGAACCAGACTGTAATAACATTTTGGTTCAACTGCGATATAGTTTTGGAGCGGACACTTTGTTTTTGATGAAAAAAACGTTGATTTCTGATGTTTATGAAACAAAGTTTACGCAACATATAAATTTTTCTCTGTTTTCTGCCAGTTTATTGATTAAATAAAATCTATTTACTGCTTTACTGCATTGACTTCACTCTCAAATAAAAAACTGCAAACAAGGAAAAGGTCATTAAGAATTTTCGTTTAACTTGCAGTGATCAGTTTTATAGATTTATTTGTTTGATCAAAGCATCATCAAAGGTTTAGCATAGGCTTTAATGATTGGTTGTTATGCGCTGTGTTTATGCGAACCAAGCCTTAGACATTGCAGGTCATGCTGCAAAAATGATGTATAAGTTGAGTTGATTTTAAATATGCAATACATTGCCTGTTCATTAAAATGTTATTACCAGCCTACAAAGTGGTGATCTGTATCCAACTGGATGAACTTCATGTAATCATCTGATCTGATATAAANGCAGCCGTTAGATTTGGGTTTTATTGGACCACATGTCATGAACGTAAAAAAAATCGTGTGCGAAAAGCATTTTTCGCATCAGATTGGTTGCAAGTTTAAAAAAAAAATGTACGAATATTTTAACAGGTGATTTCCCTGAGTCCGGACATTTTACCGGAACAAAAGCTTAGTTCACCTCTTCTGCACAAATGGACTATACTGCACTACAGTTTTTTCAAGGTTAGGTGCTATTACAGAATATTAGCCGTTTGAAATTTCGGGAACATTTTAAAGTTATTCTTGTGCTATCTGTGTCGCCAAATATTTAGTTTTAATTTATTGAAGGAATCTCGTTAAAAGTTTCACATCAACCTAAAATTTCAACATCGAGTTAAACATTTACAGTATGTTTGCATACAGATTACATCAATATTAATTTGGCACCAGCCAGTAAAAACATACAGCTGCGGATCAGAAACACGTCATGTTTCTTCAAAAGTTCTCACAATCTATTTCATTATTTTCCACTTCTACTAAAGCTAGAAAAATTTTGAAAGCGATGGCCGTGGTGAAAATGGCGAACAAAGTGTACCGTAACTGCACTGTGTTCTTTTGTAGCTTCTGCAATTTATGAACTCCGTACATGTAGGTTCTAGTGTTGTATGGCAGAGTTTGTTTTCCATTTTTTGTAAGCTGATGCACATTTCCAGGTCTACGCGAAGATTTTGAAACGCAGATTAATTGAAAATATTAGATACACTTAAAGCATCAAAAGACAAATATGTGTAAAACGAGCTATTGCTGTGGATGATATTTACTTTGTTGCTATTGTGTTGCCATATGTGACATGATAGTTTTTTGAAATTGTGAGAAAAAACATGTGAAAATTTCGTCTCTTTTCTGTTTTTCAGGCGGTCTGGGACTGGTTAATTTTAATATTGGTCATTTACACCGCCATTTTCACTCCTTTCACAGCCGCTTTTATTCTCAAGGTGAGAACTTGTCTATTCTTTTTGGAAACGACCTATTATTTAATGATTTCACGAAACAGTTACAAGGATGCAAGCTTCTAGCAGATATCTGCACCAATGCGTTTTTCTTTGCATGTAACTAAATCGCCTGTGCTACGTCTGAAAATATTGGAGGAGATTCCTGCAGTATAGTTTTATCTGAAAAAATTACAGCAACTGACCTATGTTTTCGATGATTAGAAGATCAAGCCGGTTGAAATTAGACATACGAAGCACTTTCATTCAATCTTTTGCGTGGAGGCATACTGCAATCAGAACCGTCGCTAGAAAGTCTTCAACAGGGGGGCTTTACGTTTGTGCAGAGGGGCATGACATTCTGATTTATAGTGTTTCATATTTCAATTTGGGGGCTTGGAACTTTGTTTGGAGGGGCTAAGCCCACCAAAGTCCCCGCCATGGCGACTGGACTGACTAAAATATTGCCGATTTACAAGTTATATGTAAGGGTGAAGCTAGTATGACAAAACAATGGGCTCTTCTAATCGGTACAGGTTATTTTTATCCCAACTAGATATTCCTTTTCAACAAGAATAAACAAACACGAATTTTTTAACTTTTGTTTTTGAGCTGGTAATGTCTATAAAATCGTTCAAAACAGTTGTTGCACAAGAAACCACTCTTTAAAAAGCAGGAACTTGTACCAACTAGGACGAGTAATGAAATACAAACATTTCTTTTTCTGCAACGCCTTAAAATGATCACTTGTAGCACATTGGAAAAACAAGTTGATTTTAATTTCATATGTGTAAAAACAAAGGCTTGCAAGCTCGCAAACAAACTTGACATGCTTTTCGAAAATTGTGTTTTTTGAATTTTAAGTACTGTTAATGTTTTGAACTAGAAACAACGCTTTATTTTGACTGGGTGGCTAGACGTTACCGGTGATATTTTTAGTTGAGTCACGAGTTACCCAGTGCAACGCCACATCAAGGCTATAACCTCAACGAACCTCTGACTGTGGTTGAATTACTTGTCGACATTTTCTTCGTTGTCGATATCCTCATCAACTTTAGAACCACGTAAGTTGCACTTCTTTGTGAAATTTTTTTTGTATAAATCAGTGGGTTGACTTTATTTACTGATGAAGTTCTCTTTAACAGTCGAATGATTGTTATATGTTTATTGAAAAACAAAAGCTTTGCTTTTGATGGATAAAAACAGTTTCAACTGATGGGCATGTCATTCCTTCAGTCAAAACAATACAATCTTTTGAAATTTTTCCCTTTGTGAGTCATTTTGCAATTTACTAACATTTATGCATCCCACCAAGGTCACATTGCAGCAGCTTAATCCTTAATCTCATGATGATTGTTAAAACGCTGGTACCGAACTGAAGTTTCTTTCTGAAGCATAATGAAACATTTTCGGGGATCTTAATTGTATACCTAAAGAAAATTATTACAGTAGAACTCGTCTAATTCGTCATCGTTTAATTCGTCAATTCGCTTAATTCGTCACTTTTTCGTCGGTCCGGACAGTATCCCTATCTTTTGTGTACATTTCTGTTCGTCTATTTCGCCATCGTCTAATTCGTCAATTTGCTCAATTCGTCACATCTTTCTATTCCTGAGAAGCGTTTTGTTCGTCTAATTTGTCATTTGCAGTTTCGCTTTTGATGTCTAAGCAGCTAGTGCGTGTGGGAATTCAAACAAATTAAGGATCTTCATCTGAGAATTGTTGCACCTCGCAATTTGTTTATCGAATTTGTACACGAGGTTTGAAGCGCGACCCGACTCCCCATTGAGAGAATGCGCAAAAGTTCATTAAAGATTTAAAAGGTGCTTGATTGAATGGAAGAGTCCAGACAGAGCAGAGGAATTAATTGTTGTATTCAACCATAACGTCATAAACTTTATTTTGCTGCAAATAAGATCACTATGTATGTATACAAGTTACTATGATAAAGTAGCTTCTATGATAGAGTTTTCACCTGTTTGCGTAATTCGTCACTTCGCCTAATTCGTCACTTTTTTCT
>JGI24021J15306_10008100_pt1 | contig 12888 bp, 8 predicted proteins | sample Ectturendosymbi1_FD_15306 | JGI IMG/M metagenome (IMG submission 15306) | reverse complement strand
CCCCCCGTGACCGAGACATTGCCTCAATTTTTGTGCGCGAAACACTGACTGCACCGTCGTTATGTTTACGTTCGAAGCGAACAAAAAAGTACTTTCTTGTGACCATTTCGTTGATTAACTCGCACGCATGTATTAAATTCCTAGAGCAGTTGACAGCAAGATATTGCTCATTTTATGAGACTCCTGCAGCAATAACTTGTGTGCAGGAAGAGCTGGCCCGGCGCATGTGCGCCAGTGAGGAAAACATGGGTTCGCTCAAAGAACAGTACGAGGAAAAACTGGCCAAGCTTGATAAGGAAATGTCGGAATTGCAGAAAGAAAAGGACGCTCTGTTGCTTGCACTCAATGCGGCCAAGCGGAACAACGAAAACCATGCGTGAGTTTGTGCTTCACTCTGTCTGTTGTCTCGGAACAGTCTGATCTCCTGCGAAAGGCACTGCCTAGCTTTGGGCAGTTTCTACTAATTGTGTAAAGCGCTTGTTTCTACATTCATCGAATAGGATTTCGGAGAAGCGACGCCATCGTCTGGTCGAGCTGGAAAATCAGTTGAAGGAATTGAAGCGAGAGAAGAAGGAAAAAGAAAAAATGGCCAAGTTAAAACATGAGAGCGACCAGAAAATTGTCAAGCTGAACAGGTTTGTATTGTTTCGGGTAAGGGCTTTTGGTATTAGGTGGAAGCTCGAATTGCTATTGCTCATGTGTCTTCAAGCTGCCTCTTCTTTTATTACGATAAATTCCATCTGCAATATCAGGTCGCCGAAAAGGACTGTAAAAATAATTTCTTTTGCGAAAATTAGTGAAAAGAAGATTTAGCGGTTGTTTTTGTGATGTACACTTTTAAAGTTATATATGTGAGTGACCGCGGTGTTCAATTGCAACCCCTCGCAGTGTTCGCACCGAAACTATTTTGTAACTTTATTAAATAGTGAGATACAAGGCATCAAGAACAGCCGCGTGAAGCTGATGCGTCAGATAAAAGAAGAAAACGCAAAATATCAAGCTTTGAAAAAAGAAAAGGAGAGAGAAGTAAAACAGCTCAAAGAGAAGGTACGCTAAACCGATGTTTACATTTTTTCATAGCAGCTGCATAGTCTACCATAGATCCGATTAACAGTTTTGGTAAGTGGATCAGAAGTGGGTTACATGACTCGTGAACATGCGTTCGATGTCAAACCCGGTTTCTGAGGAACGCTCTCAGGTTCCCAACTCTATGTCCATTTCAGTGCCGCTGACGACCACCTCATCATTCAAGCAGAATGCAGTCACAAAATTATTGGGTCTTTACGTTCCTAAAGTATTTCTATTTGTGCCGGTCAAACTTTTATTGGGTGATTTCAGTTTTTTAATATTGGAATAAAATTTTCGTCTTGATTGTAAGTTTGGCAACGTACTCGTATGTGACGTGACGTAATGGTACAACTGCGATCATCGCTGACAGCCTGTGCACAATGCTGTCACTGGTGCGTGACAAAGACTTGTTAAATTACCCAACGCCACACGTTTAATACGGCTTTTACATAATGTTTTTTACGTTAAAAGCAGACACGAGCAGACATTCGCGTTTCCTTCATTTTAACCTCAAGAGCAAGATGGACAAACCGTCTGTGTCGAGCAAAGAGTGTGCGTAGCAGGACGCATAGTGCAGGCATTCGAACAGCCATGTTGCTTCGTTGCTAAGCTTACAGTTAAAAGAAGCTGTATATTATATTTGCGGATGTTTTCTCGTCGCCAGCTGCTTGCCTAAAATAGTGGCCATCTTCAAACTGCAAGCATTGCCGCTCGCTTGTGCCGCAATGTATTTGTCGCTTGTCCAGGACCGCAAGCGTCAGTTCGAAATCGTGAAGCTCGAGCGCGACTTCATGCGGCAAAAGAACGTGCTTCGACGAAAAACTGAAGAAGCGGCCGCTTCGAGCCGAAGATGGAAGGAGCTGCTCGAAAAGCAAAAGAATGCTGCTACTAAGCGAATGCAGTCTCAGTCAAAAACCTTGGACAGCGCTAACACGAAAATGAAGGTTGGCTGCCTTGGCAACTATTGATCTGATCGTTGAAGTTTTGTTCAACAGCCGAGATATTTCACGTTCTTTTGACGTTTACCTGTTCACGCAGTGGTTTGTGTGATGGTTAAAAGGTCTGTGACATCGCCGTTTAAATTAGTATTTTATGTGTTTTCACTTGCATCCAACTTACAAGTTGTTGTAACCAATTAATGTGTTTTGAAAAAAACTGTACCTTGTCAGACTTGGATCGAAGATGATGTCGAAATTTCTGTTCGCACCAAAGAAGCGAAGAAGCATCTCGACGTTCTTGAAGAAGACGTGAAAGTGCTTCAGTCTCAGCTCCAGGAAGCAGACGATACTGCTTCTCCTAGCAAGCGTGTAAATCTACGTAGATAAATCATATAAAATCAGACCAGTGTAGGTAGCAAGACTTCATCAATCAAAAATAATGTTACAACGTCACGAAGAGCGACACCAGCTGGTCGTCTGAGCAAACGTAATCGAGTTATGTGCAGACGACGCACAGCTCCTGCTGGATTCGGTTCATACAAAGATTATAACTGGAACAGACGTCGCATGGCAATTTTCGGTGACTCAATGATGGCAGAGTTCTGCCAGACGCCCAAGGGCCAAGACTATTGACTTTGCTATGCCGCCAATAGTTTTATAGCAGTATTTAATCGTTTCGCATCTATGTTTTGTGTCAGTACGCAAGGTTGATGGGCGGTTTTGTGAAGCTGCAAGGAAAGCAATCTACATTCGTGTCTTCTGTGTTGCTAATTCCAAACACAGGTTGTTTTTATTTAATTTATTTCGCTTTAACAGCACATGCAGCTTAATTTTAGTTTTCGTTCCGAAACATGCCCATCGCATTAGGGCGTCGTCTAGGTTACCAGCGCGATTTCGCGGAAGTAGCAAGAAAAGCGATAGACGCGGAAGTAGCAAGAAAAGCGATAGACATCTTTACTCTTTTGCTTTTTTTCGTAGCCTTTTATCACGAAACTGTGTCAACTCATTGAAAAACTCGGCTTTTGGTTTTTACAGCGTCGAACGTATCTCAAGTCGGAGATCGATGACATCGAGGCCAGACGAGTCATGATTCGTCAGGAGCTGGAGCTGAAGGAGGCTTTGATCAAGGACCTGCAGAGCAAGAGCGTGGAGGCGAAGGAGATCCGCACTCGGCAACAGGCTCGCTGGATGCAAATAACCAGCATCGCTGAAGCGCGAGCAATCATGAAGCATCTGTTCGGCCTGGTGCGTACACGTGCGCCGGACTGAGCGTTGGCGATTTCGTCGAAGAGCGTTATGTTTTGAGTGATCCCAATGGAATGGTGTGTGGGATTTAATTTGAAGGTTGCGAATCTCAATTCGAACCGCTATGCCGGGAACCATAATAAATTCAGAAATATTTTATGCAACAAAAAATGGTACCAACTAAAGCTTTTTCTCCTCTTTTTGGAAGAGAACAGCGCGGATCACTGGTGTACGCGTAAACCTCGAATAAACAAGTGCCATCTATTAAATTTGCACTACAACGTTGTATCCGTCTATCTTCAGTCGCGTGATTTCATTCCCTATTGCAGGCTGATCTATTACCATAACATCCATTGCAGTGTAAGTCATTACATTATTCGCAAAACGATTCCATTCCTATATCGACCGACTCCATACATATTCCCACCGATCCTGTCGCCACAACGCGCAAGGAACTTTGTTCAGGTCGTTGCTTCGCGTCTAGCGGAGGAGGAGAACGCGGCCAGCTCGAGCCGCGCGAAGGTGGACGCGAGCAAAGCTGAGATGCGGATCAAGACGCTGGAGGCGGAGCTCGACGCTCTCAGGAGCGAGAAGGACAAAGACATCACTGCGCTCGAAGCGTCTCATCACGAGCAGGTGAAGCGTCCTCTCAATTGAGTCAAGTAGCTCCCTTTCAGTAAAGATCGACCAGTATATGCGTCGCCTTCACCAACACATCTTTAGTGCACTCTAGCGGCTGATCAGGTAACAGATAACGTGCGTTTGCTTCCAACTGGAAGGAACATGCCAGTGCAGAGATGTGATTATAATTGTTTAGTGATCGGCATGTTTCTTAAAAGTGGCCCGCTAATCCAAAATGTTAATGACTCTCTTGCGCCGCATAAAAAACTTGTGGCAAAAAGCAACTGGACTGGTTGTGGCAATGACTTGCTGGGGTCGCGACCAGGAAGAAATGTCGCACGACGGTAGTAGGTTTGTCCATCGCTGCCATTAACCTGCTTGTCGAATTGGAATTCAATTTGTATTTGTGGTGAAAACCAATTTCATATGGCCTGTAAGTCCGCTGGATAATCAACACAGTCGCCAATAAACGCTTCGGTAACTGTGTGCCATACATCACAATTACGGTTAGTTCGGATATCAATCATTTTTGCGGATATTTGTATGTTAGCTAACCGGATAATAGCCGCTACTTCTTAGACAATTGATGTCACGAGATTTGCGGGATGAATTGATTGTAAAATCATGACAAACTTTTATGGTTAACACTGTATACACATGCTGTGCATGAGCGCATATGAAAAAGTTGTGCACGTTTAACATTTACTGCTTCTGCAACGAATTTCATATGAAGCATAACGCGAACTCTTCTGTAAAAACAACAATCACGTGATTTCAGTAGAACTTATGTCGCCCGTATCTGGAAACAAAGAATACCCAAACGTACTTGGAAAAACGTAAAACGCCTTAATAACGATACTTTTTATCCGGGTAACCGACAGAAATATATCCGGATATCGGATAGCAAAAAAAACTCTCGGTTAACCGTGATCCGGATAATCCAACCGTAGTATATACGTCACTAATATATGCGTATCTGGTCGGTTCATCGCACGAAACACTCGGTGATCGCGTAATTTCAGGCAAATCTGCCTTGAGATCGTACAAAAAGCAACAAAATCCCGAAAAACGTGACTTCTTTTCATTTAAGGTTCTGTTTTTAACGAACCAATTGAACAAGTCATCAGGTGCGCCGTGTCCCAATCCATCGTCACAGCGGGAGGCCGAATTGGCGTCGCAGATCAAAATACAGGTGCTGTTATTCGTTATAGCGTACAGCGTTTTGTAATACCGTTGGCAGAAGCTGCTTCTTGGTGCGCCCGAAACGTAACAAACCCGACTCGCTGCAACGCAGGCGAACGTCATACAAGAAATGCTGAAGAAGCAGGAGCAGTACCAGACTTTGTTGGAGGAGACGCGTCGCATGAGTGCGGGATCGGACAAGTCCGGCGACGACAGTGTCGCTTCGCAGAAGAAAAATAGCGCGAAAGGAAAAACAAAGGTAGCTGTTTTTTTTGCAGCAATCCGCGATACACTTAGTCCAGGAAGAATTACGCCAACGCGTTGGATGGTGTGGAGAATGCCCCGCGGACAACATCGTAATTTGCAACGCAGTCGTGTGTTTGCAAACCGATAACGGAGCTTGGGTTTTGCAATCTTTGCCTGGGAATCAATACAATGGGGGAATAATCTCCAGACAAAGCACCGGCACATCATTATCACTAATCATACATCATCACCTGCAAAAGGCTTCTATGAGCCAAGCTAGACGAAGTTTAATTCGTTTAACCAGTTTGCAATGGCTGATGAGGATAATAGATGTGCCTTTTGAATCAGGATGGTTGATCACAGTCTTATTTTACCGGATAGTTCAATTTGTTTACATCAAAATGAACTCATTCACCATAACATTTTTGTCGCGCTTCGCGAAGCTAATAAGCTTCGTTTAAATAAAACTACAAACATCCGTTTCCAGGCAACTGTTGCCAGGGACAGGCGCCTCACCGTGCAGGAATTTTTCAACGAACTTTCGGAGGATTCTTTTGATGTTTATGACCAAGACTCGGGTCCGGATTACGTCCCAACTCCGCGGAGACGTCGCACCGTGAATCGCAAAGTCCGGGCGGTCCGAAAAGAGACGAGCGTAGGTTGTTTTCAACTAATTGCGTTCCTTGCTCCACGCTTTTGAAGGACGCTTTGCTTCTTACTCTTTGCTAAGCCCTTCTTACAGAGCAACATGCAATCCAAGGCGTCGGGGATCAGAATCCTTTGTTAAACTTAAACATTTCTTATACTTCGTCTAAGAAATAAGTGATTTCGGCCAATCAGAGTGGACGCGCTGAAAACATTGCCGTTGTCAATTCGCGGTGTTGTTTAACATCATGCTCTGACTACTTTGGCGTTCATCTTTAAGTGCACCTGGGTAGTTTTTCAAGACACCAGCTTTATTTGTATTGGCCTGAGTCTGGAGATCTTCGCCTGATATCGGTGTTGGTTTGAACCTCAATGCTTTGCAAGCGACGAGCAGTCTCAGTTTAAACCGAAACAGGCTGCAGCTGAACCAAAGCATTTTCGGGGTCATATTTGTCGTATTTTGTAGTTGAGTTACTCTTCCGCCTTGTCAGATTATGTTGACGAAATGTGTAAACGTTTATGAACCACATTTTCAAATTACGCAAGGTCCATTAACAAAGTTCTTAACCAGGAAAATACCTTCCCATGTCTATGTTTTGAATAAGAACGAAAACCTCTTTGCCACAAGCGAGTTTTGATCACGACATGGTCTTTTTTCGCAACGTGCCATTTGACTGCTGGAGTAACGCCAGCTCAAGTCAGCGAGTAGTTGTGGGTCGCGCTGCACCGCTGATCTACAGCAGTCTCGAACACGTCGTGAGATATGCTTGACTCAGGCCCGTAGCGACAGGGGGGCATTCGGGGGCAGCGACTCCCAACTGTTTGTTGTGCCCCAAAATTTCGTTTTAATACACAATAAAAACAAAAACATTCCCCTCCTAAAAATGTATTTTGCCCCTTCAAACCTTAAAAACTGGCTGCGGACCTGACTGACTACTGATCCGGATCGTTCAGGGCAATCGATGTGGCTGCGCGAAAACGAACTGTGAGAACCGCTTCTGCAAGTGCGTCAAGGCTGGTAGCGTCTGTTCAGACCAATGCGGTTGCAACAAGGAAAACTGCGCAAACCGCACGGCAGAGGTAAGTGACTGGGTTGGTTGCAAAAATTGTCGCACTGGAGTTTAGTTTTCGTCCTTTCAGTTGTAGAGCCGTGGCTGTGGTTTTTCACTTGAGCGCTGGATAGATGTGGGCAGGGGGGTCGGAAGGAGTTTTCCAGAGGGGAACCGATAGTGAATTTTACAGACGTAGCCAAAAGTATTTTTCCAAGGGGGGGCAAAAGTGGAAAATTTTCATTTTACTCACTCGAAACTAAGAAAACCATCTTCTTTTGCTAAAAATTTAATAGGAAAATGTCAAATTTCAAATTCCATTGGAGACCCCTGTCCCCCCTTCCGACGCCCATGGATGTGGATTGTGGAGTCTGGTTCTTGATTCCGTTGCTGGCAGATCTGCCACGAACCTTTCTCTTTGTTTTTAAGGATAATTCGCGAGATGAGCGGTCTGACTCTGATGAGAGCGCAGCAACCCCATATTACAGTCGGATGCAGCTTTTTGATGCAGGTTATGAGAATCACTGATGCGAGTTCTGACGAACGTTGTGTGCCTACCCTGGTGTTCTCTGTTTAATTTAAGTTGACGATTGTAGTGTCAGAAGCTTTTCCGAACAGCAAACGGTACAAGCTACTGTCCACAGGAGCTTGTTACCAAAATTGCACTAAACACAGGCGCTACGAGACGTGTGTATTTGATCGAACAATGAATGTATTGATCCAACAACTCGCTGCAATTCCTCGCGTGTGTTCAGAAATTGTCGCACCACAACACCACCCAATTTCGTTAAAATAAATTTTGGTGAATTTAATCTGATTTTTGATTGCTTTTAGTGCAAAATCTTTAATGATGTCTAATCGATGAGTCGTGGGATAAACTGACTTTCGATTCGAGAAACGTACTTTTTTATCTGTACAGAACTGCAACACAGGCGTTGATTTCGTCACTTTCTTGAGGCTAGCGGGGCTCCATAGTGTGCGAATTTTACTACAACTGAAAAGACTGGCGTGCGCGGAATTCAAACCGGTACTGTTTACGTCCTGGGCGTTGAAAGATGACGTTATTGTGGAGGGAAACACTTAAACACAGTATACGCATAGCAGTGGGTGGACGCATTGAGCGTGCACACGTTGCAGAGCGAACCTTCAAAAGGTGTGATTAACCGTAGTGCACGCGCGAGGTTTCGGAAAATCAATCACGCGACACAAGATCTCATTTAATATTTGCACTAAACGATTTGAGCTTTGCTTCACAACTTGCAGGTGTAAACGGCAGTGCGTCAGCAACGAGCAAAAACGGAATTTTGCCGAACATAGACGAGAGTGGAGAATACAAGCCTTGCTACTTCAGTTCACCTGTAGCGGATAGGCCGAGCGCTGGCGAAGCGCTTTCCGAGTTGGTCGACAACTCGGGTGACTTGTCAAACGGCGCCGTCATCGTCAAACGCGACGCTTCCATGGCTGTGCCCAAGAAAAAATGCGGAGCGCCGAAAAAGCGCAAACTTCACGCCTCGGAAGACTTGCTGTTTTAAGCAGCAAGTGTTCATGCTTTTTCGCGTTCGCAACTGGGTTTCTTGGAAGTTGAAAGAACATTTCTATCCTCTTCAACTGCACGTGACGCTGTTGGTCAGTGACAATTGCGTGTTCATGGTTCTGTGGTCGGTTTAACGACTGCGAACTTAACAATACAAGGCGACGAACTTTTAATTTTGACGTTGTTTCGATCCATGGCATGCCACTATTTTGAAGCTGCCTTTTTCTCGCACATTTCCTTCGTTTAAGAACTAACCTGCATTCTTTGCTCGCTGACACAGGTCCGAGGTGCAACCGTGGCGTGTTTCACGAACACTGCACAATCCAGTTCTGGCAAGTCTGAGCTGATGCTGATTTCAATCTCTACTTTTCAGTGATAATATATTAGACGCTACGTGCACTGTCCCTTTTTGACGACCGTAGCTTTCATCTCACTGTCGCCAATGGTTACACTGCCGTAAGGAAAAACTTTCTTGCTTGAATTCTGCTTCAAAATTATGAAAGTTGCCACGCATTCGAATTTCAAATTATTTTTCCACGTGTCGAAGTTTTCTTATTGTTGTTTGACAAATTGCGTTGGGAACCGACCAATCACGACGTAGAAAGCAACCCCAGCGACCTGCATCCCGCGGTTTTGCGCGTTTGTAGATTGTTTATCGCGCCTTCGCACCTCTGGCTGCTGGAGACGTCGTCGCAGCCGCGCGAAGCTGACGTGGGACTAGTGCGAACCTGTGACGTGGCCATATATCGCCGATGTCAACATTTAAATGGAATTCGTGGGATGAAACATTTCTTAAATATTTTGCACACATGCGAAGATGGAGCTGAAAACTCGAATAAGAGTTAATTCGATGTACACTCACTACGCCTTGTGATATCGTGCATTATTATATTTCCTTGAGTGTCGGAGCTCTTTACATCGCTGCCATCATCATCCGTTGGGGTTAAAAGTGCGAGGCATTCCATACTTTTCATGTCATGCGATATCGTCTTATGTTGTACTGTAGTTGTTATTCGTTCGCCACTTGTGTGGTATTTTTTAAATCGAGGTGGAAAACCGGCTGTGTAGACACTTCCCACTTTAGGTCGCGAGTGTGTTTGGCACTGGTGCTGTGCTTGTTGTGCAAACAACACTGATTCGATGATTTCCTGCATTTCTCAGTTTCCTCTTGCACGAGGCAAATGCCAGGGAAGATCGCTAGCTGCTTAAGTTATTTGAATCCTGAGACTTACAAAACGGCATTTTTTCTCCAATTCAAGTAAAAGTAGATGCGCGTTTTTTTCCACTGGTAAGAAAATGCATTGCAAGCGCCTGTCGAGCAGCGCTTACATTGAGTGCGTAAGAAGCGCACTGCAAGCTCAAGGGTCAAAGCCATAACATCCCTGATAGTGGAAACACTATCGGAAGCTTCATTTGGCCTAACAGGTTGAGGCGAAGTAAAACAAAAGCATCAACATCAGGTGAAGCTCAGCCTCAAATAGCACGATGGAAGCTCAATGCAGCAATACTTTGATGCTGATACGTGTGAGTGTCCGTGTGTGGAAGCGTCTTCTATTGTACGTTTCCACCACGTTTGCGTATCTAGTTAAATCGTCGAAGCAACACTGAACGTTGGACAATCCCCACATGTTTGTGCAGAGAAGAAGGCGTAAACCCGAAACAAACGATTTGAACAACTGCAGTGTTAACAGCGTGAGGTACTAGGAGCTAATCAGGGCTATATCCTTAAATGATAACATCCGCATTGATCTCACCTAAAAATGATTCGCATTTTATGACGGCGAAGGGTTTTCTGAGAGGCCCAAATTTTTTTTAACTATATGATATCCAATAGTTTTAACTAGGTCCTACACATTTTTCCAAGGGGGCCGAGCCCCCCTTGGTTACGGGCCTACCTAGAGGTGAGGATCCACCATTATTTTGAAGGGAGTACGAGACAGGAGCCTCCACTAATTCTGTATTTTTACTTCTTCGCTATAAAATACACCACCAAAGTTTTTCCGAGCGCCGACCTTGCCGATAAGACAAGTTCATTTTCATCTGGACCTTGTGACGTTATTCCGCACACGCGTCACTCTGTTTTTCAAAAGTGGCTGAGTGAGGATGTTGTGCGCGGTAAACCTTAAATATATTAAGTACTTGGTAGTTCCATAAATATATATTACTCGCACAAGGCGTTGGCACACAGAGCCTAAGGATAAAAAGTCGTACGAACGGATATGACGAGAACGGTTTTTCTTTTGCAAATTTCCGACATTATTTGAAAGTTGGTACGAATCTTCTTTAGACCAGTTGATATTTTTACTGCAGGTTTGCTTCGTGGAAAGCCCTGTATATTTTGTACTTCATGGCACTGAAAAAATATGTAAATAAATGCACAGCGGATTTTAGGTGCATTTTCACATTTCGATCTTTCTAGAAATCCTGCAAAAATGTATTACAAAGTTGAATGATCACCGATTACGTTGCACAATCGATCAACCATGATGCACGTAGTACGACTAAATCGGAACCCACACTGCAAAATTCGTTCCGCAACCCTTACACNATAGCCTCGCTGCCATATGCCTTGACAAAATGATGCCGCAAAATAATTGAATCAAAGCTGGGGAATAACCGATGAGGCTTCGTACTGACCGTAGCACTACAGACATACCTATGCGTGTTTTGTCGACCTCGAGAAATATAGGCCTACCAGCGAATCCCTAGGGAAAAGCTTAATTGGGAGTGTTGTGGAAGTACGGCGTTGATGACCGTCTGTTACTGGCCACCACGTCATTGTATTGTTGCTCAAACGTCAGAGAAGTCAACAGCAGTGTCACTGTTGGAAGCTGCAGAAATCAACCGTCTGCGCTTCACGGACAATTTGGCGCTGCTTTAAGGTTGCCAGACGTCCTTGAGCGCCAAGAATTGTCCTTGAATTTGCTATCAAAACTTGTTATGTCCTTTATCCTTGAAAAAGGTCTTGCCCTTGAATATCTTCCGGCGTCCTTGAAAATTCTTGAATCACACCAGAACAGTGAAGCTGGCTTTTGTGCAGTGTGAGTGCCACACCGGTAAATGATGTGTTATTGCAAGAATAAAATCGATTAATCGGAATCGAGACGCTGACTTCAGCTTTTCTAACATTTTTTGGTTCTGCGACCCAATTTCTAGGGGAGGGAACGCGTTTTGCTCCCTCTGCGGACACTCATGAAAGTAGTCCATCGTAGCTATTGAAAAACAAAACGTCCTTGAAAAATTTAAGTGATCTGGCAACCCTACGCTGCTTGCATCTACCGAACAGCGACTTCAACATGCACTTGATCGGTTTTCGTCATACGATCAAGTGGGAATGAAAATTAGCACTGAAAAGATAGATATTTTGTGTCACCAGAAACCCAAGTAAGCAAGTCGTGAAGCACAATGTACTTTGGGGTGGTACTCACACCTGGGAGAAGGCAAAACAAAATCGATACACAGATTGGGAAGGCAAACGCAGTTCTGTATAAGCTTTATCCTAACGTGTTCACAAAATGGGAGCTTTCAACCACTTCAAAATTTTCAGTTTTTAAATCAGTATTTGTTCCGATCCTCACCTATGGTCATGAATCTTGGGTATGGCTGGGACTGCTGTCTCATGTACAAGCGGCAGAGATGGGATTTTTGCGAGGAGTTCACAGCGTGACACTTCGCGACAAAGTGCACAGCTTCGAAATCCGAGTCACGCCACCGAATAGAAATCTGTCACAGTGTTTCGACCAAGTGACCATTATGCCCCAGGAAGGATTGTCTAGGCGCGTCCTGCTGGATACACCCACGGGAAAGCGGCCCAGAGGTCGGCCAAGAAACAGGTGGCGTGATTACATCAGGGTTGGTCTGGATCCTGAAAATCAGATTTGCTGAAAACTACGAGGTATTTTGAGTTCACTTAGAGCTGCCCCGCGACCCCCTCCAAAGAAATAGCGGGTGAGAAAATGAACATCGAAACCTGTAGATAAAACTCAACAGAAGTTCCAGTATATGGTTTCTCCAAGTTATCTAATCATTATGTTCATTTTCTGCTGTTTCAACTGTTAAACCTGGTTGAATCTACCACCGTATTTCAATGAGTCATTTTTGGTTAAATATGTACTTTCCACGATGGGTGTAAGCAAGGAATCGATCAGCAAATTTTTAATAGGAAATCGATTTCACGTAAAATACGCATCCTCAGTCCTTACTCAAATAGAATCATTAGAAAAAAAAATCATTTGAATCAAATAGAATCATTTGAATAAGGACTGAGGATGCGTAATTTTACGTGAAATCGATTTCCTATTAAAAATTTGCTGATCGATTCCTTGCTTACACCCATCATGGAAAGTACATACTTGAATAG
>JGI24021J15306_10008098_pt1 | contig 12890 bp, 12 predicted proteins | sample Ectturendosymbi1_FD_15306 | JGI IMG/M metagenome (IMG submission 15306) | reverse complement strand
TCCCTCCTCCTCCCCTCCGTGCACGAGCGCGTCTCCCTCCTCATGGCCTTCCTGCCCAGAGGAAAAGAAGGTTCACAGTCTTTATCCATGGGACAAGTGAGTAGATTCTATGGTTTCAGGTCACGTGACTTGCTATTCGCTTATGACGTCACGCGTGGCTGGTGATCGTGATCCACGCCGGCATTGTGTGCACATGGCGTTGTTCATAATGTGGTTAATGCGACACAAAACAGTAACGAAAATTTGAAATTTTCGAACCACTGAGTAATAAAACTCACATACAGCCGATCGCGGGTTAATCCTCTCGGCTTGTGTTGGAGCAGCGGAGCATCATTCGAAGCCATTCCGTTATTAATGGTTGTTAATAACACGTTCTGTTTTTGAAGAAAGTTTGATGAAGTATCAGACCCTTTGTACGTTTACTTGTTTTGAAATTTCCTGCATTTGTAAGTGGTTCTTAGTTCGACATTTTGCCGAACGCAAACCTTCGGAATTTTTTAGAAATGGCAGTGTCTTCATTTCATAAGTACAGAACTGCGGTTTTCTTTAGAATACATTGTTATCAAAAAACTGCCATTTACTGGCCTGTTCAGTTACATAACCTTGCACTGGAGTGCATTGTCGCATTAACAGTGTTATTTGTTGCAAAAACAGTAAAGGCGTTATAATAACGACGCGAAAAATGTACATACCGGGTTTTCTTCCCAAAAGCATTGATGCATGTCCACGTTTCGGACTTCGCGGTGACGTGGCAATTTCAAATATCCAGATCCGAGCAAAACTTTCTTGTAATATGACTGTTTATCAAATTGAATAAGGCACTGACTGTTGTTCGCTTTGTGTCCGCAGAAAATGCAGTTGGACGTTGTCTTGTCGAGTCTTCTGGAACATTCTCACGTTTCCGCCATTCTCTCGTTTTGGTCGCACGACCATAGCTTGCCGCCCGAGCGCAAGCAGCACGCGGCGTCTTGTCTGATGTCGATTCTGCTCGAAAACGTACATTTCCGAACGGTGAGATACAGCACTGCCTCTGTACTGGCGCTTCAACGCTTTGAATGACTTCCAGTTTTGAGTTACGCGAAGTTCCCGAGCTTCTTCGTTATCTAACCGCGATCTGTAACTTTCAGCGTGCGTCGTATTTGGTTGCATGCTCACTGGTGTTCCCTTGTCACCCAGTTTTGATATTCGAGATCCCGTGGCAGGGCATTTGAACCATGAGACGAAAAGCCACACCTTGCTCCAGGCGTTTCTTATAAGATGTTCAGCCAAAGAATTTATTAATCGCATCGATTTGGCACAAGGCAGGAAACCTTAGAATGAAGCGTTGCTGACATGAAAATAGAAGATACGTACCACCTGATTTCAACTAAGATACGTTTTACTGTGGATAGATGCACGATCTCGCCGCGTTGAAAGATACGGTTGAAAAAAAGAAGAGCAGCCCAAAAGCGGCTTCGACCGGTTTGGACGACAAGCAAGTATCGCAGATCCACGAACTTCTTTTCGCCATGTTTCTTCACCTCTTCTCGCACTGCTTCGAAAGCCACCAGGTGGCGCCGCACGCCAGCCTGTTGATAAGGCAACGCACGTCGCAGCTGATTGCGCAAGCATGCACGGAGCTGCAGAGCGCTGCGGAGATCCTCAGGAAGAGCGATGGGGAGTTTGCACAAGCTTTGAAAAGTGAGCGTTGGCGAAGTCGTAAATTCACAGTGTAGAATGAAATGCAGTTTGTCTTAATAAAAGCGTGATGTCACAATGTACTTTATCATGTAAAGTTATTTAAGGCACTTTCATAGTACTAAGGAATATATTAGCGCCTGGTGCATAGTACCGTGATTGTGTCCCAAGCGAATTGGAATCTAATTTCCGTCGAATGCTGCTATCCCGCATTTGCACACCACTCAGCTGGTTACGCCATATTAGAATCTCGGCGAGGCAATGCCAAGCAGTGAATTATGTGACTTGTAGCGCTTTTGTTGTTCCGACAACAAAGTGCAATTTTCATCGCTTGCCCAATTTTGTTAGGACTGGTAATGTAATTTGTAGTTGCTCAACAGCGAAGTGGTTCTTTCAAGAACAACACTCGTTTGCACTTGTTGTCTGCATCATTGCAGAAACTGTTGAACGCGATGATCGACTCGCGTGACGCGATGTGTCTCAGTAGACCGCGCCTGATTAGGGAGCAGAGATTCGCTGTAGCGTTTTCGTCCCATGCAGATTCGCTGTAGCGTTTTCGTCCTGTGCAGATTCGCTGTAGCGTTTTCGTCCCATGCAGATTCGCTGTAGCGTTTTCGTCCTGTGCAGATTCGCTGCAGCGTTTTCGTCCCACGCAGATTCGCTGTAGCGTTTTCGTCCCGTGCAGATACGCTAGTGTTTTCCTCGTGTGGTCGTCTCTTGTCCTTCTCGATCTCTTCTCTCCTGTTATGCCGCTTGGAAGACTCTCTCCCACTGCAGCAGGTCCTCACAGATATCCTGCCACATTTGGACAAATTTAACAGGTCAGTTTGTTTGGTTTTTTCAAACTAACACACGCAACTTCCAAGTTTTGGTTTCATTTTTTTCGTTCCAAGTCCATGTTTCTGAGAAACGCGCTCGTGCTTATTTGTTCCACTGTATTGAAAAAGCACTGCCAATGATACGTCTCATTTCAAATGCTACGAAAAGGATTTTTTCCTGAAGTACACCTTGTAACAGAGCGTGCATCCTCCAAGATGTAAAATCCACCCTGACCGTAAAGGAAACAACACAGTGTTTTACTTTGTGCGTTGTTACGTGGTCGTTTTCTTTTGAAACAAGATACATGACGCGTCGTCCACCCGCCACCAAATTTTCTTCTCTTTTTCAGATAATACGTATATCTGTTTTCAAATGTGCTTTTGTTGCCAGGGCGACCTGTGACGCACCTGAAATCGCCGACTCGACTGAGCTGTCGTGGCCTGTAGATCGCAAGAAACTGAAAGACCAGACAGGTTCGCAGGACTTCCTGCATGACTGAAGGGGTCGGAAATGCTCGGTATCTTCGTAGTCGTTCTAACATGGTATAGACCAAGTGTGCCCAGCAAGTAACCAACTGCACTTTTTCGCCCATTTCACAGGCTTTCAGGTTACTCAGTTCAGGAATCACGTAAATTGCATTCCCAATTTTGTCGATAAAACTTAGGCACAGGGGTCATAAACAGATGAACAACATTCGTTTGACTAAAATGAATTCCCGTTACACAGGTTTTAAAAAAGCCACAGAAACGATGCTGTCAAAATACTTGAATATTTCTCTCCGCACCTGGTCTTTGCGAGTGTGATTCCCTCTTTCTTTGTTTCTATCCTGCATTTGCCGTGATTCTCCAAAAGCTGTAGTTTCAGTCACTTAAGTGAATGCAAACTTTAAAATTTAAGCTCACTAAGCCACAGATCTTATCCGGTGCGTTCGATGGCTGTGGTGCGGAAGATATGTGACCAGTTGGTTATCAAGAAATTTCGTTGATTGCTCTGAAGAGGTTGTGGAATCCTTGCATCAAATTGGCATGCGTGAGAAGGTCAGCAGTCGGCTGCAAGGGCTGACCGTTGGATTAAAATCTTCTTTGCCGCNCTGCAAAGTGGTTGCCATCGTTTTTTTAACTTGTGTTAGGATCTTGTCGGTTGCCACCTGCTTGTAATTTGAAAATTCCTCCTAAAAAACATCGAAGTGTTGTTTTCTTCCCAAACAGACAGCATGTGGACATGGATGATCGACATCGAGCGCTCTTGTGCGCTCCTCAGCGGCCGTATACTGAACGCCGTTGCTATTGGCAACGTGTGCAGCACCAGTGAGGAGCAGGACAATGCCGCTCTGCTCGCCTTGCCGATCCTCAGGAACGGACTGCAAGCGGATTACACTGCAACAAGTAAGCTGCTGGGTTTAACTGTGGCCTTCGCCTGCGACCTTCTGTAACATCGGAGTCAGAGGCGTTCAGCCGATTCGTTGCTCAACTTACCGTAGCAACCCACGCCACCAAGTGGAATAACGAACTCGGCATAACATCTGCGAAACATAATAGTTATTTGTGTCTTGATACGGTTTATTGGCAACAAGTATACGCGGTATTTTAAAAACAAGTCCCAACACAAATTTTTATTGACTACTAATTAATAATCACTTATTTCCCCAAAATCTTATCATTTTGACGTGCAAATGCCGTTTCTCACAACCACTAAGGTCTGCTCTTGACGTAGTTAGAGTTGTAGAGGTTTTACAACTGAATGAAGTTGGTTATGTTTGGTGAAGACAAAAAGCTTGACCACAGCATGAAGTACAATCACGTTTGATACAAACACAAAGGCAATCGCAACAGTGCATCAAACTGGCAATATCTTTCAAAGCTCAAAAAAAGGAAGAAAAGCGAATGGCATGAATTATTGCAGGTCGGGATTTTCGTTGTTCGCCCCGGATATTATTGAATTTTAGTTGGAACTTGGGATTTGTCTACGTCAACCCTTTAACTGTCGTTTTTACCTTGCATTTGCAACGCGTCACCGATGACGTTGCATTGTGTGTCGTTGTTGACAGTTCACCGAATCAAGGCAGTGTTGGGATTTGTCAGAGGAAGAACAGAACCGGCTCAAGTTGACAAGCTGTTTGACGACGACCTGAAGTTTCTCGTCCACGTAGGTCTTTTCATGACGCTGCGCTTCACAGTTTGGTGCGGTCGGTTGCTAAGCAACGATGCGTTTGACGTTGCAGAAGTAGCGTTTAATGTGTCTCTTCAAACTCGATTCACATCGTTCGTATAAAGTGAATGTAGAATCGCATACTATCTGAGGACAGCTGCCCCCGCTGTTATGTTTGAAGACCGTAATGTCACAGCCTTTCGTCAACATTTTTCTGCGCTTGCTCGCATGGCTGCGGTGTTGTTCACGCATCAGTAAATTTGAATAATTAGCCCCCCAGAATGCCAGCTCTTCACGCAAGTCACCATTTCGGGCTGTTTTCAATTCATCATCACCAGTCAAGCTGTGCACTCCGCAGGTGGCGGCCGGCAGCGAATACAACAACGCACTGAGGTTGTGGAGCAACACAATCGATTACGCGAGGAACAGAGGTAACCCGTTTACCGAAGCTGGTACCGCTTTCGGTTTTGCCGGGAAACGTCTTTCTTCCTTACGTTGCCACGCCTGCACGCTCTGAATCGTTCAACGGCGGCGTGGAATTCGCGCGTTCTACCCGTTTGTTTGTGACGCAGAGTGGAGCGGGTTGGACAGCGGGGAGGAGGACCATCTGCTGGAAGCAACGTCTAGGTGTCTGCTCGCCGCTCTGATTAAACAAACAGGAGTCGATCCCCACAGTCTCAACCTGCAGCCGGTATACCGGGCCGTCTTCAAGGTGAAGCCATTTCTTTTAGTTTCCTACGCCGTAGCATATCAATGCGGCACCCACAGCGTAAATCTTAGCAAAAACTTGTAGTTTGAAACTATCACGTTTGATTTAATATAGCTGTGATTTGTTAACGATCTTCAATGTCTGGTGTAACTTTGAATCCTTGTCAGGAAGGGTTTCGAATTCAAACGATGCCGGGAAAAAAAGCTTCTGAAAATTCCTTGTGGCTGCAATTGAGCAATTTCAATCAATTTGTCTGGCTGGGCATTTTCAACAGAATTTGCATCGTGCCTTTCCGTATATATGAACTACACAGTGGGGTTAACTTGAGTGTCATGAAAACCTGGATTGGTTCTTACGGCGATTAATTCAAGCGGTTCGTTCACGTTGCCAGGTTCGCTCCCACTTACTGTCGCTGAGGTCACGCAGGTCAACCCCGGGCAACGTCACCAGCGATCAAGTTCCGAGCAACGCTCAGCGAGCAAGCCCTGCTCGGGTGGGGAACGCGTCAGCTAGTGGACGAAGCGAAAAAAGTAAACAGACTTTGTTCGTGTTTACAGAAAGTCTGCGATCATGTTTTGTTTTGTTTGACTCACCGGTTGTTTCGTCACAATGAATATCAACGCTATGCCGCTTATTTTTTTATGACGTGACTGCTCGCTGCATCAACACTTTCTTGAATGGCTTGTTTCTGCATCTACTGCAACGAAAACACATGACTCACAAACCGGGGTAGCTACTCGAAATTAATCACGGGTAACTCTTTCTCGCTGCCTCCAGTTTCGGGCGACACCTTATCGACCTGAAATGATGGCATCGATGACGAAAACGTAAACCACACATCTATTTAAAGAGACAGGTTAGGAATTGAGAGTCGCCATACCCAGAGCTTCATCCTTCACTCAGTGATTTTTGCGCCTGTTCACCTGAAACCTTGCGCAGCGGTGGGAGCGTGTCGACGCTCTGTTACGTTTCGTCGACGCTCTGTTGCGTTTCGTGCGCATCACAGTGTTTTTATTTTTAACTCAACTCCTGGATTAAAAAAGGTGGTCACTGGTAAAAATACTGCAATTTATAAAATATTTGTGTAAGGGTTTAAAAAATTAAAAGATGCGGACACTTGGCGTAACGATATATGTATATGTGTGTGTACACAATGATTGTGACAGGTACCTTCAAATGCACAATGAGATAAAAAAAGGTGATTGAATGATGTGAAATGCTTGTGACGGATGTTTGCAAAGATTACGGAGTAATCAACGATCAACATTAGTCGTTGCATTTGAAAGAAAACACTGTTGTTTGTGAAAAATTCGAAAATCATTGCAGTGGTCATTTTATTGCAAAATAAGGTGAATAACGTAAAAAGTCTGATAAGTATGAGTCATCAGAACTTGGAAGCTTACCTTCATCTAAAGATTTTTATGCGAGTTTGAATGAGTGGAAAGTCCTATGTCCATGCAGGCATCCTCCCATATGTTTTATTTTCTACACATCAACAGAGTTCCGTTTCTTTTCTCAACTAAGTTCAGGACGGCGTGAGGTCAAAGATACCGACACAGAAAACGAAAGCGATCAAGGTTCATAGTAAAATCAAAATTTCTGGGGCGTGCTTCACGTTAAAATCGCGTGGTGATGATGATATGTTTGTTTTCTATGCTTCGTGTTTTGTTATTCATCCGTTGTTCTTTTGGTTAATGAGTTTTTATAAAAAAATTTCGCGTTTCTATGTCGTATTGAGGAAAATAATTATTTTTGATGCGCTGATTGTAAATCGCCTTGTCCGAATCAATACTTTACGGCGAAAGCAAGTTTGTGTCTGATTCCTCCGCTGAACAAGTATCTTGTTGGACAGCTTTCTTGCGTCCTTCAAACCAGCAAAAGTAGCGTGCCGTCACACTCACCAGCATGCACGTGCATTGCAGACGAGGGAAGTGCTCTCGACTGGTATTCTCGGTTGTGCTGGTCGGTGATCGAGAGGTCGGTCTTCCTCCTGGCCGCAGTCGCCCCCGCCATGTTGACTGATCAACGCGATGACACAAGCAGCGACGTGGTCAGTTCAGGTCAGCAAAAAATCTCGCGCGTGCACTGCGTTGAACGTTTGGCACCCGGCTTCATCACAGCGGGTGCGTGTTTCCCACTCACCCTTGGGGATGATTTGCGGTCGGCCATGGTGTAGATTGGGAATTACGTTGCTTGATAAACCGTTTTTTTTGTGGCCATACATAACCGCTTTCTCTTTTCTGGTCATGCATGAGCACTTTGGGTTAGGCCACACTACTGCTTTATATATGGGTTTGCATTTGTGATTTAATGTTTCGAGCATTCTCAGTGCGTGATTTCAAGCAGTATTCGGTGCTCTACACATGCTTCTTCTCTTTCACTGTACCAATTTATTCCCAAGTCTTCTCTAGGAATACACGGCGGTGCATTCCACCGCTGCCAGCTTGAGTTACTACTTGTTCCCTGCACAGGCCGCAGCTCTACCTCATCTCCCAGTCACATCCAGCTTCCCACCCCCACCGACCCGAGCACACCCAGCAGGCACTCGACCGCTGGCTCCGACGAACATCTACCACCATCCTCCAACCGAACCACTGCTAAGGAAGGTGGGGAGGGAGCGCTTGATGTTGCCGTAGATCAGTTGCTGAGCGCAGTTCGTCGAAAGTTTTGTGCATTGTATTGCTTCTGTTTATTAGCTGAGCCATATCAAACGATAGATCAATTAATCAATCGAAATAAGGATCGTTTCAAGTTATTGCGGAAAGATCAGTAAAGCTTTTTTTGCGCTTTAGTTTCGAAATTAGTTGACTTTTTTTCGACATCCTCACCGGAGTACATTTCGCATTTGAAGGTCGCGGACCTTCGCCCAACAACAGCAGACAACAGAGCGCAATGGAGCTGAGCGTTGAACTGTCCGATTCGAACTTGTGCGGAAGGTACGGTTCAGACGTAGGGCTGTGGCCTCGTTGCGCTTACAAACAGCTGTTTAATTTATTGGCGATTCGACAAAAGACTTTGTTCGTATAACGACGTGACTTGCTTTGTGAAGATGTTTCAAACGCGAGTCTTTCTAAAGCTTTTACGTCACGCAGCATTTGCCTGGCCGTCATCGGCTTCTGCTGTCCAGAGGTAAGTGAAGACGTCACTGTGACGCCACGCTCGCAGACGTTCCTCTTCGATCAGGAACGCTCGTGGTCGTACAAGAGTCTGGCGAAGGCGATCGACTTGCAGCAGCACCGAGCGAAGGTAAGGGCCCGTCACCGTAGTATGTCTAATATTACACACATGACATTTTCCTGTATCTGAATATCGTGCACGCACTGTGGTGTGAGATGGGTAAAGTTGACAAACGTTGTATGAGGGTATGCTCCACAGTTGGTGTTGTCGTAATCAGAAGGTCGATATCAGATGATCTGCTGTGGATTGCTGCCTGACATTGACCAGGTGCTTTGGTCAAACGCTCTCGATCGTGATCGTGCATTGACTGCGCGCATCATGCGCATCTCGAAGCTAGTTACTGAACATTTGCGGTTTCTACAAAAGACTGACTTTTCTACATTAACAAATCACCGAGCAACCTGTGCGCTCTTCTCTCGTCTCCCAACAGTCCATCTCGTGTTTGTGGGTTGTAGCACACCGCTGAAATGTCTGCCGTGATTACATGGATCTTGACCAGCCCCCGGGGGTTGGCTGTGGAGATTTCCGGCAACGTGTCATGATGTGTTTCGATGCCCATGACGTATCAAATCTTCAACTACGTCACTGCACGAAGCGATTGTTTGTGTGAAAAAACACCTTGAGTTTTTATCAAAAACTAGCCTCGTTCATTTTCTTGGCTGAGACGTAGTTTTATATAGAAAACGGAGATTTTTTTCTTCCAATGCGTAGTTTCAGTAAAACATGGTAGTAAAAATTCTAAGTGTTTCTCAGCAAGAGACTTAGAATTTTTTAGCCGTACCTTGCACACAGCATTTTATCAGGATGCAATTACCGACTTGTCTAAACAGCTTCGCCTCGCGATCAAAAACTAATGTGTTGTTTTCCAGGAACGCATTGTTGCCTTGAAAGAGATCTCGCGTCTGTTGCAATCTTACTCTGACCCGGAGAGCAAGTTCCCTCGTCTGCTGCCCTCTGTTTACTTCCAGCTAATGGTTGGCTGTTTCGGTCTGGTCGCTATCCACCCTGTGACCAAGGAACACATGGCTACTGGGTGGGTGTTCAGTTGTTGCGCGCCTTGTCTGTTCAATTCTTTGTTTGCTGACTAGATTTGGTTTTCTCTATTGGAAAGTCCCACTGTGCGAAAATTAATCTATGAAATAATATAAACGTGCAATTGAAACAAATTCAAAGCATGAGATGCGAACCGTTTATTCATTTTTAATGGAAAAGAAGATGAAATAGCGGTTCATTTAACAAAACAAAAGAATGAACTATTTTTCGAACCTCAAGGTGAGTTGTTCTACTCGTCCAGATCCCTCCCTCGCTCTGACCACGGCGTGACGTCAGCGAGCAGCGAAGACCAGCTCGAGATTCGGAGATTGATGAACGTCATCCGTGACGTGCTCTACAATAATTTAACTGTCAGCAACTTGTCTGTTCATTCGGGTCAGTCGCCATTTAAGGTTTAAGCAAACTGTCTCTATGTCGGACCTACTTCCTTGCGTCTGGTTGTAATTTGTGTGCAAACACGGTTTGCTGCTAAATAGCAGAGTGTCGTTTTAAATTTCAAATAAGCTTGTGAGCAGTGAGTTGCACGGTAGTATGACGTTTGCACCGTCTGCAAAATCACAAAATAAAGTTTGTTTTACTGCAGCGTCTCGCGTGGAAATACCTTGTCACTTCGCTCAGGTCGCTATGTATACGCAGCAGCATGTTTTCCTTTTGAATCCGTGTGAGAATATTTGGTTGAAGCAACCATTGAATCGGTCAGTTTTGGCTGCAGCGCCAGTCGGAACGCTCGACACAGATGCTATTCTCTTTGTTTCTCTTTTCAAGAAAGTTACTTGTATCAGCAATCTCGCAGATGCCGCACGAATCCACCACCTTCATCCATTTTCAGATTGGAAACAACTACGTCTATTGGTCACCTCCCTTTTTGCCCTTGCCACCCTCCCGTACCACGCCGATGACGTGTTGCGCATCAACAGCCATGCGCTACAGGCGCTTGTACACCTGTGTGACGCCGGAAGGACCCTCGGGTTCGGCAAGGCGTCCATTCCTGAGATCTTGGGCGGTCCAACCGCCATGCCCCGAAAGATGGTGGGGGTCGTCAGGCTTGTTGCTGGGAAGCTGTTCCGCTCGATCGCCGCTTCGGTGAGGTACGGAAAGGAGCTCATTCGATCTTTCTGATTCAAGGACGGGCAACCTATTTACTGCCACGGGCAGCAAAATAACTCAATTTTATCTTAAAATTGTACCTTTATCTTCCAAAGCGAAGAATATGTCAAGGAGCGAGAGAGATTTCTCTTGGCTTACTGTCTGCCTGTCATGGAGTTTCGTTATAACGCGATGTTGCGTTTCAACTTGGGTAACGAAAATTTTGATGCATACCATATTAAATGTTGACGCTGGCCGCAAGTCCCTCACCCCTGTTGTAATTGGTTTTACATTTGTAGGCTTGTGGTTCAGGTTTAAAATAGTTTCCCTTTCCGGTGTTCACGGTGACTAGTTTTGTGCGGGGATTTTCTCACTAGTGACGGTTCTTTTACTGAAACACAGCAAACATGCTTGTTGTCCAGAAAGACTTGACACAATCGACCAGCGTTGCTAACCGCTATTTTACAACCTGCCGAGTGTGACTACGTTGTGCTGTAAAAAATTGCAAAGCAAAAAATATTTTGTGTAGAGAGTTTTGTTTCATCTGTTGTAAGTTTTCATTATGCTCATTATTTTACTTGCTGCGTAATAGGAACGATATTTGAAGAAGCAACTGTAACGTCCTTTTCAGCCTGTACGTGGACAAGATCGACCAAACCATTTTGACCTCAATCGTTGAAGTTCTTCAGTCGCTAATCCAGAACGTTTTCAAGTCGCTAGGTGGCGACCCTGCATTATTTTTCTCGGATTATGACGAAACGGCTGATCTCTGTGTGGCCCGCAAGTCAACTTCCTCAAGGTTAGATTTCATCAGCTAGTGTCGCGTTAATGTCTGGAATGACTATAATTTCCTTGCATCAATTACATCGGTTGGAACCAAAACAAATCGCGTGGTATCTAAATGTAATTGAGTCAACGTCTTGGCAGTAGGATGAGCAATCGAAAAGAATGGCTCGTGTAGGTTCAGTGCCAGAAGCTAAACTGGATTTCTGCGGAAGTTTTTTTCATAAACCATCCTGGGACGCCATTACTGTTTTTTTTCAAATCAGTGCTATTATTTTTTGTGTGCTTGTTTTTCGATTGTGTTATTCTAACGGTGGAAACTTTTTTGTTGTTGATATTTATTTATGCAAATCCGTACCTCAGCAAAATTACTTTTTGCATAGAATGAAATGATTCGATTCACATTTTTGCCAAATCATGCCTTCAAGTAATTCGTATATTGTTCAAAATCGCTTTTCAGCCTTTCATAAAAGCAGGTTTTTTAATGTCTGTTTCGTGCTTCGCCTTCAGTTCTAATTCCGTGACTAAACCAGACAGGCAAGTTTGACTGTTGCTCGTTTCAATGCTCTGTATAGTTTTCGAGCAAACAACCATCTTTTGTCAGAAGCTTTTATAAGATAAGACGAAATGCGTTTTTCAAGGCAAGTGGAAAATCGAAAAAGTCACAAAAAGGCGCTTTTCCGTCATTACAATATTCGAAAAAAACACATATTGCCTCGTGGTATAATCGCACCCCCAAATCTGTAAATGATCTAGTCGTTTCGTCTGGTTAGCGTTTTTCAAACGAATTTATCTAACACTTTTATTGACGAGTCGTACAATGTGATTCAGTTGTAACCAGGGCGGTGGAGCCNGAATTCAAGTTTCAGGCTCTGGTTCCGGCTCCGGCTCAACATCTAAAAGTTTTTANNTCCCGATCCTAAAAGTTGTGGCCAATTGAAAACTGAAAACCACTGCATTATAGGTAAAACGCGCTTGCCCCACAAACTGGTGTTGTGGAACCGGAATCCAAATTTCAGGCTCTTGGCTTTGGAAAATGTAACATGGCGCTTTCCACGGCCAGCGGCATACAGCATCAGTGCCGATAGAACCACCTACTCTCGCACAGATCACCAAACGAAATCTCAGAAAGATCACTTGAATCCACCCTGGGTGACAACCTGGTCTTCGTTCGCCTGCTGCTCTCTACCGACACCATGTGCAAGATGTTCGCCTCCTGGCCTTGGGTGAAGATGTTGTTGGGCATCGCCGGGCAAGTCACCAGTGCCGGTGGGTTCGAAAACCATGTCTACGAGGTCGATTGTTGTTTCGTAATTTGTTCCAGTCCCGTCGCCACGGGAGGAGGGGGGTTTGGTGGACTTAGCTCCCCAAACAAAGCTCCAAGCCCCACCAAATTGAAATATGACACATTATAAATCAGTGGATTTTTTGTCAAATT
>JGI24021J15306_10008088_pt1 | contig 12895 bp, 9 predicted proteins | sample Ectturendosymbi1_FD_15306 | JGI IMG/M metagenome (IMG submission 15306) | reverse complement strand
GTTGGTCTTGCCACAACGTGCACAAATCAAATCTATAAAACAGATGAAATTTTTGTCTAGGCAGACACAAAATAGATAGAAATTTGTAATTGCGACTGTAAGTGGGGGGATTGCAAATTGTGACGTTATATTTTAAGGGGGGGTTAAACACTTGTGACGAAATGTGACAAGGGGGTGAAGGGGTAGATTTTTGCTCAAAATAGTGTGACGTCATTTATGGACGACCCCTAAAGCTAAGGATAAGCCACGGCCAAAGGCAGTTGTAATAATTGGCGTCGGAAGGAGTTTTTCCAAGGGGACCAATAGTGGATTTTTCCATGAGGTGGCCAAAAACATTTTTCCCGGTGGGCCAATAGTGGTGAAATTTCATTTTACCAACTCAACTAAGAGAAAAACATTTTCTACTAAAAAGTTAATAGCAAAATATGAAATTTCAAAATCCAGGGGGCCTTGGCCCCTCCCTTCCGACGCCCATGATTGTATTCACAACATCAAAAAAAGTGCACATGCATAAAAACTCATGTTGTACCTTTAAAAAGCAGCTCTGTTTTTAGAGACAGAAAATATTTTATTTAATACTAAACTCGAAAACTAACAGTTAAATTTGAACCGGCAATTCTCGCACTTGAAATAGGGAATAGGCGATGGGGCGAGGTCAGGGCAAAAGTAGATTTTTTCAACAGGTTGATTTTTTCAACATTGACAAAAAAATTGTCTAATGTGTGCATTCAGCAAGAAACTGTGCTCCGATCCTCTATTATTTAGCCCTAGTTTTGGGCCATAAACCACATCAGTCCGTCCTAGTCATATTAGCCATTTCGTACCTTGTCCTAGTTTTAACTAAAATCTCCCCACCAAAGCGTACCAGTTACGTGACCGCATTGGTACTCTGCTAAACTTTTCATGTCATTCTTTCACAGACATTTTCACAGGATCTGTGGTATCAGGCGCAGTATCTTTTTCTTTGCTGCCTACTGCAAGAGATTATTTATTTATTTATTTAACGACAATCATGCTACAGGCGGTAGCCTGACTGGTGAAATCTTGTGTCACGTCGAGCTTTCAAAATACAACAACGCAAGAAAAAGGGATATTAGCCTACACATGCTTCACGCAATCGATTCTGTTGCTCACACCTAAACTATTTGTCGTGATTACCTTTACAGCTTGTAGCCATCTTTGCAAAGAACGCGCCATTTGCAAATAAACCTTGAAACTCAATTGCTAGCTGAACTCCCTTGTTCCTTTCATAAAAAACAGCAAACACCTAGAACTACAGTGTACAATGACTAACGCTAACGGCTTGCCGGTCACACTGACTCGCTAGGCATAAATCGAAGTGAATTCGATCATGCACTACTGTATAAGATTATATGAATGAGAAAATCAAACCGATAATTTTATGCGTGGAAGTCAGGGACAACTGATTGACTTCTTGAGCAAAGAAGCATCTTTTACTCATAATTGTTTCATGATTAGTGCATTTAGCATCTCTGCCTTTGTGGCATAATAGATGAAAAGTGCATTTGCAGATAACAACTGTGTTTTGTGACATAACATCTTCAATTTGATAACTCAGTTCTCCAAAATATAGTCGGACAAGCTGCCAAGCATTCAGGCTCAATTTTCCGGAAAAGGAAATAATTGAATAATAAAACAGTCTGAAAAGTCAGAGTAAGTAGTATTCTTTGAGTCTTGGTATGAAAATTAAAAATGGCGTGGCAGAGTGGATGCGGTTGAGGTTAGTGCAAAAAACTAACAAAGGCCTAGGCTTACTTGTAAATACAATATATAGGCTGGACAGGCTTTGGTCGACATCATAAGAGTTGCTAGGCTCCCTATCGAAGTTTATGTTGTTTTAGAGTCCATGGCTAGCTACAAAATGCAGCACAAACTATAGTTGGCTACAAAATATAGCCTACAGTAAGTGCAAAGTAAAGTCTGTGTTATTTTCGAGTTTATGGCTAGATACAAAATGTTGTTGCCTGAGTTGCGTGAATGTATCGTGAATTAAAATTAGTGCTCTGGCTCATCTAAAATGTTTTCTCTATAATGCAATTCGCAAAAATATTCCGGATTCCAAGCAATTTTGCCTTATACCAAATTGCAGTGGTGCAAACTCGCTACATGAAACTATTCAACACGCACTTCGTGTGTTTCAAGTTTGATGAGTAGGTTATTATTGTTTCTTCAAACTTATAACGTTCCTGAAAATTTTTGAAAAATTTCCACTTCGAGCCTTCCTGTGGGATTTACCGCAGAAATGCAGAATCACCAGGATACTGCAGCTGCATGGCTTTATAGTATACAAACCGCTTGTTTTTGACAAAAGAGTTCAGCCCACACCACTGCGGCAAGTTATGTGCAGAGAGGAAAACAACGGGAAATTCTCCGCCTTCCAAAGCACAATGTTGCCATCTTCTAGACATCAAGCAATCAGAATTTGTACCTTGTGCGTAGTTTTATGTCTAGTTTACCATCTATTTTATGGAAGTTTTTTCAAAACTTATATTTGCGAATGAAATGACGTAAAAATATTGATTGACATCGCCTGGGCTTGAAAGCCCGCTGCTACGCAGAAGAAAGTCACAACGTCTGTGACAGAATGTGTAAAACCTTTGTGACCTGAAGAAGGCATTTAGAAAATACTCATTCTGAAAGATTAACACAAAGTGTGCTCATTGTGAAACTGTAATGTCCTCAATGTCGAGCCACTTCTCCAAATAGATCCCAGCTACGATGCTTAGATCCCAGCTACGAATGTTCCAGTAACGATCGGCGAGTCGCGCCGGCCACGTCCACGGGAAAACAAACCAGAGGTCGACCAAGGACCAGTTGGCGCAACTACATCTCCAACCCGGCCTGGCCCCGTCCCGGCACGGAAACAGTTGTTAAAACTGATCTACGCAGATCCGTCAGTTTCAACATGCTACCAGTAATAAAGAAGCAAGCCATCGAACAAGATGAAAATACAGTAACAGCACAAAGAACTCTCATGAGACGACAGTGACCTTGAATGGGACTGTGACACTGATGGAAGCACAGCGTCTGATTTCGAAAGATGGTCAGAAACAGCGGAAATCAAAGTGGCGTTTAAATCGAAAATGCCAAACACCGAAAATTCACATTCGTGATTGCCCAATGTCTGATAAACGCGAAAGTCAGCAACAAAAAAGGCGTGACGTAAACAGATCATGTGTTCAACAGGAAATCGTTGTGCACGCGAGGTTTCATTCTTTATCATAAAAGCGGACCAGAAATGTGCAGGAAACTAGTTCGCACGATGAGTTTCATTGTAAAAGTGTACCAGAAGCGCACAGGAAACTGGTGTGCATGCTGTGTTTGTAGTTTATTTGTACAAAGTGGAACAAGGATTCTGTACAAATCGAGGCTTTCAAAATTGTTAAAAACGAGTGAAAATAACCCAGGAAAAGTTATTGGGTTGATGCATGCGTTATTTTCCTTGCTGTAGGTCGGGTGAGCGGGCTTAGATCAAGTGAAGTCAGAGAAGCTGATCTATACAGTTCAGTTTAATTTCGTTATACTCAGGGATGTAGTGGGCTGGGAACGCGTTCCCACACCTGCTTGCGCTAGGTGACATTAAAAGATGGATGCGATCTCACAGATGTGCTAGCGACACGCAGATTCGCACTGCTAATTAAAAGACTACATTGAAACAGGAAGATCCAGTGAAGAAGTTCTTGTAGGCTCACTTTATTTGAACTATTTGGTGCAGCCTTGCTTTTTGTTTGGTGTGGGAACGCCGTTATAGTCTAACAATCGCGTCTGACCCATGGCCTGCTCCACGTTTTATTCGCAAAGTGTCTTGACCATATGGGGAAACCATATGGTGCACCACAAGTTTTCATGCGACCCGCCCTGTAGTCATCTACAGTACATTCACGCTATTTGGAGACGTAGGAAGAGAATCTACTGTATCGGTGTCTTTTTGGGCCGGTATGGACGTAAGTTTACGGTCTCACCGAGTGGAATTTAGGTGATCGAATTAAAAACTCTGTGGATCGACGACCGGTTGCCGTCATGTTTATTTCGTCACTTGTATTTTTTTATGGATAACATTCAATTTTTGATCACCTACTATTATGAGGAAATGTACCCAAAATGATTGTTTCGGAATTATATCCAACAGGTAAAAGTTTGAAAACCAATGCCATGTGAACTGAACTCAACACCACTCACAACAACATGTTTTCATAAATAGTAAGCTTAAAATTATTGTGCTTGGACGTCGAAATGAAGGTGGAGGTTTGAACCAGTGATTCATCTCAACCGGCAGAAACTGAGAGTGTTCAAACTTCGAGATCGAGACTTCGTCAAAAATGCTGGGATGGCACCGCGACCCGAATCTACACGATTTAGAAAATGTATCGTCTGATAGTCAAAACTGCTGCTCGCCTCAGTGACAACTTGACCAGTTGAGAAAAACATTTATGTGATATTTGTATTCTAATGCGAACAGGATATAGCATGAAGACTTTCGTATTCAACCAGACACTTCGCCCAGTTTTGTTTGATTTTTTTCAAACTTCCCACGCATGACAAGAAAACGTCATCACCACCATCGATCTCCACATCGTATTTCATAGAGTGTTTCAAACCTTTTAGGCATTTTTTCTTGACCGAGGATTAATGTCACAGTGAGAAAGTTCAGCTGCTTTTCAACTTTACTTAAACAATCGGCTTTCCAAGTCAACTTGAAAAAAGAATTCCAGTGTTGTGAAATTGCAAGAATTGTATTAAATCAGCGTCAGATCGCGCTTCGTAATCGGCATTTCTCCATGATTGGGCTGTTCGTGCATTCCACACCTCAGGCACCTTGTTCACCTCTACTGTAACTTCGTTACATTACTCTGCAGTTTGCCTTTATTGCATCGCTCTCTCGTATTTTAAGTTCTGCAAAAGCGTGTGGTCTGGCACAGTAACAGAGCATTTAATCTGCCATCCGCTTATGTGGCACTCGATCTAGTTAAGGTGATATGTCAAACAACAATGCGGAGTTTAAGGAACCGCCAGGATTTTGTTGTTGTCAAAATCCGTACTAACGGTCGGTTATGTTGAATGAATATCATCACATCTTGTAGTGCCTTAACTGTTATCACTGCATCTGTATGGGTGTTAGGAATAAATTTTGAAACGGAACTTTACAAAGTCCAGCATGCCAACTTCGAGCACAGCCAATCAAAACAAGAAATGTCAAAATAGAACAGCTGGCAAAAAAAGTTCTACAACGGCAGCAACCTGCATGTCTTGTGTTAAAAGAACTTTATCCTTGCAAAAGGCAGCCGCTTGCTTTGGATATTTCAAATATCAGTCACTTTACCTGAAGTAGCCTGTTATGAAGCTCATTGCCAATTTCTGAACGCAATTCTTGTATTGAAAATTTGCTACCCCTGATCTGATAGTATATTTGTTTTTAAAGATATGTAAACTTCTACGGTCGTTTTAAAACTGGGCTTAAATGGTGTATATCCTGACCACTTCAACAGCTTATGCTTGTAAGTCTTAATTGCCAAAGACTTTCGAATGAACTGATTTCGAATGAACTGAATTCGAAAACCGATAAAACCTAGTTTACATCGTAAAACTAATTTACGGAAGCTTCTAGGCAGGGGCGTAACGAGGGGAGGCAAGGTGTCACAAGTTCTTTCTTCAATACAGTACATTCGCTTCCGAAAAACTTCAGGTTCGAACATGTGGGTGCCAAACGTGCTTCTTGCCCCGGGCGCCAACTAACCTCGTTACGCCTCTGCTTCTAGGTCTTCCAAGTATGTAATACTGTAAGTGTACTGACAGTCTACACACAAGCACGACGTTGTCGAAATCTGCCCACAGCTGACTTGTGATAAGTTGTTACTAAGGCTTCATGGCTTCGCAGTCGCAGAAACATCTGGATTTTGTTTCCACACCTATGGGCAATAAAGACGTAACCACGATTGCTGGGATCAACGACGACACCGGGAAAAGTTTAATAGAACTGGGGTACAAAAAGGTACTTTGCTTTTACTCGTATGTTCAGATGAAATCTTAGATATTGTAAGAATATATCATCTTTCAAAAGACATTTTTTGTAGCATATTCTGCAAATGAGTGAACACCATGGATTGCAGTAGAACAACAGGGATAATTACTGACGTTTAGTAACCTGTGATTCAATCTGGTTGCTTGGTTCCATTGTGAGTTGAACGGCAAACATACACATGTTTTTTCTTTTGCAGGCTTATGTTTTGCTCGGAAAGTTTCTAAATTTGGGAAGAGATGAAATAACATTTTCGAACTGGTTGCAAGACGAAACTGGAGCAAGCGAACAGAACGCTAAAGCTGCATACAAATGCTTGAGGGATTGGTGTGATTCATACTTGTAACATCACATTTAACGAAACGCTCTTATCACTTTGTAAAAATCACAACTCAGAAAAGAGGAAATATTGCAGCCTTTCACATATGCAACGCTTACGTTTTACTACAATTCTCTAGTTTAAAACAAAATCGGCCATAAGTGTGGTCTTATCTTGTTTGTTTACTTTTCTACTGCGACAGTGAAATCAGTGTTATGGCTTCATGAGGAAATATGAATCTATGCGTGAACAGAAACCACGTACCTACACGCGAGTCGTTGAACGTTGGGTAAATCGTACCGTAACTTATTGTTCTCCACGTGCCAGCCGCACGTGAATGCATGAGTTGCATGCTCATAGTAGTAGGAGATAGGCTGATTCGTAGCCCATACTTTACAAGTTTGCAAAAAATCGGTTAAAAGTTGGTAAAAATCGGAAAAATTCTTTGAAGTAAATTTTGTAAATCTGCCAGGTTAACGTATTATCACATTTATCAAAATCTCACAGAACATGCAAGCGGTAAAAATGGGTTAAAGCTTGGCAATGAAATATAACCACAGTTTAACGATATTCGCCATTTCGGCATGGCATATCAGCAGGGCAGTTACTGTAGCGAATGTTATGTTACTTCATTCCTTTTATTATAAAAAATACGTGAACTACATTGTACGTGAACTACATCGATTCTAAGTCATATTGACCTGGCTTTATTCCATTAAGCGAGCCAACTTACAAAAACGTTCTCTTGTGTCTGAAAGAATTCCATGTATGGCTATGTGGTGGATGGAAAGAAATTGCCAATATTTGCTGTTGTGTTTTGTCGAAGTTAATCGTGTGTCAAAAGAACTGAGGGGCAATGCGTCAAAATGATCAGAAGGCATCCAACAATTCTAGGTTTTGAAGCCTATCGATAGCTCAATACCAACTCGAAAGGTTTCCATTACAAAAGCAAATAGAGCATACAACTTTTGTTTGCGTCAATATCTGCGAAGGAAAACCTGTGCCTTCAGCGTTTAGAGCAGCTGTTCCCAACCGGGGATTCTCGGACCCTGAGGTCAGAAACAAGATTTTCGGGGGTCTGAAATGCGATTTTCGGGGATGAGAGTTTGATGTACTTTTTTTCAAAACAGCCGAGATTTATGAAAGCTTGCAAGTGTTATTTCTGCGCTTTTTTATAAACCAGGGGTACGAACGCCACCTTATATTCATGAAAGGGGTGCCAACTTCAAAAAAGGTTGGGAACCCATCCAGTGATGTACTGTAGTCGAGACGAGAGTTCATCAAAAACTCCGAGACTGAGACTTGAAATTCCAGACCGGGACTCGAGACTTGAATTTCCAGACCGAGACTTCAAAATTTATGCATTTTACCGAAATTTTTTTGAAATGTCGTTTTTTTTTCAAATTTCTGGATTTTTCCGACATTTTCTGTTTGTTTCTTACCTACAAAGACAACAAACAAAAAATCGTTGAAATACAGAAATTTTTTGAAACCATTTTTTTGCAATACAAAACTAAAGTCCCGAGAACTGTAGCCTTCGAGACCGAGACTCGCAAAAATGCCATCTAGAGACCAGTGGCGTAACGTGACCAAATATTTGGGAGGGACAAAAAAATTTGGGGGGTCCAAAATGCTTGATTTTAGGCGAATAAGACTATTTTGTTTGGAAAAAATGCTTCTCAAAGCACGAAATGACTATATATTCTAAACATTTGGGAGAGTCATGACCCCTCTGCCCCCCTGGCTACGCCTATGCTAGAGACGAGTCTTGAGAGTCCATCACCGCTTTTATCCTTGGAACACATGATATTTCCAAGTGGTCAGTTACTGCAATAAGTAGTAATTTCTGGTAAAAACGTCCTGGTAAGCCAATAATATTGTCAAAATTTCGACAAATGTGGTTGCAAGATTCAGAATTTAAAAGTTTACTCGGTGCTTTACTACTACCTATTCTGCTGATTCAAAAAAACTATTGCAAGATTTGCAATAATACAGTCATCATAGCGAAACATTATGAACTTATAAGGCATGTTGAACGCAAAAAGCATTCTGTTAAGGCGAGAGAACTTTTGAAACTCATCGAAAAGTTTATCATTTTGCGCTAATGAATCAACACATTCATCGCCAGTGTCAGATAAGGCTTTTAGGGGCCCTGAGGCACAATTTTTGGAGGGGCCTGATCTTTTCTGCAAAAACCAATGGCACATGGTGTCCCCGTAATACTCGTGTTGATCGCGCGAAATAACACACTCTGCAGCATCAAATGAAATGGATAGATGTGCAATGCGAAGAAGAAAACGTTTGTCCTATCATAAACGCAGGAATAGGAAAACGTTCTCAATTTTTCCCACCACGTTAGCCAGGGTGGGATTAACCATTGGGCAAACCGGCAAATGCCCGGGGCCTCGCACTTTTGAGGGCCTCGCGCTTGAATATCAAAACAATCCTTTACTTTGGAGCATAAAACTGAGATAGACTTAGCAGTTTCATTAACACTGAAAAGGCCTTGAAAAAACTATACATGTTTTATTTTGAGACCTTTCGAAATATTCCTAATCTATCTTGAGAAAAAAAACAACAAATCTCACCACAGCAGACTGAAGATGGATTAGAAATAAACCGAAACGTCTCAAAATAAAATCTGTATAGCTTTTTGAAGGCTTTTTTAGTGTTAATGAAATTCCTTTACTAGTTTTTCATGTTTATGCTGTTCACCACGCGTCAAAATTGTATAGCTTTGTGATTGTTGCGTCTAGTATATAGGTTAAGGAAACTGACAACTTGTCATTTATCGTTTTTGAATGATTTAAAATAATTGAACCAAACTGCACCACGCTTCGTAACCCAAGTATTAGATCGAAATCAATGGATCCATGGGCGTCCAGAGAAAATTTTCCAGGGTAGCAACGTTGAAATTTTGCTTATCCTTTTCAGGTTGCTGACGATGCAATGCAAAGGGACATTCACAAAACGCTTTGCCCTTTTCACCCCATTTTACTGTGCTGGTTGAAACTCAATTCTCAATCTTTTGTCTGAAATGTTTTCTACACTTCGGCTATCAGAAATGCTTTTTCTTTTCATAAATTGCTTAATATCCGTTTTTCGAGCACTTCCTACAAATAGGTCATGATTTGAGAATAATCAACGGTCAGAACAACATGAGCGGTGAAAAAACAATAAAGTTCGACATTCTCGCAAAACTGTTTCAAGCAATGAGAAGTAGAATTATATGTTGACAAGACTATGGGCAACTTACCAAAGTTAGAACACCATGCAGGCTAAAAAACTGAGCAGATGAATTATGAAAACTCGCCACAGCAAATATAGCTTTGCTCTTAGTGCTCACTAAGAAGTTGAACTAAATCTTAACGATGAAGACGTATTCCCACAAGTCTACATAGGCGTATTCTAACAAGCCCCGTATTTTTATACTGTGTGAAATGAATCAAAAAGTAGTCTGCATAAGAGTCGTTTGATTAATCTATTCACTCGGGTACATTGATCACAGTCTCACACTAACAATGAGTTTTTCAAACTTGCGGAAGAAATGCCACAAACTTGCGGAAGCACTGCTGCTAAAAATGGGTTTTTCAAACTTGCGGAAGCACTGCTATCAAACGTGTCACTGTCTCGCTGCATTACCTGCCAAGGTGTCTGTGTTCAACAGTCACATGTAAGGCTCCCATCCAGTGATTTCAAATAAACCCATATTGCACACCAAAAAAAGCATACTCGTACAATAAAAACACAGAAAGCTTGTGTTACGAACAAAAACATGTGAGTGTGCTCATTTGAATAGAAACGATAATCGAATACTGATTTAATTAGTTGCGAAATGCTTGTCGTGATAGTGAGGGTATCAGTTTTAGATCAAACAAAGAGCTGTTGTCCACTAGATCACGGAACAGTTATTAGGTGTAACTATTGTAAAGCTCCCATCGCAAAACTTCAGTAGTATGGTTCAAGTTGCTTTTGCGTGATATTTCGTTGAGAACATTTTTTTTTATAAACGGAGTAACTTTTGATCTGCGAGTGAGTGTAGACATATCTTTCCTCAATACATATGTCAATGGACCATTTGTGCAGTGAAGATGGTCAGAGAGCCCATGACAAAAAGATTGCTGCGTATACTGTCACGGTAGCAACAAGATCGTTTTTTTGTAATACAACTTTCTGTTTGAACAAATTAACCACATACGATCCGCCGTGCACGCTCACTCCCAATTGTTTCTGAAATGTAGGCTGCCAAATCGTATCAGTGTTGACGTTGTTAACCGGTGCTTCTGCAAAGTTGAAACGAGAACATGTGAAATGCTCCGCAGTTGCGCAAGCGTTTAGGGGGCCTCGCGGTCACGACTTTGCCCGGGGCCTCGCGTTCATTTAATCCGGCCCTGGCTTTGGGAATAGTTTTAATACTGCCGAACTTTCACCAGTAACGTATTTTTGCTGCATCATCGGTGCAAATTCCAGGACACTTTTCCTAGGAGTTGATAGTTTGCTGAGTAAGTTGTCTAGACATTGGAAGATATCTTCACCTTTTGTATGCAACTGCAAGGCTCTTCGGAACAGCAAGTCTTCTGATCCTTCATCATTGCTAACATATCGAATGAAACACTGAAAGCCGCATTTGTCTCGCCACACCTGTACATTCATCCTACTGAATCAAATAAAACGGAGACTTTTTCACGTGCAGTACAATCTTTTCCAGAACACCATCTGACATTTCTACAATGTGTCTCTTCGTTGGGCTGTATTACAATGAAACAGTCCAATTTTTACTCTTTTTCACTAATCATTATTTTTACTTCTTTCATAACTGGCAATAGCAAGTTGTTTCTCGTTGTATGTGCTTACTTTTGTTTTGCTATTTGGTACAGCAAGTGACAGCGTATCAAGAGTGCACAGGTGACTTATTTACATGCGCAATGTTGCGACTTGTCATAGCAATTTGCTGACGTCACAGTCATATGAAGTTTCCAGACGAGTCTAGAAATAAGTATACGCGGGGTCCGAATCAGCTTTCAACGCCCCTTAACTCCCTACTCACTCTTCGCATCTATGCTGCCACGAACGGGCTGGGTGGAGGTGCCCAAACTGACTTTGTTCCCGGGCGCGGGAAAACCTAGGTATGCCACTGCTGTGGCATGGGTTTAGTTTAACTTTAGTACTATATCGTTTGCTAACATTGATGTGTAACGAGCTTCGACAAAAACAAGCAGCTTCATTGACAAAGTGGTCTTGCTGCGTGCTGGCTAGTCAATAGTGATTTTACTAAGAAACCATAGTGCATGCAACTTGTGACAAAATAAAAGGTTTATGAGGACCCTTACTTGAGAAAAACAAGCGACTAGGGATATGCATTACGAACATTTAGAGGTTCTGGAATGTTCCGAATCTTTATTTTGAATCCAGAATATCAAATCCTATTCCAGAATAACTGCTTTGGAGCAAAATGAGCTGATCGCGCAGAGGTTTAGAATGCCGATCAGTGTTTCTTTCTCTTACTCAGGAGCGCAGAGTGCCACCGCAAAATTTATTGAAATTATTTGGTTTGCCAACTTTGCAATTGTCATGTTTATTTAATGCAAGTTTATTTCGAATCTAAATATTCGAAACAAATTTTTGGATTCGAATCCACAGGATTCGATATAACATCATATGCATCCCTACAAGCGACCCCCAATTGTTCAATTAACTCAACCCCACTTGTAGTCGCTATCCATGTTTCGGGAAACACAGGTCTAAAGTCAACCTCTGACCTGCGAAACATTTGTTGAATCAGGTTGCGAACGAGGTTTCGGCCAAGCCGCTCGCGACGAGCTACTGGTGCTGACACTGGACAGAAGCGAAACGACGCAACGCTAGCGGGTCTGCTATTCAGCGACGAAAAACCATTCCGATTTGATTTTAGAAAAAAATACTGTGTCGAAAACAACACTGAAGTCCTTTGGTTTTTGTCATTGTAGATGATGCCGTTTACGACTGCGCACGACAAAAAAGTCTGTGACTCATTTAGAAGCTGTTGTTCCACACAATCTTATTAGAGTGTTACTGCCAAGCGTCAGCCTCTTACAGGAAATTTAATTGCGCGGCATGCGACGCACGTCATCAACGACCGATAGTTTTTCAATTGACAAAATATGCGAAAACGGATCAATATAGCTTGGTTAGTCATCGAACCCCTACAAAGCAACATCCTTGCTGCTACATCCCAACAAGAAGAGCGACACTGAAGCAAAACATCAGATTACGGGTTTGGCGGAAGTGGTGCGAGAAAATGTAAATGTTGGCGTTTGCGATAGTTCCACCTTCGTATCTACAGAAAACTAACAAAAATTACAGTATTTCGCGATGGCAACCACCTAACGAGAGCTCAGCTTTACAAGCTAACTGATGTTTGAAAACGCAGTCAAGTGATGCATGCATGACCACAACAATCGCTATGTCGAACATACACTGTGCGTGAAGTTTAACGGCCAGTGTTAAATGTGAGGCGAAATAAAACGAGGAAAGCAGGGCCGTCGCCAGCGGGGGGGGCA
>JGI24021J15306_10008086_pt1 | contig 12896 bp, 5 predicted proteins | sample Ectturendosymbi1_FD_15306 | JGI IMG/M metagenome (IMG submission 15306) | reverse complement strand
AATTTAGCAGTTGTTCAGTAATCTTTCAATTTAGTCTACAACTTGTCTTTCAAGTTCTGTTGTTGTAACTTTAAGTTCTTTGACATGTAGAGAACAATGAAATTGTTCTGCTACAGTACAGTCAAACGCCTAAAACATAACCAAAAACACCCCCAGAACACCCCGAGCAAAAGAATAGCTAGCTAGCAAAGAAAAGCAACGTCACATGTGCTGACCAACATTACCAGGGGAAACCTAGAGGAGAATTGCATCAATAGGTGCAAATCAAAACATGTCATGTCCATACGACATGAGAATACGCTGCTCCCAGACGCTAATTAGAGCAGTACACTGCTTATATGACCTGAGAAAAGTAGTCTCAGACATAAAATCAAGCAAATGTAAGCAGCAGACCGCTGTTAATAGTCTGTTTGCAAAAGTAAACCAAGAAAGAATTTTCGAGACAGACGACACAAGGCTGCCGAATTACCAAAATTGCGTCAGCAAAAGCAGCCAAAGTGCACGATACAGGAATTGAATTGACTGTAATCCGTTTATTTTCGGCTCTATAAAATACAGTAGCTGGGACAGATGGAGGAGAGTTGATTTCGAACTTGCTACTGAGTTGGACGTACAATAGCCAGCGAGGTACAAGTAGAATGAAGACTCGCGAAAGGATATTGCTATCTGAACACGAGATAGGAGTATCTAGGCCTTGAATCCTTACAAAATTTCAATTACATGTAATTGTCGCAAGTAAAAGCTTTTGCAAATTAAATCAAAGGTAAAAATTAAAGTTAAAAGAGATTCTAAGGTTAGGAAATAAGGTTGGGGTAATTGAGATATAACAAATTATGGCAGTTGACTCACTGATGAATGTTTTCGTAAAACTGTAAGTATTGCAACTTTTTATGTGTAGATTATTGCTAAAATATTGTAAAGCTCAGTAAACATATGTTTGCGATCACTTTTGTGTAATGCGATATCATGCATTAAGCGCGTGTGTAATTATCCGTTGGTCAATGAGAATACAATGCTTATAAATGTTAAATCCACCACAGAGATTTCAGTAGCTGTCTAAATCACAGTTGCTGCCGTCACCGTGCTAGTCTTTTGTAAAATACGAGAGAAAGTAGAGAGAACTCATGGCAATTTAGTCGTAAGGGTGGTATCGGCTAGTTTAAAAGAATCCACCCATGGGAATTTAGACGAACTGCATAATTAAATAAATTATAGCAACTTTAAATTAATTTTATAGTTAATACTCTGGGCAGGTAGAAAACTATAAAACTACTGTACAATCGCTCTAATAATCTAACCACTTCCGTAAGATGTTTCGAAGTCATATACACATGGCAGCAAAACGCAATACTGCAGCCAGGATAAATTCGTATAAATTGACTGAAACCATTTCTTAATTTTTTCACAAAGCTTTTGCTACTGCGACAAGAAACAATCTGCTGAAAGTAATGTAACCTAGTACCATCTCACACTGAAATGCACCAAAGATCAATTTTCCCACTTCTGCGACTGTGTCTTAGTTTCGAAATGAATTGTACAGCACCACAACCGGGGTCTGACTAAGTTTCACGCAGGATCTGTGCAACTACTGGTGCGTGTCGTCATAAACAACTCTAGTTTCCCGACCGTCAAAAACAACAACACAGCTTATCATGCATTTGGGAAATATTGAATGCAGGCTAGAGGGTTTAAATTATCGTTTAAAATATTACTGGCCGAAAGTAATCTGCTGTATATATCGACCAAATGAACTTGAACGGGAAATTAAGAAAAAAACTGGGAGGGAAAGAAGGGGGCAAAGCAAAAGTCTAGGGGGTGCATGGCCCACCCAGGCCCCTCCTTAGAATCGCCACTGCTTAGTTTAGCCAAGATGGGTGTGATTGGACTTACTTGGTAGTCTAAGTTATCCCTTTCCTAGCCTACTCTACTGGTATACTCTGTCATTAGTCAGATTGACTCAATAACCTATATCCACAAGCACAGAAAAATACTCGCACTGACTGAAAAACATGATAAAAACGTTTTACAACTTACAGCTAACTGTAATTCATTTTACTAGCCATTAATTTCTACGTAAATCGTCTCACAACAGACATTTTCCACGTATTTTTTAATAGAAGACAGTTGGATTTACTTAAGTTACGAACCATAAATAACGGACTGTGACGAGTATTGACTACAAAGCAATGTTTTGGCAATACTTCACCGAAGACTATAAAGTCTTGTTTCAAGGAAATTTTGCTAATAATAACGCACACAGTTGGAGGGATATATGACAGTTCAGTTCACGTCGAAATATAATTAGGCTAAACTTAGGCTAAACTTAAATCACAACTTTTGATTGATATTCTTAATTAATCGCAGCAAAAGTCGATGTGATGACTCAGTGGTAGCAATGTTATGATTGTTGGACCGTTTTTAGTATCTTCAAAGAAACCGAAATATTTGCTCTTTAGGAAATGGAGTGCGTATTTTTTCGCATCAGGGCCTCAAAGGTAGGAATATTACATTTAACCTGATGGCTACTAACACTCACTATCCAGGGAAGGTTGTATAGCGCTCTGCATCCAAACTAGTAGGCAACACGCAATGTCTGCATGCATGACTTCTTGACATTACACCATAATTGTGATGCATACGGGCGTACAGAAGAAACGAAAAAGTACATTTTCAATTGCATTCGAACATCGGGAGAAAGAGGCTCGCAGTTTGTTTGCTGCACAGTATTGATATCGCAGTTGTCTCTGAATGTCTTTGTCATCTGAGAGCTCAGCATCCAATACAATCCCCAGATATTTGTAGTGGTTAACAGATTTTACATTTTGACCACCCAGTGTCAGTAATGAGAAGACTGTGCTTTTTGCGCTCCTAGTCTTAAACGTCATTCAAACAGTTTTGATGCAGTTGAAAATATTTCCGTGCGATTCTGCATGAACTTGACACACATCTCATATACTTTGCAACCCACGTACGCTTGGACAAAACACACAAATATCATCAGCAAACATCAAGTAGTTTTTAGATTTCACCAATATAACACCCTGCTTTAATGTTGTTGAGGTCAATGGATATATACAGCCAACAAGTATGAACTCAGTACTCCCCCTTGTCTAACCCCATTAGTAACATTAAACGGATCAGACAAATGCTTGCCCCATTTCACTTGCATCATTTGTTCCTTGTACCAATGTTGCAGCAGCCGCACAAAATACATTGGCAACTTTTTTAAAATTAATTTCTGAAATAATTTCATGTGTAACACTCGATCGAATGCTTTCGAAGCATCTAAAAAACAGCATGCACTTAGGGTGGGCTTTAGCTGATGCGAGGCCCTAGGCTAACCCACTTGTGAGGCCCCTCCTCTCCCACTGTTACGAGGAAAAAATGGAAAAGCGTTAATCAATTTGCGCAAAGCCGAAAAAGACGATATTGACGCTCTGAATGTACGGTCAATAAAAAATTCCACATCATTACTAGAGTATCCCACGAATACTGCGCTTGTTGCTACCTTCGACCCCAAAGCGTTCAATGACACGGAATACTTGGTTGGCGGGAACAGGATTATTAATTCCACAGGCAAACCAACCGAAAAAGTAACGGTTAAGTATTTGACAAAAACATGGCCTACGTTTTATAAGTTTCACATCTGTTTTCACTTACCTGTGCTAAAAAATACAAACACACTGCACATATGTGTGGCGCAGTGATGAAAGTAGAATAATTTTCTTACCGGAACGACCCAGTATTTGTCAATATACCGTCTCGAAATTTCAAGCATAGCCTAATTGTAAAAAAACAATCAAGAGCACGTCTACTTTTGGTCCACCCTGTGCTATACATTTTAAAACCACAAAAAATCTGCTGTACATTTTGAACACACCCATTTAAAAATCAACCAAAAAGCGTTATAGCGTACGTACTGCAACTTGCACTATCTCCGAAAGTGGGTCAGGCAATCCAAATTGAGTCGTCTAAATGTAACAACTTCGCCATTTTTCCGCGCGTTAAGAGGATAAATACCACAACAGCACAAACGTAGAAAATTATTTGAAAGCTTTCCACAAAGTTTCATAGTAATTATCCTCTTTCCGCTTGCTTTTGGCTAGCCTTGCCACTTGCTGAGTTAGCTGCACACTACCACACTACCACACTGCCACACTGCCACACTGCCACACCACCACATGCACTGCATACCTTGCATTCATGGATGCTACGCCCCTGTCCTGTTATAGAAGAATACAGTTGTAGCATTACCTCTACACTCTACGTCTACAGGAACAATTCCAAATATTCTTCTTCAACATTTTAGATAGTGTTTCCATTCGAACCTGTGGCATAATGGGTTGCCAGACACTAGCGTAGCCAGCCCAAAAATTTGGGGGCCAAAATGTTTGATTTTAGGCGAATAATACTATTTTTTGGGATACCGCCTCTCAAAGCATAAATTGACTATATGTTCTAAAAATTCTTTTTGGGGGGCATGGCCCCTCAGCCCCTCCTGGCTACGCGTATGACTCCGCTTTTTGTCCACCTCTGACTTCACTGATTGTTTTAATTGTTTCGTATACTTCAGCTAATAAACAGAAACTATACAAAGAGCCATAGTGCAAAAAATAACCAATTGTCAGTGGAAATTAGAATAAATGAAAACACAATGGCAAAATAACTGATCAACGTAAACAAAAACTCACTGTGTCACATAGGATTGGTGAAGGACCATGGCGGCCAGTGAATCAGTGATGGAGTCTCGGTTTCGAGACCCATTTTTGCGAGTCTCGGTCTCGAAGGCTACAGGCCTTAGTCCCAAGCTTATTGCCTTGGGACCTTGAATACTGCAACGATTGGCTCAGGAAAACTTTTGCAATTCAATGCGTTTCTTGTCTACTGCATTTGCACGTAAGAAACAACCAAAGCAGGTAAGAAAAACGCAAAAACTCAAAAAAATTTCACCTTCGCAGTGTTGCTGACGATTGCTTGAAAACCTTTGGAAAATTTTCGGCATATCTACCAATGCCAACTGCAGAGCAAATGCACACAGACTAGCATCAAGCGCATACGCGCTGCCTATAATGATGACTACCGATTAATTGGTACCAAATTATGCATTACCTACCGAGAAACAGGGGTGGATCCAGCCACATGAGTGTCGGAAGGATTTTTTCCAAGGGGGGGGCACTACGGGATTTTTCCAAATTTTTTCCAGGGGTGGCAAAAGTGGTGAAATTTCATTTTCCCCCCTCAAAACTAAGAAAACAGCCTTTTTTGCTAAAACATTCGAAATCCAGGGGGGGCCTTGGCCCTCCCTGCCCTCCTTCCGACGCCCATGTTTAGCCAATAAAGTTAGGGAGGCGATTTCGGTAATATTTGCTAGTCAAGTCTCACAACAGCTTCGTTACTGTAAGAGAGATGATGTATAGTCTCTTCACAACACTGCTGTGACAAACCAGTGTACGACAGGAGATCTCCCCCCTTTGATCCACCCCTTCCCAGAAATGTAAGTATTCGCCCATACCTTTGCAAGGTAGGCATTGTATCAAGACTTTTGATGCCTTATATTGAGAAACATTCTGTACCGCTTTTGTGCATCTCCATCTAACTTTTTTATCCGATATCTTCAGATGTCTGATGCTTTTCACAAATCTTCAAATTTTCCACAATTGTTTAACCATAGGCGTAACCAGGGAACCTAGGGGAACATACAGTCATTTTGTGCTTTTAAGAGGCGGTATCCGAAACAAAATAGTGTTATTTGCCTAAAATCAAGCATTTTGCTTCCCCCAATTTTTTTGGCCCCTGCCAAATTTTTGGGCTGGCTACACCACTGACCAGAGTTGCACCCTGCGCTTGTTTTTTGCTGAGGAGTCTAAGAACCTCTATTGTAGGCGGATCGGAAGAGGAGTTTGTTTTTTTTCATTTTCAACTGGTCATCGTAGTCGAACACTAGTTGCATTGTTCGCTGCAATGGCCTGCTTTTTGGTTATTACCAGGAGTCTGTAATGTGGCCTAACCGTGATGCTTTCCATATGTTTTAATATATTATGCAATTAATGCGACAATAATGAAAGGAAGTTGTTGACAAGCCTCGATTCAGGCTTATTTAGAATTCTAGACTTATCATCAGGGTTGCGGAGTCGGAGGTTTTGGGGTGGAGTCGGATTTCTAAGAACACTATAAGTCGGATTTTTTATCCGACTCCAACTCCGGAAGTTCAACTGAATCATTTTTTAAATTGCATCCCTGTCAGGAATGCTAACTCGTGCCTGTTGAAATTGTACAATTTCTTTTGAAATTTTTAGTGAAACAGAGAATTCTTGCTGCGTACCCAGCTGCTACAAATTAAATTGTTGACAGCCAAACTTCATTCACGTTATGTTAAGAAGTCGGGAGTCGGAAAATTTGGACAGGTCGGAATCGGACATTTTACGTCCGACTCCGCAACCCTGCTAATCATTGACTTGAGAATTATCGCAGGGTGAATATTTCGTGTAAAGCAGGCCTGTAGCCACGGGGGGCATTGCCCCCCAATTTTTTTGTTCTATCCCAAATTTTGTTGTGCCAGAAAAATTTGTTTTAAAAATATAAAACTTTTACCACTTTAAAATATATTTCCTCCCCCCAAACCTTAATACCTGGCTACGGGCTTGTGTAAAAGTACAAAGTTAAAAATGAAGATTTTACTTCACATCACACTTTCGCGCACTTGAGCTTTAAACTCACGACCAGCTTGACTTTGTCCCTTTGACATTCCATCTATAGTCTATCTGCTTGCCTGGAAATCTGATTGGTTACGTGTGATACATGGTAACCGGGTTTCCGAGAAAAATTGTATTGGAAGGTACAAAGACTGATACCGGGCCCCTTAGCCCCTCGTCGAAACTTGAATCATCTGTCATGCTAAAATCTACAAATAAATTACTTGTTATACTGGCAACTGTCTAATACTAGTAATCTCGGTTTGATTACAGAAAAACTGGAAGTGCTTTCGTTTTCCCGGGCCCCAGTATGTACCGGGCCCGGGTATGATGCACCTCTTGTGCCCCTCTCTCGTAGGCCCTGCATGGTAATATGAAGATTGGAGTTGCAGTGTAAAAAATTGGGGGTTACTTGGTGAGTTTGCTTCACGTTAGATGATGATCATATCATAGTGAGAACTTGTGAGCACATCAAATCAATTTCAAACTTTGTTTCGAAAAGGTAGCAAGGACGGTTTTTAACGAAAAGATAGCAAGAACGATTATTAATTATCAATTGATGCAGCTGGTTGATTTTGCAGACTCTTTGTGTCTCAACATGTATTTTGTAACATTGATAAATGGTCAGCTCTGATGACATCATTTCGAAAACGTAAGAGGCATTGTTAAAGTTGAAACGAGCAGCTACACCCAGTGGCGTAACTGACGGGGAGCAAGAGGGCGAGCCGCCGCCCTGGCAAGCTAAATGTAAAAACTGGGCCCCCTTTAGCTAATATTTTGATATTTAGTATTCTTTTGACTTTCAGTAGGTTGTTTTTTTGCGTTTTTTGAGGTATTTTCGTTTTTTAGCCAGTATAGACACCCAGGTTCACTATTATTTCTTAACGTTTTTTTCTGGGTGTTGGCTAGTGGTCCCTTCATGACCCCCGTACGGTAGACAATGGGCCGGCCTCCTTCAGCTACGTTTTGCCTCCCCTGGCCCAAACCTCTACCTACGCCACTGGTAGACACCCAGGTNAAACCTAAAAAAATATCTCTGGGTGAAAAAACTCAGCAAAAGCAGCCTGAATCTAACTGAAAAGATTATAACCCCAGTTGCNCACTTTACATNGGAAAGTAAAAGGCCACAGAAGGAACAACTAAGCAAAAGAAACTATCAAATGTACAGTGACTTTACAAAAATAAGTCTTTACGTTTCACCTTCCTCCAGAAAGTATTGCTCATTGGGTAGCATATGCGTCAGCTCACACGATTACGCGATTTTGGGAGGAGTGGCAAAGGATGGCACTTAACGCGAAAAACGCCGACCGTGCATTGTTTTAAGAGAAATGCGTCCCACTTTCTCCAGATACGTCGGCACAGTTATGACGCTTTGATGGTTCTTTGTGACGCTTGCTACACTCTTGGCTGGTCAGCTTCTCATCCCAAGCTTTGACAAGGTGAAAAAAGACGTTTTGAGAGCTAGGTCAAAAGCATCCAACGATTCAGGTTTCTGCCCTCAAATGTTTTCCACCACGATTTAATAATATTTAGCAAACACGGAAATCAAGTTCTCTTTTNTCAAGAAGATTTAAAAAATCCTATATAAAGCATTGGGAGCAGCTTGGCACAGGACCNTACAAATCTATCTTCAAAACGTTCCACTGCTTGACCCACAGACCTTTCAAACGACTTGCGTGATTCGAATCTAACATCAGAAGTCAAATGATTGCAGGACGAAAGCGCATAAGCGAGCGATTGACTCCTGCAGTGCTCTTTGGAAGAGCAGAATTCTAGAAAACAGCACTTATTTTCATATTACCTCAGAATATACCATAATTTCAGCTTCATCCTGCTGCTGACAGTCGCCACTAGCCACAAAAAACGCGTCTAGCACTTCGTAAAAGATAAATCACTGTTTCATTGCAAAAATATAATAATCACCACCGTGCTGTGGGAAGTAACGGACTGCAATAAGATATGAAAAAGAACGAAGCGATCTCACAGTGCAACCTTACGTCAAACTACAGGATTGCAAAGGTCAATAAGATAAACGGCAGGCAAAATCTTGGCACAGATTTGCAAAATAGCAAACGCAAAATCTTCCGGCGGTACCCGTCACGCCCAATATCATAAAGCAAACCATAATTCATTTTATTCTGCGATAAAGCAGTGATGCTTATTCCATTGTCTACCAGCAACCTTTCCATCCCAAGCGAACAGCTTGTGGGATCAGGAAGAAATTGGCGTGGTATGTTTTTTCAACAAACGAGGGATAGATCTGTGCGTGAATGCAGCTTTTGCGTATGATCCAACTCAGCGTGGTCCAAACACTGGCACGCGGGCCGCATGCGGCCCGCGAACGCTTTCTGTATGCCGTGTATTACACGAAGTCATAAATGCATTGTATTAGCCACACATCACTGAAGTGCAGGTCAATGTTTTAGGGGCAGGCCCGTCGCCAGGATTTAGCAGCAGAGGGGGGCAAAAACCAGAAGGGAGGGCCACATTTTGAAAATACAGTATTGGATGTATGCAGCAACCGGTGGGCCAAAAGTGAAATGGTGGAGCACCGATTTTAAATGGGGGGGGGCGAGCACCACTGGTCCCCCCTGGCGACGGCCCTGTTTAGGGGATAACATCATCTTTTCATAATTTGACGTTGCAATAGCTTACCTCTNGGCTAGGCTACCGCTGCAGTACTCTTTGACCACAATGTATGCGTATATTTTTTTAGCTTTGTNACAAGCATNGAATCTGTAATTAATTTTCGAGTTCAGTTATTCAAGTATAGCAATTTAAGAAAAAATGAGTGTCAAAAGAGAAGTGTCAGAGAAAAACAGGAAGTTCAATTCTAACTGGGAGCAAACCAGTGTCTTGGGAGGTTGCAAGTAATATCATTTCTGAAGGAGTTTTCATTTACAGAGGCCTTACAGCACGAAACACGAGAAAACGTAGGAGAAATACCAAGGAAATTCTGGCGAGGCATTTTGAAATAATTGAAGGGTAACCAGGCCCGCAACCAGGGGAGATGCAACCGGTCAACTGACCCCAAGACTTTGCACCTAAGATGTGCTCCCCACGTTCGTAATTTGCGAAAGTGCTTTCTCAATTATGACGCCATTGAAAAGCGGCACAAGAAATAGCATGGCTGATGAAACCTGCATACTTGCTTGCGCCTGCCGACTATTGAAATTAAAGCGGACATTGACTTTATAACCAAAACGAAGAAACAAAAACATGTTTTGTTATTGGTTGGTGTGTTGTGTATCTTTGTTCTAGCAGAAAATCTTTACTTTCCAATGCAGTCACCGAGGGCAAGGCTTAATTGACTGCACGCACCAAAATCTCAACCAACTTCATAAACTCTGATAGAGTTCCGAAAATCTGAAAAGATCTCTTTGCCCGGAACCATTTTGCCGCGCAACACGACTACTCCATCTGAACGATCTGGACACTTCCCTCGGTAGGAGAGTGGGAAGCGACGTCGACTCTTTTTTCACAACAGTCCATGTACAAGCAGCGGTAACAGCGACCGGGGCATGATTTTCGCTTAAAACCTAAGCTCAGGTTTACTTTCAATTAGGTGTAACTATTATCGCTGGTGAGCAGGCTCAAAAGTCCTGTAGTAAAGGTAAAAAAAGCAGCGAAAGGCTGGTCGCGCCGTTAAAGAACAAGGTTCATTACGCAACGCATACATGAAAAAGTGACGTGCTTGATCGATTAGTTGTCAACCGTTCAATACAAAACGGATTCATCTACCGACAACTTCTCAGAGTACAAAAAGAACTCACTTGCCAACAGTAGTATAAAATATGAGAAAACAGTGCACTATCGTCAAAAAATCGCACAACACAAAATCTGAACTCAACGACAAGGGAAATATCTGCGCGTTTCTCGAGAGTGCGCAGCAAGTTAGCGACCATTGGTGTAATTGTTCCGAGACTTGCATCAGGGTGACAAGTGGCAGGCGGTCGACTGTTTTGGAAAACAGCATCACGATCCAGTAAAATAAAAATTTCGTCAGTCTTTCTCTTCTGTCGAATCCGCGACTTCATAAATCCGCAGATTTTAAGCTTTCGTGTTCAAAGGCGCCAGAACCCGCAATCATTCGATTCGATAAGCTGCTGTTTTGCTTGGATGAGCTGTTTTCATGCTGCTTTCGCTTATCTGTCCTGTGGCCATCCAAGACAAACAGGTGGTCAGGGGACAAGAAGCCGACGCCTTTCCTCTCAGTCTCACCACCATCGGCATTTGTCCTACTCTGATAGCAGACGCTCTCGAGATTTAACTCCACCCACAAAACCAATCGTTCAAGCCTAATAAAATATTGCCGATCATAAAACGTAGAACCTTCTATTTTTCAAATAAGTGGAGTCGAGGAATCCTTTGGATTAACCGCTTTTTCCAACTCCTGTGCCAATAGCCGGTTCTCTGCTTCTTCTTTGAAGTATCTTATAACTTCACTTGCTGAAAGGTCGCGTTTGCGCTGACGAATGTTTTGAAATACTTGCTCAAAACGAAGAACGATTACATTTTCTGGCAAAGTAAAAACATTTTCAGGTGAGCATCTTTACCGCAGTCTTCCTCCACAACTTGATTCAACAGAGGTTTGCATCTAATAAAGCATTTTCCTCGCTGGAGTATTCAAACAAACAGCTAGCCAAGAATTGTCTGTTTTATCTTTCTTAACCTCCAGACGAGCACCGTTTGGACGTTGGTCGGCTCTTCCTTAAATTATAAAGCAGAGTCGTTACTGCGAGTGCTAAACTCTCGTAAGGGTAATGGAGCTGCGTTATTTGTGTTATGCATTTGGAAACGACAGTAATTTAATCGCTTCCAAAAAAGGTACGGATTTCACTGGTTTTACAGGAGCAAAATAACAAAGCGCACTACCAGTACGTACACACCTTTTTTGCTGTTTTGAAAATCGCCTTTTTTTCTTACCATACTTACCACGACGGCACTGATCACGTTGTTGCGGTGTAAGACCAAAGTAAACTCCAAAACCTTCAATTAAGGCATCATCGAGCAGCACATTAGTTTTTGAAGCAAGCGTGACAAGAATGAAAGTCGAGATTTTGTTCACTGAAATAAGGTTACATAGAATGGTTATGACATACGTTTGACACATCTCGATAAGCAAAAACATCTGCTAACAGCTGCATTTAACATCAGCGCAAGAGCTAAGTGGCGATTGATTCATACTTAGTGACAGAGAGGAAGAAAAGCATTTAACTTTGATCGCTAAGCGATGGACCGGGCAAACGTCCAACAGGTCGACACCTGATGCAACCAGGAAAGCTTCCACGCGAACAAAGACTCTAAGAAAAGCAGCAACATTGAAGCTGACAGTCTGCATAGCGAAGTCAAAACGAACTGACGCAACAAAGTTTCAAAACAATATTATGTTCCACTGCCAAAAAACTGAAGCCATAAAAATCGTTACCACATTCACTTTATCACTTCCTCTTGTTGGACATGTAACAAAATCCTGATTAGTGTCAAAGCTGCTATTGTTAAAGGGAAGTATTCTCACTGACAGACGAAAATTTGAAAAAAAACACTGTTTCGCACCAATCGTAAAAGCAAAACCCAGACATGCGGCAACTCGAAGCAAACAACTGTGCAAGTTTTACGTCGTAAGGTTTTTCTTTCACAACCACGTGTCGTGACTTGAATCAACTTCCGCGAATATAAAAATCTTTGAAGTAAGCGAACGAATTTGCTCACAAAACTCTTCGGAAAAGCTGTTAAAGCTTGACCGATTCGTTGTCGACTCGTCTCGTCCACGACATGTAACAGTAAATAACGCGACAGGTTCACAAAGCTCCACGACCAGGTGTTGACTTGAGAAGCCACGATTCGTGCGCCAACGTCTGCTACAAAGAGCATTTTCGTTTTCAGCAGTTCTCCTGCATCGTCAGATAATTTTCAAACGATGCTGCGCCGCTCGCAACGTTCGAAACATGCAAGCGAAAGCAAGAAACCTGGGCAAGGCGGGCATACGATCGAGAACAGAACAAATATAAAAAGACTTTCTTACGTTGTTGTTCACGTAACTGCTTGTCAGTCGCTGGAGTTTGAAGAATCGAATACCCCTCAACTTGCGTCTCCACTGGCTGCTGACGGTTAGAGGAGTGTGCGAGGTCGGCCAGCTGACTTCCATGAGCGGCATCGAACGGTTCAGCTTCGTTACTTTCAGGCGGAGCTCCGTTGTGGTAA
>JGI24021J15306_10008084_pt1 | contig 12898 bp, 7 predicted proteins | sample Ectturendosymbi1_FD_15306 | JGI IMG/M metagenome (IMG submission 15306) | reverse complement strand
ATAAAATCGGGTCCCTAAAACACCTTAAAAACTGATATAGGCTATGTATATCATTCCGCACCCAGCGCATGTGAACGAATGACATATACATATTGTCAATTGGCACCGAAGGTGCCAGAAGGTGTTTGCAAGAAAAAATTTGAGTACGTGCAGTTCTTTCTGAGAACGTGTTTATTAGTCAAACAAAAACAACCACCGCAATTTTCACGATTTTTCATTAAACATACTGTCAGTTTCGGAACGCTTTTATTACATAGAATTTTGGATAGGATGCATGGTCAAGCCTAAAGTTACAGATAACGCCTTGCCATGACCTGATCGACGAACATCAAATCTTTCATCGGACTGATGAAGCACGTCGTGTCATGAAACAATTTCGGCAAGAGTGTGTAGCATTGCGAGAAAGTTGCTTTGACAGATACTTCTGATGTAATGATGCAAACATTTTGACCGCAAAGGTTTTACGACCGCAGTGAACTGCAGGCTTTGTCAGGGACGCCGGAGAGCGAGGGAATGGCGGGGGCATTGCCCTCTGCCCTTTCAAACGGGAGTAACGGGGAGCGGAAGTGCCTTTTCATAACAATATCATAGATAATTTCATGGTTTATCAATACCGAATTAAAAACAAATTTCTTGCAGCTATTTGCGCACCCAGATGATTCAGAAGGGGTTTGTATATTTCTGTTATTATTTTTGAGGCCAACGTTTTTTCTAAACAGAAACAAGCGCAATTGGTAACGATTTTTGCTTTTTATAAGTTTCCAATGCCCTCAATTCCATTACCTGCCTCCCTTACCCTACTGCTGCTCCGGCGTCCCTGGGTTTTATTGTTGATATCCGGAGAACAGCCACCGGACAACTTCCACCTGACAATTGCCACCCAGGACGACTACTGTTTAATGCGTTTTGCACAATCACGTACGAGCTATTAAACTCAGTTTACACTATCGCGTTGCGTCACGTAGGTTAGTTCTCGCTGCGTGGCAGTTGGGAACGACTGCACTACGATATCATTGCTTCAACAATGTGCACCAAAAATCAATTGCAACATTGCTGTTGCTGCCACGTAGCTAGCAAATGAAAAGCTAAGGTAAAGCAATGCACAGGACTCAAAATGTACTCAGGTAAACGGGTTTGATGAGTGCGTGGAATGAATACGGTACAGTATGTTCATGACATAATTGACCTGTGAAAAACTTGGAAAGGCTCATAAAAAATTAAGGTGTGCACTGACTTAAGAATGTTTTTGTGAAGATATGATGACATCGATCTGACATTCTCCACCCAAAATTATTAAAGGTGAAGTAAAGGTTCTTCCCAAGTGGTCAGAGGACTAATGAGCTTTTGTTATATACACATTTGACATTTGTGATTACAAAGTTTTTGTCATTAAAGTAGCACCTTGTGAAATTCAAATGGCTGTAATGTCAATAAACGTAAAGAATTCAATACATCATAAGTGGCAGTTTTCCTGGGTGGCAGTTGTCCGGATGGTAGTTGTCCAGCTCAAGGTGGATGCTCATTGTTCATTGCAAGTATCTGGTCTCATGCAGATATGCTTTTGCTCAGGGCTGCGGAGCTCTTGTAAAAATGAAATGGCTCCGGCTCCGGAGCTCTCTGTTTTCGTAAGCATGGCTCCGGCTCCGGAGCTGTGTTTTTTTGTAACATGGCTCCGGCTGTGCTTTGTTAATACACTTCAACAATTTCGGTATTCCTAGTGTCCTTCTTGTAGCAAGTGAGCGTGTTATTCCAACATCTTTTGAACTAATCTTAAACACTGCTACCACTACCAGGCCTGCGTAGTCGAAGTCGGAAGGAGTTTGGTTTTGAGTAGTCTGAGTCGGTAAAAATTATTTAAAAAAAATCTGACTCCAAGCTTATCTTCTGCTCGCAGATTGTGACCAGTGTTACCACTCTGTTATGAAGAAAACCCCACAATTTACCTTGAAAAAAAACAGAAAGTGATAAAATATCCCAGACATACAAAATGTTTTTAAAAAAGTCCAAGTCAAACTTGAAATATACGCTACCGGTATTTGCACATAAAAAATTAAGGTACTATGCATTCTTTGCATCACGTTTTTAACAAGTTCAAGGCTATTTTGAACATACTGAGAATTTGCTGGAAGCTAGGCTAGCAGAAAATCAAGTGCATGCAGTAACATAAAAGTTAGTTAGATCTTTTTTAAAAAACGTTTAATGTTTTCTTTTACTTTCACTTAAATGCACAAATCGAAACATGTACATGATACATTCAAGGTCTTACAGTTTTTTTTTACCCTAATCATTGCAACATTTGACTACTAATTTAACATTCAAAATTTTACATTCATACCTATGCCAACGCGCCCATGGGCGTCCGCAGGGGGAGCAAAACGGGCATTTTCCCCCATGGAAATTGGGCCTAAGAGCCAAAATTTTTTAGAAAACCTGAAGTCAGCAGCTCAATTTCGATTAATTAATTTAATTCTTGTAATGGCAGTTTATTTGCAGGGGAGGGGATGATATGTGATTGAGTCACTGAAATTATTACACAATAGCAAATAGCAATTTATTACAAACCTATATCAGTGGGATGCCTGTAGTCGAGGCTTCTCTGACGCTATTGTTCCTTTAAGCAATACCAGTTTAGTGGAAGCAAGTTGAAGACTATCGTCCAGTGTTTCGTCTGCCATTCAATCAGGCCCGTAACCAGCTTGGGACACCAGTGGGGGCGAAGATTTTTCTGAGAGGGTCTCAAAAATTTTAAACCATGTTCTATAGTTTTAAGCTATGTCCAACACATTTTTCAGGGGGGGAGAAAAAATTTCCAAGGGCCTCTTCACCTGCCCCTGCGCCCCCCTAGTTACGGACCTGCATTCAATTTCTGTTTTTACTGTAGATTTGACTTGCTTCAACGTAGAAAATGTACGTACTCTCACACATGTACTATATGTGCTTCCAAACGTCCAGCGCATATTTAGTGCGAAATCTTTCAGTTTGGCAAATCTATTTTTGCTGACTAATTTCCAGAAGCTCTTTACAGTCTCTAATACTGTTACTATTGTAGCCCACATTTTTATTAAAAGATGTTATGCTTGTTCTACAGTAGTTACAATTACCTATTGCAGGGATGGACAATTAATTTGGCTCAAGGGCCACTTTGACGAGGTCGCGTTTAGCTGATAGATCGACAGATTTATTTGGCGTTATTGAGTTCACTGCGCCAGATGTACTCTCCAAGACAGGAGTCTCCAAACTACGGCCCGCTGGCTAAATCCGGCACGCGAAGCCATTTCATCCGGCACGCAAAGGCATTTTGCCAATAGGGAAAAATAATGTAACTACGAAAAATTTTTTGATTTCGTAGACTGTAACATATCCTTGAACAATCACATTGTGTAAAATGTCTGGCCCTCGGACTGTTGAGTAATAGCTTATGTGGCCCTCGTACAAAAAAGTTTGGAGACCCCTGCTCCAAGACAACGAACGCCGGTGCACCGTAAAAACACGTGAGGTTATACAGTCAGGTGCCCCGGCGCAGGGTTAGGGGAGGGCCTTACCTTCTAATTTGATCGCAAAAAAGATGAAACAAAAACAATAATGGTCCGTAGAAAAGGTATTATTCATCTTTCTTGTGCACATACGCTTTATCCAGCGCAAGCAATTCAATGAAACAAATGTAACCTCACACGATTTTCAACAAATTTCAAATTCAAATATTTTTTCTAAACGGTTCCGCGGGCTACTGAAAACGCTGTGGCGGGCCACATGCAACGCGCGGGCCTGTAGTTGGAACACACTGGCTTAATCAAACTACGCTTATGCAGTCTTCTTTTTACACACTGCGTGGCTTGTTATGTAAGCAGTCTTGTGGAAATACACATAAGGTTAGTTCTGACTTCTGAGTGAGCAAGTGCAAAGCTGTATTTGCTCTGGCGAGTTTTCATTATTCATCTGCGCAATTTTTAAGCCTGCGTGGTGTTCTAACTTTAGTAAGTTGTCCGATAGTCGTACTTACAGGTTTACTTCTCATTGCTTGAAAGAGTTTTGCGAGTGTCTAACTTTCGTGTTTTTTCACCGCTGCTGGTGTTCTGGTCGTTGATGATTCTGAAATTTTGACTTAATTTTAGAAAGTTCTCGAAAAATGGATATTATGTAGTTTATAAAAAGGAAAAGCATTTCTGACAGCCAAAGTGTAGAAAATATTTCAGACTTAATTTTAAGAAGTGAGGTTCAACCCGCACAGACTAATGTAAGCACCACAAACGCAGTTGTAAATAGTTCAAGTCCAATTCAGATTCAGTTGTCTGCAGTTCACAATAATAATGATATTGGATGATACTCCAATTCAGCAAAAGCTTTGAAAGGATGGGGAATTTTCTTTGTGGTGTAGAAAGGGTAAAGCGTTTTGTGAAGGCCGATTTACACTGCATCGTTCGTAACCGGAAAAAGGATAAGCGAAATGTCAATGTTGCCTCCCCCCCTGGAAAAACTTCTGCAGACGCCCATGAATGCGCCTGTAAAACAAAGAACAGATTATTAAGCACAGCATCTTCAAAACCACAAAAAGCATTCCAAAATCATGCACAGTAAGTAGCCCTGGCATATCAGCGATAGATTGGAGTGCTGACCTACGCCTAGTGAGTACTTAATCTGCAAAATATTAGATTTTAAACGATTTGGTAAAGTCTACTCAACTGTACAGGCTACTGTAGTGACTCTGCACATTACGCCTACGAAAGTACTGTATTCCTGATTGGAAAATACGGTAATACAACATACATTTCTAAAATTTGACCAGGATCAAACAAACCCCAGTTTTTAATAAAATCCCAGAACTCCAGATGAAACAGGAAAGCCCCAGCAGTGGCAACACCAATTGTGACTGTTTGTGCCACAAAAAAGTTTGTAAGCGCCACAATTTGCGTTTTTGCACAAGGACTTCGTCTCGCAACATGCGCAAACACGCGCTGCTCTGGTGTCGACAGACTTGTCCACACCACACTCGGCAGTAATTCCACTGTTTGATGTGACTAGAACAAGTCCCAACTTGAAACAAAACGCATTGTGACCTTAATCCCTGGTAGAACCGAGCCTCGGATTTCGCCGCGGCGACCTATTTCGATCAAATTAATTAGTCGCGCAGCATGAGCGAACCATGGCAACTGCCAGTGCGCAGAAAAGGTCCGGAGCCGGAGCTACTAAATTAACCACCAGCTCCGGCTCCAGCTAAATTTTAAAAGCAGATCCGGCTCTGGCTCCACCGAAAATGGCCAGCTCCGGGGTTCCGGTTCCGGCTCCGCAGCCCTGCTTTTGCTTTGACGCGGTACTTTGCAAAGTTGAGCAGAACCGAGCTGTAAATGCAATAAATACATGTTTTGTTGGTAGATACAGTGCCGGATTTAGGTAGCGCGGTGCCTGTAACATTTCAAGGGTGCGGGGCCCTAAGTTTAAAAAACATCTCAACACCTGCTAAATCATAAAGTGTGTGGTCAAGGCATCCGTGTTTCTAGCTTTACACTCAACATGCTCTCTCCAGTTCGCANCGTGATATGACAGTCTGAGTGTATCGTGCTGACCGGCGGACCNCAATTTTATGCCTTTTGTTACGTAGCTGTACAAAAAGAATCAAATAGTCATTTCTGGACACAGACAGCCTTCAATTGAAAACCTTCGCTTACTACTTATGGCAAATTTAGCAAAATACTGACTTCTTAGACTGAAAAAATCTTATATATAATGTAATAAATACGATTTATTACAGAAGACTGCGGGGTCCCCAAAACGCGGAGACCGTAGCAATTGCTACATTTGCTATTAATCCGGCACTGGGTAGATACCAAGTTCATCGTATGCATCTGGCTATTGGTTACTTACAGAAGCAGAAAAAATGCTTGTTAAATTGCGAGTAGGGTGTAATCACCAGCACAGGTGTAGCATGCAGTATTCGATCAATTACTAATCAAACGTTATGCGATGCAGCTACCTAGTCTCTATTATTGCTTGGTGCTGTGCGATTCCATTAAAATTAGTAAGCGAAGTTGGTTAAAAGGATAAAAAGTTTGGAAACGCTCCGTTCAAAATACTAATTGATTTTTTTGATTTATTACTGGGTGGCAGGTACTGTTTTAACGCGTCTGTAGGCCATCCGCAACACGCAAGTAAGCAACGCTCGCTCCAAAAACAAACAAACCAATCAAAAGTAAAATGCTACTAAGCAGTCATTGCAGACATATAACCAGCTATAAAAAGACTGCATACAGTTTCATACTGGAAACGTCGTTTACATTGCACTAGTTCAGTGGTTCTTAACCTTTTCTCTACCACTCCTCCCTGAGGTGATTGTCGTTAGTTTCAAGCCCCCCTGACTTTAAATAGGTAAATTGAACGAAACGCTTTCCCGTTCAAAATCTTTCCATGTTGTAGAGCGCGTAAGGACCCGCGCACCCCTGAAAATTTATTGACGCCCCCATGGGGAGGCGCGCCCTGCCGGTTAAGAACCACTGCACTAGGTGATGTTGCAAAGAGTTTTGCGCAACGATGAACATAAGACGTCGCAGTAAGTATAAGCGCAATAAGGCTAGCAAGGGAACAAAATCATGGTGGTATTTGAGGACATTTTAAAAGCGTGTGTGCCCATCTGAAACTTGCCGCAAAAGATTTATTATGAAGCATCTAATACTTGCTGAACTCTCTGTTTCCAAACAGAAATCGCAAACAGGGCTTAAATGCATATCATATGGAGGTGTGTTTGGAGAAGTTTTAATTTTTTAAGGGTTTGCTATAAAGATTCTTTCGTATCAAATGTATTCAAATACAAATATATTTTGCAGTTTCTGCGACAAAACAGCAGTCTAGTTTGTGTGTAGAAAAAAGCACAAAGAAAAAACAGGCAACATTGGAGCCAGTCCTTACGTGGCCTAATGGATTACTGGTAAGTCAAAATCGTGTTGTTGCTGGACCACATCTTTTCGCAATCACTGAAAACTACCTATGAAAACCAAATGCAGAAAAATTTAAATTTTCAAAGTAGCAAGAGATCAGGTAATTAGTGTAGTTGGTACAGAAAGCAGTTAAACATCTCTCAGCTTTTCTTGCACTTTGCAGTACGCCAAAGATCTCCATCGCTACGTCGTACGAGGACTGGGTCGCTGTCAGGAACTGTTATGTGCAGTCTTTCCATCGGTACCCTCTCTACAAATACATTGTAACAGATGATGCCGTCAGAGAAAAATTTCTGCAGTCTTATCTCGATGCCAACTACGATGTTACTGTCAAAAGCGGTAAAGGCATTCTGCTTAAAATGGTTATGCAGCAAACGAACACAAACGAAAACAAGGAAAAAATTGCTGGGGGAATCCTCTTCGTACCTCCTGCAGAAGACGGCTACGGATGGGCGATTGGCAGTGACGAACCATACTGGAGAGCATACGAAAGATACAATTTGCCTCAGATATCACCGGAAGGTTATGAAAGGGTAAAACGGTAGGTGCTTGTGAATACAAACCATGTCCTGTCGGGCAATGTCAATCTTTGACGCGGGCTCCTCTGAAGTTCGAAAAGCCGGGTAGTAAAAATAAACTGGCTGCTTTTCTACTTTTTTTCATCTACTTCAGGGATTTTTATACTGTTTGATGCATTGATTCTTTTTAACCGCTATGGGTGGAAGGTGTCTTTGAATAGTTTTTCGTGTTTGCAAACGTCTCGGTAGAGTAAGTTTCCGTTGCGCTGAACAAATATCTTCCACGAACCGTCGTTAATGCGCCACAAACCATTTGTTTGAATATTCTAAGTCTGCCCCAACATGACCCGAGCAAATTAACAGCAGATCTTTGTCAGGATTTCCATAGGTGGTCAACATTATCATGTTCACGTGTTATTTTTACAAATATTTAGTGTTTGTCTTCATGCTGTTTGGTCTCACATTTAAAACCCTCTTTGTTCTATTTTGTCAGATATGAAGCTTGGGAAAACTTGAACGTGCGTGAAAAACTAGTACAGGCTCGACTTCCTCTTTGGAATGGCTTGTTCTGTGCTATGCTGACGGAGTGCGCTGGGAATGGGATCGGAAGCTCGCTTTACAAACAAACTTTGAGGCTGCTTGTTGAGTATCCAAAGAAAAAAATGATCGCCCAGTCTATTTCTTCTGGTTATAATCTATTGATGAAAACGAAAAATAGAATTTCGGCACCGTCTGCACCGATTGTCGCCATCAGCCACAGCGACAGGGCTGCTCAATTTTATGAAACCAACAACTTTTGCCCGTTGGTCAGGATACCGTACGTCGATGCGGAAAGCAAAAAGACACTTTTCTACGTTTACGTTTTGGTTTTGGATTTATCCAAAACCGATCAGGTGATCAAACTAAAAGGAGCCATGAGCGATTCTCAAGAAGAAAACCAGGGCCCATCGTAACTTATCATGTGACTTGCGCCATGTATTGACGGACGTTCACCCCGATTTGTTGCACCTCATTCTTGAAAAACTGTTCGCCACTTTTGTGCTTTCCCAGCGCTTCAAGGTGAGAAGAGATATTCTGATTTTCTACAAAAACTNCACAGCTGTACGACAAGTATATTTTGTCCTTATTAGAGTCAACAATACNTTTCAGCAAGTAGTCTCAGATCCATGAAAGGCTACTTTTGTANGNATGGCTGTATTTTTCAAGAAACAATGAAGGAACTTTGCTAAAATTTGAGAGTGCGTGATGCTNTTTTGTACAAAANTCATACAGCACCTATATTTTTTTATAGTTGACTGTTAATGCATCANTTGGTCCATTCAAGTCATTTTCGTGAATGATCTGGTACACACGTGGGTGAGCTGNATACCCGGTTGACAAGCATTACATTTGACTACAACTTGGCATGAAGCCTTGCTAAATATGCTGAGATCTTTCAAAGCAATATTCAGCATTTCTTCTCAAAGGCCTTGTCATAAATCAGACAATGTCTCTCATAATCTACACCAGGGGTCTCCAAACATTTTTGTCCGAAGGCCACATAAGGTAATACAGAATATGTCGAGGGCCGGTCGTCTAACGTAATGTGATTGTTTCGGGGTATGTTATATTCTACCAATCAACAAATTTTCGCAAATATATTATTTTTTCATCATTGACAAAATTTCTTTGCGAGCCGGTGAAATGGTTTCGAGGTCCGCAATTGGCCCGTGGGCAGTGGCGCAGCCAGGAATTTTGTTCAGGAGGGGCCAGTCAGCTGACGTACATTGGACTGTTCCTTTTCTTTCGTTTATTTTCGGACAGTTGAAATTGATATAAAGCACCGGAGAAAAATCTTAGCAAGTTGGTTTCGGGGTGGGCCGTGGCCTCTTCGGCCTGATTCTGGCTGCGCTACTGCCCGTGGGCCGTAGTTTGGAGACCCTGATCTACATCGACTGTAAGCCAATTTTTCTTGGCAATGCCAGATTGTTTTGATCACTGGACATTGTTAAAAAACGATTGATTGTTTTAATACTAATTTTCCATCAATCCAAACGTTGTTATACTGATAATAATTATTTGTTTGCAATGTTGCGATTTGCTGTGTGCATTTCGTTGGCGGCAAGAAAGCGTGGTCATTTTGTTTCAAAAACAAAGCCGATTGATTACCTCACTACTGTCTTCTTTAAAATAAATGGGCACAAATCTTCGTAAAAGACGAATTTAAAGCTTTTTTGTGATAGCAGCTTTTCTATACGCGTTTTCTACTGTTTGCTTCTCGCTTGAATATTCTTCGTTTTCACTGCTAGACGTTCACTCACAATGCCTATTGTGTATTTGCACTTGCACGTATGAGCATCTTAAATTAGAAGTTTTCAAACATTGAACTAACCGTTTCTTCTTTCACTGCTTTTTCAATCATTTTCAAGTTCTTAACATGGCTGCCACAAACAGACATGTTTTAAACATATTTTGAACACAAGGGTCTTAAAGTTCCGTATGTGAATAAGTTGAGTTGCTGCCGTCCTTACAAAACAACTGTCGGAAAAAGTTGTTGATTTAACCAACTAGCGATAAATTAGATTCTGACAAAATACTGGGGAAGTATTATGACTCAAACTCTGTTTGGTTTGAAGAATTCGCCATCACTACTGACAAGCTTGAGTGGTGATGGAAATGTGTCTTTTACAGAACTTTCGCTTTGTCATGTTAAAAGTGATTTGTGACGCATGCCAAGCATTCTTTGTTTGTTGACGCTTGGAAGCTTGGAATTACTTCAACAAAAATCTACGGTTGATCGAAACCCACAGACAGTGCCTACTTGTAGAGGTAGCATTCTTTGACTGGGAAATGAATTTGTGAAATGTTTGGTGGCACAAAACTGCACGAGACTCCAGTCTGTTGCTTTCAAAACAAGGCTAATTTATAAATGCCAGATCATGAACAATTTCGCCTGAGAACTGCGATGGGCCTCTGTGGAAAGCCAATCTGGTCGAATGGGGTTATAAACACAATGGTCATACCATCTGCGTCTGCGGGGAAGAATCAACAGTGGCTCATCTTATTTCCTGTCCCCTGCTACCAACTCAGTGCACAAAAGCGGACCTTGCTGTTTTGCCCCCGTGCAAGGTTATGCGTGGAGCACTGGTGCGGACGCGTTTAAAGCTTGAAGTGACATGAGAAGAAGATGAACAACGCCGTTCACGTGGCAATCTCCAGGGTTGTGCATAAAAACCTCTCCTTTAGCTTAGATAAGCAAACTAAAGTATTTGAGTGGAACCCAATCCCAAGCATGTGTACTGTACATTTTTAAATAAAAGCAACCTTTGGAAATTGAATCAAATCAATCTTGCTGCTTCATCGCCACAACATGGCATAGTCTGTTCTTATCACACGCTCTTTGTGACTTTTGTTATACTTTACAAATTCTTAGGGTGTTTTTGGCCAAGCAAACACCCTCAAACTGAGGTACAAAATTAGGACGTTAAAGATGCAGAAATAAATGGTTTGCTCAAGAAGAACCAAGCCATGGCCGTTCTTTTTAGGTGCGCATGCCTGTCAGTATAACTGGTATGTAAAAAGGTCGGCATTCCATGAAACACATGCAACACTGGTTTTATCTTCAAATTAGGAGGGAACTTCCCTCAAAAATGCCAGTCATTAAAGAGCGGCTATTGCAAAGCACTAACAACCAGGAGTGTGTTAAATGGGCAGATTGTTGAATTCCGTGATTTGTGCTGTAGACTTGTCATGTTGAATGAGAACGTTCACTTCGTAGGGCATGCTGCTTCAAAGGACATTTCACAAGCGTGCTGTTTACTTTTTTCCCGTAACCCGAGAGCACTTTCCGTTCAGAATGTTGCTGAACGTGAAGACACAGGGGGAATGGTTCACTGAAAAAGAAATTTCGAATAGTTTACATATGTTCAGAATGCGAATGTCACGGTGTGCAACAAGTGCTAGGTGCGGTGGTGCGACGGTTGAAACGTATCCAGAAACAAGCTGTTCGAGCCACCTTTTATGCCGCCACGTTGAACAGGTTCCACTCATATCTACTCGACTCCGGCCAAACCCTATATTTGTATTTGCATACTATTTTGGCAACATCGAAGGTTTTGCTGTGCGTTTCTCACGCACACGCACGCACCAACTCGAGCTTAGGAGCCCACATCTCTGTTGTAATATATCGAAACGGAAAGAATTCTGATCGTCGCACCAGACAGCATTAGCGTAAGTAACGCAATGCGCCTTAAGACTAGAAATGAAGATTAGGAATGTCAGTGTTGCTAAGTTTACGCGCTTAGCATTAAGTTACAAAGAAGGTAACTACCAAAAGGTCTAGTTGGTAATTTGCGGGACGAATATTGCTCTAACTTTTTAGCGCTGTGAAAAGCTATTTCTATTTTGTTGGGCTGGTGCGTACTGAAAAAGTACGGAACGTTGACCTAACCTTAAATTCTCACTATTTCGCTAAAAAAGCAAGGGAAATGTAGAAAATATTTTTTTAATGATTATATTCAGATTGCTGAATGAAACTAATGCAACATAAAGTGATCGTATCGAAGTCCATTGTTATTCTTTTCTTTGCAACCAACATTGAGGGCAGAAACCGCCCTCACGCATTTTGCTAATTTCACTATTTTTTCTTTTGCTGAGAACACTGTCAATTTTTAAAAAAAGTGATGGTTAAACCTAATTTCTTGGAAAGGAGCGATACTGACTGAAACTCATGATTAAGCAGTGGCGTAGCCAGCCCAAACTTTTTAGGGGAGCGAAAATTTTTGAGGGGGGCCAACATGTTTGATTTTGCGCGAGCAACGGTATTTTGTTTTGGAGACTGCCTCTCAAAACACAAAAATCACTAGTTATTTTAGAAATTGGGGGCATAGCGACGCAGGCCAACGCCCTGTCCCTCTGCACCACCCCCACAAGCAGCAAAGGGGCCACACTCAATTTGTGTGAGCAGGAGCCGAAACTTCCGACGCCGGAGCGGAGGCAGTTAACGTTCAAAGCCTTTTGTATATCTAAGAGAATTAAACCGCCATTGAATCGTAAAGCGAACAATGAAACATTCTTTACATGACTGAGGTTATATTTTTAAAATTTTTATTATAGCTTTCTGTGTGCAGTAGGCCTATATATACTTTTTGATTAAAGGCGCGGATAGCCTACTACACGATATATTAACATACATACAATTGCTACAAGTTTGCATGTGTAAAGTAGGTATGCCGCCATCACGGCATACTTTTGGTTTTTTTTGTTTGATCTTTTTTTTTGTTAATTTTTTGTTTGATCCCCTGGAATGAGTAAACGATGAAAACCAAGGGTGCGGCTTACCGGAGACTAAAACCCAATAGGGAGGAAAATTTGAGGAAATATGCCGGGTCCGCATGTGCATATGCCGGGTCCGCATGTGCATATGCCGGGTCCGCATGTGCATATGCCGGGTCCGCATGTGCATATGCCGGGTCC
>JGI24021J15306_10008083_pt1 | contig 12899 bp, 8 predicted proteins | sample Ectturendosymbi1_FD_15306 | JGI IMG/M metagenome (IMG submission 15306) | reverse complement strand
TTTCAAGATGAAGAATGCTTGATGCGGTTCAATTAGCTCAATATTTTCAGTAATGCTATCGAGCACTTTGATTTTTGCCTTTAAGGGTAGTGGGGAAGATTCCTGGTGCAGGGGGGACCCTAGTAACTGCCAATGAGTAGGGTCAGGTAGAGAGGGATGGGAATTGGTCTTGAAAGAGCTTGCTTGTTTGGGGCTTGTTGATGTTTGTGTGATTGATGAGGAGTAGCTCACATTTAGAATTAGTTCATCCTCGACTCACATTTAGAATTAGTTCATCCTCGATTGGTATCTCTAATCATGGTGGCATTGGTGAGCACGGTCTGTGGGTCTTTACCAATACATCCATCATCGAGGTACCAGATGTTTAGGTCAGCTTTGATCTTGAATGTTACTTCATGGATGGCAAGGGTGAAGAGGGCTGGGCCGAGGGGGTCACCTTGTTGCACACCGGTGGCCGAATCTAGACTGAAGTTTCCATGAAAGAGAGATGTTTTTGAAGAATAACATTAACAGTCCCATATGAAGGGGCAGATTTCTGGGAGGTGTTTTTGAGCTTCTTGAAGAACAATGTCTCGGCATATGCTGTTGAAGGCATTTTTAACATCAAGTTTAACGAGAACTTTGTTGTTATGGGGTTGGTCCATGAAGTAACAGGTGGCGTGGACTGCAGCTTCACAACCCAGGGGGTGCCTACCCCTACTTGGGAAGGTAGGAGGACTTTACAAAACCTTGGGATGAAGGGTCTCAAGCAGACTTTAGCGACAAGACGTCGGTAAGTGCATCCTACGGCAATGGGTCTGAGGTCTCCATTGCTTTTGCGAAGCCCGTGGAGTTGGGCACCGTAGAGAAAAGGCCTGAGGTCATTTGAAAGTTGCTTCTTTATTTTAGGTCTTATTTTTTGCAGATTTCTGTGTAGTGTTTTGCTGATCGGATTGCTTTTTCCAAATTTTTAGGCGTTTTTGCTGTTTCAATTTACTGAACAACAATTTCGGAATATTTTTGTATGAATTTGCTCATTTTGAGCTTGTTTCTTCAGATTTATCTCCCTGCTTCTGTTTTAAATTTACCTACTCAATTTTTTTTTGTTTTCAAATTCTACCAAACACATTTTTTGTGCTTATTTGTCGGATAAATTACCTATTTTGGGCTTTTTTTCAGATTTCATTGCTTGTTTTTCCAAAATAACCTTGTATCACTGTCATGGACCCTATGCAATGATCCAAGTGTCTATGATACTTTCTGTAATAAACCTGTAGCCTAAAGCAGTGGTATTGCTACAAGTACAATCGCATAGAACTGTGGCTGCGAATTTCTTCTCACGCAATTTTGGTCTGTTTCAGTGGAAATCCTGGCAGCAACTCTTGGAACCCTGAAGTTCCGCAGAACTCAGGTTGAAGAACACTGCTCTACAGGCTACTAGTACAGTGGTTCTCAACCTTTCATGGTTGTGGCTGCCTTCCAAAGACCCTCAACACTTGTGGCCCCCAGCTCATCAATAAGGTTTTGCAAAATCACGGCAGAGCTATTTAGTAAACTGTAAAGGCCTCTTTATTTTGGCCCCTGAAGAACCGCTCTGTGGTCCCTAAGGGGGGCCTACTCCTAGGGCTCCAGTTGAGATATGCTAGTATAACTTATTTTAGATTCAACGATGTTCACAGTGCTTTGTTTAGTATTGTTAATAGAAGCAGTAACCAAGGTGAAGTTAGCCACACTTTCGCCAGCCGCACTTTTAAGTTACGGTTTCATATAACCTACTGCTTTTGAAGCAGTAGGTTATATGAAACCGTAACTTAAAAGTCGAGTGTTTGTTACTAGGCCTATCTGATGTTTAAAATAATAAAAAGGCAACAATATGATGTTAACAAGACTGATGCCAGTGGTAACACTGAGCATGTTCTTACTGGTCAACAGCTTTGACGGGTTGTATCTCATGACGTGCTGGTGACATCAACACCAAATTAGTTCTCGACATTCTCTCACCACTTAGATCATTTGAAGATGTCATTGATGACCTCATCTGGGAAGATAAAGTGGACGAATTGTACTGTAGACCCCATTTTGACAATCATGCCATTTTTGGTAGGACCCTGCTAGGCTAATTATGGCCTAGATCAGAAAAGTTGGACAACATCACTCAAATTGTAGTCAAATCCAATTTTGGACAGAATTATGCAAAAATAAAAGTCTTTTGTTCCCTGGTTTTTAAATTCAGACTTAGTGATATGTGCTGATGCCTTGCCCTGGGTCATGGTTTAAAGAATTAATTTATATTGGTTGGTTAATTGTAATAGTAATTGCTGTAGTATTTTAACNATTGAAGTTTAGAAATGTCTTGCAACTTTGGTTACAGGTTGTTTTGTGTATGTATGGCAAGCTATCATAACACATATCTGGAAGTGAACAGTGGTATGTGATGCTATAGGCTTAAATCATAATTAGGTTCTCTGCACCATCACCATGTCCAGTATTCGTTATACTCGCACAAAAGTAGGTGAAGAAGATGAAGCACCTCTGCCTGGGAACGAACATCATGATGATGGAATAGAAATAGAAGAGATGGTGAGTGTTTCATTTGGACAATGGTCATAATATCATTGTTTGTTTAAAATTCATTGTGTCCAGACCATTAAATTCTGCATTTCCCACTGGAAGATAATTATGAACACCAAAATATTTTGTGTGTTTCAAAAGTCTCAAATCGAATTTTGACACAGTTTTAACTTGTTGTTGTAAAGTATTTGAAATTTGTTTTACTTTGCATACTATATGCATTAAAATTACAATTCAAGAATTGTTATTTTGAAAATGCACTGATGACACTATTTTAGACATGTGACATCACATAAACAGTTTCGTTATATGTGTGCTTCTTTGTAGTATCACAAGTGGTCTGTAGCCCTATTCTGTGCTTGCTCTGTGACATTACCATCCAGATATTTTGTAGTGAATGCTGGGTTGGTGGTAAGTCAATGGCAGCAAAATGTATAAACCTTTTGCTTGCACAAACACATTTTTTCAAACCAATTCATTTATTAAGATTAGTGCCAATATAGGAGAGAAAAGACCACAACCTCATATATCAAAGGTGCTGCCCAAACACTTTTTAGCTTGATGAGAATGTTAAGCTTAGGGAACACATAAGACATTTGAAAAAAAGTGCAACAATTACAAAAAAACAAGCAAAATGCTGAATACATCGATGCTAACAAGGCTGGATAGGCCACAAGTGCTGTTTTTTTATTGAACAAAAACGGAATAAAAAAAATGAAAATATTATAAATAATTAGAAAACAACACTCCAAAGAGGACAATGATTGGGAATTATGACAAAATGAAAATTCATAGCACATTGCAGAACAACACATTGAACAACATACATTATAGAAACAAATGTTAAATCACATTTATATAAGAAACATAAATTTATGTGTAACATTAAGATTAAATCATACACGTGCACAACAAGTATACACTGTTTTTCAAGTCTTAGGTGACAGGGAATCAAGCCCAGCATACCAACCTTAATGACTCGTGCTCAACCCACTATACCACTTGGGGAAAGCTATGGCAGCATAAACTTAGCAAACTAAAGTATAAGCGATATCAAGTTTTCAGGCTATTTTATAAGTCAACACCATTGGTTGCAATTGTTGTTAGACAGTTTAACCAATTTCATGTCAAGGCATTTAATAAATGTTATAAAAATCATACATTTGGTCAGTTTTAATTTTAGGATGCAATACTTATAGCTCATTTCAACCATTCATGTTCCATTTTTGCAGATAACAATCTCTCCTCATCTTTTTTATCTCCACAATTTTCCAGGGAGAGCTCAATGATGAATTAGCAAGAGATCTGAATCTTTAAGCCTTCTGAGCTTGCTATGGCTTAGAGACAAAATTATTTACCCAGGCACTCATGTCACTTTTTACCAGATATATCATGCTGAATTCATGCCATACTTCACTCAAGAAAATGAGATTGTGTACAGTAGTGGTCTCCATACTATGGTCCACAGGCCAAATCCACCCTGTGAAGCCATTTGATTCGACTCAAAAAGACACTATAAGTAATGAAAATATAACATATTTACAAAAAATTTGTTGATTTGGTAAAATTTGACATATACTGAAACAATGATATTACGCAGGATAGCCACATGAATGTTACTTGGCTAAGCATTACTTTGCTGCAGGCTGGCTGAACCTTAACAACTGATATGATGGTTATAATCTGAAGTCTTTGTTAATATTAGGTGCATCCCATCTGAATCCTGTTTATCCCACTGTACTAACATCATAGAAGCAATTTCATCTTCCTTTTCAATAAATGTGCTTTTATTATTAAACAACATTCATTTATTTTGCACTAGGAATTTGTGTTGCTCTCAAACTGTTGTAATAGTTTATGCATCCGTAGGACCAAAGCGTTTGGAGACCCCTGGTGCTGTTTTTTTTGGTCATTTTCCAGTCATAGACCGAAACGATTTTGAAATGACCGAAAAAATTAAGTCACTTCGGTCAGAATGTCTGAAAATATAGGCTAATGAACACTGGTCCGGTGAGTTTTAGTACAACTGTGAGACAAATGACCAAAATGTCCCCGCAAAAAATGGCTGAAATGTCTCAGCATGTTGAAGAGCTTCTGAAAAAGCCTCATGTCTCAATTTGATCCTAAACATTGGAGACTTTTCATGGATACCATGACATCCACTTTGACATTTGTTATTCTACATAATAGTAACACTATTGAATCTTTTTCTTTTGGGCATTCAACTCTAAAAAGAAAAACACAATAAAATGAAGTTGGTGCTAGAGAAAAACTTCATACTATCAACACAAGTAGATCAAACATGTTGATTTGAAAATGGTTGAATTTCTGCCTGGTTTGCAAGGTGGTTATACAAAAGTCATGAATTTTTGTGCTCATCAGATAGCAAAGCTAGATCCCAATATTGAATAAAAAAGATTGACGTGTAAGAGATGAAATGGTACCTGGTGTGAAAAAAGATCAAGTTCACACTTTTGTGGAAATACCTAAAATTATTTCACTTCAACTTTACATCAAGTTGGATATCATTAAACAATTTGTCACATTTGCACCAAAATTTCCAGGATTATTGGTATTAACAGGAAACTTAGAAGATGGTGATTTAATGACCCTCAGATAAGAAACTGGCCGTAGCTTTCAAACTATCATGAATAAATAAAAAAAGAACCTTGGGCCTGGAGTGCTTTTGTGTAACTTATTGAAAACTTATTGGGAAATACAGACCTGCCCAACTATGAAAAGTTGTGGTGAATTTACTGAACAGTCCTTAGATGAAATTTGTACTGCAACAAATTTGGCAGCAGTTCTTAGATATTGGTGCTGACGTGAGCAACAAGCTTCATTTCCTGTACAACCATCTACACCAATTCCCTGAATACTTTGGTGATTCAGAATCAATGAGCAAGGGAAGGGCATTCATCAGGATGTCATTGACATGGAAATATGGTACCAAGGGTGCTAGGACATTGCCATGCTAGTTGACTACTGTTGGTCAACTAAACACAAAAATGCTATTCCTTACNCCATTCTCAGAGATCATACTTNGCTAAGTGTTTGGCTGAGGTTTNACAATTTTAAAAGATACATTGACTTGTTACAGACTGATCACAGTAATAAAGATGCATTTGCATTTTTTAACATTTTATGGCACTACTAAAATAACAACCAACTGCCTAATGATATTACAACTGATTTTGCTTTAGTGAGCACATCACACAAGGAAAACCAGACCTGATAGAGAAAAACAGACTGCATTTTTTGAATCAGCAACCCAGAATTAGGTAAAACAGCTCAAACATCCCCATGCATGTTATGAGCTGGTATACCTTATCATAGCAGCATACAATGGTGCTAAATGTCATAGTAGGTCTGTTGGTGTCATCTATGCATGTGTTCATCTATCCTTTGCTAATATGTCTATGAATTGTGAACATTGTGTGTTGAGGTGAAGACGTTACAGTAGTTTTGCATCCTTGACATCAGAGGTGCAAAGAAATAATTTTACGAGCTATTCTACTGATGCTTTGCATTTTGCTGTCAAAAGAATTTTTAAAATATTGCAATCACTTTGCAGAGTTCAACCTACAATAAAGGTACAGTTCCACCTGTGCAGAGATCTAGTACATTGCTTTCACAACAAGACAGAAGGAGAAAAACCTATTACTTGGTGTGGGCAGTACTTTCAACAAGCCTCTTGCTAGCAGTTGTTGTTATTGCCATTGCTGCCCATCCCAAGGCAAGAGGTAAGAAAGTATACGAGACTGTTGGTTGCTTTGCGTTGTAAAGCCTTTCGTTGATGGAAACAATTCAAAAAATCGTTATTTTTTTTAAACTGCGTGGGAAAATAATCGAATGGTTAAATACATGTCATTGCAAGTGTTGTGGCTTCTCATATTTCTAGTGCTAAAAAGCTTAGTTTTGTATATCATATTTCTAGTCAAATAGGCGTAGCAGCATATTTTCATTTGATTTTGGTGACGGCAATCGGCGGCAGACCTGAGCCTGAATTCCCTTCTTGCCGCAGCGGTTGAATTGAACGATGTTGCCCAAGGAGCGCTACGGCGATTCACTCAGTGGCCGTGAATCGAACACCCAACCTTCCAATTGAGAGGCGGACACAATACCACTGACCTATCGCCACTCCCAGCGTATTTTCAAGTCATTTCCATGATATCTGCACCGATTTACGTCGAAAGTTTTTGTTTTTTTTACATAATGGCTATTCAAACTGACTATTCAATGGCTATTCAAACTGACCGGCATGGCACCAACGTCCATAACAGACCTGATAGTTAAACTTTTCAGAATGGTCAACTATTTCATTTGCTTCCATTGCAGTATATAGGCTGTTCCTACGTGTATTTTTAACAGCGCAGAGCTTGGAAACTATTGACAATTGCAACGTGCTCATTATTTGACAGACATCAAGTGGTGCTGCATCTCTCCGAAAGAGCATGCCAAATGTGAAAATATTTCACACTACTTCGAGTACGCCCACCTGAAGCCGAAACTGACTTGTATCGAATCGAATTCGGTGCAGGGATGCGTTGATCTCGTAGACGCTGACAAAGCTGACGTCTTGTCCGTCAGCAATGAGGACCTATTTAGACACAGGAAGATTTTGATGCCCATAATGGCTGAGGAATACAAGCTGGATGATTCAGGTTGATCAGTTTGTCGGTTTCCTTTAATTTTTAATTTCAAACCGTGCGCTGAACTACTGTTGTACATTTTACTGGCAGAAGAAACTGCGCAATATACGCAAAATTTTGTGCACTTAGTGTTATAAATCTGCAAGGGCACTGGTCCAATAATTGTGACTGGTTATACGAGTGAATTCGACTGCAAAGAGTGAATTAATGATTTAAACGCGATGTAGCGTTGCGTTTAACTTACCTACGAGCATGATTTCATTGTTTTCATTGCCCGCGAAAGTGACATTGTTTGATAACTTCGTTTTTCCCTCTGCATGGATCAGCGTGGTCCAACTACTTTTGACTTCCGGGCCATTTTACAAAAATGTGGTAACTCGCGGGCCACTCCTAATAAAATGATATATAAAACAACAGATCCACAAGATTTAAAATTGAAAAGGGACAATAGGTTAGTCAAGTGTGTCATTGAAATTATTACACAATAGCAATAAACGACTTATTACAAATCTCCATCGATGTGATGCCTGTGATTGAGGCTTCTCTGGCACCATCTCTCCCTCAACAATACCTATATGTTAGTAGTAGCAAGTCGGGGACTATGGTCCGATGTTTCGTCTGCCATTCAATTTCTGTTTGAGACTTGACTTGCTTCATCGCAGAAAATGTGCTCACACTCGTATGTGCTTCCAAACGTCGAGCGATTTTCAGCGCGAAAGTTTTCAGTTTGGGAAACCCATCTTTGCTGGCTAATTTCTAGAAGCTCTTTACAGTCTAGTCTCACACCGTTAATATTGTACATTATTATCAAGAGATGTTATGCTTGTTCTAATTAAAATTATCTATTGTAACATACAACAATCAACACTGAGAAGGCTCGCGGGCCTTAAAAATTCTGGTGGCCCGCGGGCCTGTAGTTGGACCACGCTGGCATGGATTATTATTTTTATGTATTGCCATTCAGTCTAACAGAAGATAGCGCCAAGCTTTGGTGCATCTTCCATTGATGGTCAGTAGCTTGGTCGTAAATTTTCACATCGAGTGCCTTGAAGCACAAAAGACCGTAATGTTTTGTTCTGATTCAATTCCCCGGTTGAAACTTCTTGTACCTTTTTTCAACGAAGGAACCGCAGATCTTGGTTTCTTTTCTGTCGCCGTGGTGCGGAAAAGTGACAGCGATGCTGCTTTGACTCTTGACGTATTCAAGCATCGAAAAGCTTGCGTAGCAAACTCGATCTTAGTGAAAGGTCTTGTTGGAAGTCTTTGTAAGTATTCTGAGCCTCTACGGACTTTCTCTTTATCACAGCATGTCCGTTTGAACTTACGTGAAGTTTTCCTCCAGTTGTATTGTGTGAATTTTTTAAAACTTTTCTCCGGTTTTATCGGAACTCATATTTTCTTTATGGTAAATAGACACACATTTTGGCTTCTATCAGATCTCAAGAATTCGTCTTTAAGTTGCTCAGCAGAACCATCTTTCGATCAGCTGTTTGAGAAGGTTTGCGCGCCGGACATGAAATCGGAGTCATATTGCAGTGGATGTCGAGGCCAGTCGTGTCCGAAGGAGTGCTCAGCCACTCAGTACTGCGGATTTGATGGTGCATTGAGGTACAGTAGAATTTGTCTAATTCATCGTCGTTTAATTCGTCAATTCGCTTAAAACGTTCTTTTTCGTCAGCCCTGGCAGAATTCCTGTCGTTTGTGTACATTTCTGTTCGTCAATTCGTCACCTCTTTCTATCCCTGAGAAGCGTTTTGTTCGGCTAATACGTCATTTGCAGTTTCGGTTTTGATGTTTTAGAAGCTAACACGTGTGGGAATTCAAACAAATTAAGGATCTTTGTCTGAGAATTATTCAACATTAATCAACGCGCAATTTGTTACACGAGGTGCGAAGCGCGACCCGACTTCCTACTGAGAGAACTCAGAAAGTCCTTAAATTCTGTTAAAAATATTAAAGGTACTAGATCAAATGCAAGAGTCTGGATAGAGCAGATGAATTAAAAAGTTTAATTTAGTAAACAACCATAACGCCATGAAGTTGTATTTTACTGCAAATAAGCCCACTGTGTATACGAGTTACTATGATAAAGTATACGAGCTGCTATGATGNAGTTTTCACCTGTTTGCATAATTCCTCATTTCGTCCAAATCGTCACTTTTTTCTAATCCCCNCGAGGTGACGGATCAGGCAAATTCTACTGTACTTTGCGTGTTACTGCTGAAAGAATGTGCGTTCGATGGGATGAGTACGAGGACTTTTACCTGCTCAACCAAAACTCGGTTGAGTTTCGATGTTGCATCAATGTTTTGTCCCTGACAACAATGACTAAACATTATATTTGCCTAACATCGTGTAAGTCGCCACACTGTTTCAACGTACGACAGATTCACGGGTCATTGTCATGCCACGCTGATTCCAGGTCAATCAAATTCACGAGCCATTGTTAGCTTGTTACACCATGCTGATACAAGACCAAGCAAATTTAGGAGCCATTCTTACGCCATACTGATTCAAGGTCGAGCAAATTCACATGACATTGTTACGCCACACTGATTCAAGGTCACCCAATATCACGAGCCATTGTTACTCACACAGTTTCAAGGTCAAACAAATTCACGGGCCATTGTCACGCAACATTGATTCAAGGTCAAACAAGTTCATGTACCATTGTCACGCCATACTGATTCAAGATCAAGCAAATTCACGAGCTATTGTCACGCCATAATCATTCAAGGTCAAGCAAATTCACGGGCCATTGTTACGCCACACTGTCTCAAGGTCAAGCAAATTCAGGTGCCATTGTTACACCACACTGTTTCAAAGTCAAGCAAATTCACAGGCCGTTGTTACGCCACACTGTCTCAAGGTCAAGCAAGTTCAGGTGCCAGTGTTACGCCACACTGATTCAAAGTCAAGCAATTTCATGAGCCATTGTTACGCCACATTGATTCAAGGTCAAGCGGGTTCACGGACCATTGTTACGCCACACTGTTTCAAGGTCAAGCTAATTCACAGGCCATTGTTAGGCCACACTGTTTTGAGGTCAAGCAATTCACGGGTCATTTTTACGCCACACTGTTTTAAGGTCAAGCAAGTTCACGGACCATTGTTACGCCACACTGTTTCAAGGTCAAGCAATTCACGGGTCATTTTTACGCCACACTGTTTCAAGGTCAAGCAAGTTCACGGGCCATTGTTACGCACACTGTTTCAAGGTCAAGCAAATTCACAGGCCATTGTTACGCCATACTGATTCAAGGTCAAGCAAGTTCATGGGCCATTGTTACGCCATACTGATCAAAGGTCAAGCTAATTCACGGGCCATTGTTACGCCACACTGTTTCAACTTTCAACGTCAATCAAGTTCACAGGACATTGTAACGCCACACTGTTTTAAGGTCTGGCAAGTTCACAGACCATTGTTACCTTGTGTCGGCAGAAGTTACCGAGGGTAAGTTCCCTGTAAAAGCGCGAATGAGGCTTTTGCAACTCGGCGATAATTAAATTCGTCAGACCGTTTCACATCTTGTCGAGCGAAGTATAGTTTTCAGCACAAATGGGACGTCCATTAGCTTAGAGAAAACACATCCTTAAGTCTGATTCTACTAATTCAATGGTCCCCAAGACAATCTGACCCAAAAGAATCGCGCCATGTGTTTCATGTATGAGCAAAAAGTATTCTTTTTCATGCTGCGAGACCTAATATGTGGTTGTTTTATTGTGGTTGAACCTTTTGCCAGTGGAATTTTCGCTGCACCCACTACATTCTATTGCTTGGAAAACTTTTTCTGCTGCACTTCAAAACAGCGGAGGAATGCACGAGGTTATCGTCAATGACCCGTGACTTTATATCGTCTGTGAACCATTGCTTCGTTGCTCCATCTCTGTGCACCACGTACAAGACCAGTGTTTCCCAATCATTTTTATGTATTCCTGCCTTTGCTCATTTTGTAACTTTTCATTCCTCTCCTATTACAAATTCAGCAGGATGGCTGTAAGGGTTGAAACGTCATTTTTGCCATTACAATGAATAGGTAACCTAATTATAGAATGGCAATTCGTCCCCCGAACTCATGAAGTTCCTCCCTGGGAAGGAGTTCCTCCCCAGTTAGGAACCACTGTGCAAGACGTTGTCGAAAACCTCTACCCGCAGCACTAGACATGTGACGTTCGCCTTAGCAAATTTGCTAACTTTCAAGCGCACGCAGTGTGGCAAATATAGCTCAGCGTGGAGGTTGGCTGCGATGAGATGGAAACCGTAGGTGCTTGGAAATCGTTTCAGGAAGTTTGTTCCAATATGATCACTCCCAGGGGCGGATCCAGCCAGTAAGGTTAGGGGGGAGGGCGATCTCAGATATATTTGCTAGTCAAGTCTCATCACGGCTTCGCTACCGTTTCAAGAGAGATGAAGCAAACTACACAACACTGCTGTGACAAAACAATGGACGGTACAATGACCTTACATCGCAAATGCTGTTTTCCGAATTGTACAAAAGCATGGTGAATAAAGTTACCTTCGTAGGTTTCAGGGGGGAGATCGTCCCAAGCGCCCCCACCCCCTTGGACCCTCCCCTGACCACGACAAGTGAGACCTCAGCGGTGCACTGATGAGTGTTTATTCCAGGTGCTTGAATGAATCGAATGTACCGACCATCGCCTTCACATCCCACCTTAGTCTGGTCAAAGCCATGAAGCTTCAGGCGAATATCTTCAACGCTAGTGTAAGTAGATTCAGTTCTCTCTTTGATGTCGCATTCTGTGGTGCGATATTCATTGTTTAGATTCACATCGACACTGTTGCCCGCAGCCAACTACGATACCCAGAGCTTCACAAAGAAAACGAGTGTTTCAAAGTCTTGAATTAAAAATTTGTTGTCTTGAATACTCTCATGTTTGAAATTAAATTTCGCGCAATTCATCCGATTTTACCCTGAACTGGAAAGCAGTTGTCTTCTTTTTTTATGGTTGAACCCTTCCTTCCTCTTCAACAAATCGTTTCCTTTCGATTTTGTTGTTGCAAGGCGCGGTGTTTTTATTAACATTTGCCGAACGAGACCAGCCCGCTTTCAGTTTGAAACGCAAAACCCTTCATACGTCGCACGTTGTTTTACTCTGAGTGTTTCCATTTGACATTAACTGAAATATGTCGTCATAGATGAAATTGTGATGAGCGTAATAAACAATAGCGTGCCTGGTGCACACTGCACACATAGAGATTAATTTTAAGCAAATGTCCAGATCGTATCTTGGGTCAGCAGGTAATTTTCTCACTTGCTTGATGCGATGAAGTCTCACGTGGAAAATTATGAATGAAAAACGTTTTTGGACAAATGAATAAGACAGGGGTTTTCCCTTTGACTGCTATTCGTCGCAAACTTTGCTACTGATATCGCCTAACTCTTGAAGCTCTCCCAAAACATGATTAAACATGATTATTCCGTAAGTGAAGAGCGTTTTGGAAGGAAGTGATATTAGCTGCTGGAAGGACAATTTGGATAGATATAACAACTTTTCTTTTTTTCATAAAGGCTTTCTTTTTTTTCATAAAGGCTTCTTTTCATAAAGGCTCAAAACTCTTTTTCATAAAGGCTCAAAACTCTTTTTTTCATAAAGGCTCAAAACTCTGGAATTCTCTACCCACTTATCTTCATAATTTAAGTTCACGCCAATTCTGCTCCAAAGTATCTGATTTAT
>JGI24021J15306_10008080_pt1 | contig 12899 bp, 8 predicted proteins | sample Ectturendosymbi1_FD_15306 | JGI IMG/M metagenome (IMG submission 15306) | reverse complement strand
ATGATGCAATACCAAGAAATCTTACTATTTTTGTGGGTGGTCTTAAACTTTTGGTAGTGACTGTATAACTTCTTGTGTAGAAGATTTGGCTTATCTAATGTTAATAATAGTGGTTCTAATTAATTTATAGTTTTTTCAACATGACAATAGCTGTTTACTGTGGTTGTTCATGTTTCTGAATAATATCTCTATTGCTGGGATAGGGAAATTTGCTATCATGGGCTGCACAAATCATGGATTGGCACTAACAAGCCACAAAAAATTCATATTTTATCTTATAACAAAAACTAACCAAGTAAATATAGTTCATTTTTACCTTAACATCCCAATCTAATGAAGTTTCTAAGGTAACAAAAATTCTGATGTGAGTGACCTTAAATGGTCACATGGGCTGCATGTGGACTGCAAGCTGCAGGTTCCCCATCCCTGGTCTACTGCATGAGCTGGGATACAGCAATCACTGAACCTGAAAAAGAGGCTATAAGTTATGCTATCAATTCTTTTCTAAACAGGATGGGTTGAATGATATTTTGATACCTTCTGCTTTAATTCATAACTTTCCTTATTTGAGGTTAATGGATCAAACAAATATGGAAAAATTGAATACACTAGTTGTAATGTGAAACACAAAGCTAAGAATGCCATTTTACTGTTTAAAGTTTTTTTAATTGTGTTACAGGTTATGATTAACAAAAGAATATGACTATTGTGTTTTTAGGCATAGTCATGCTGATTTATTATATTGTTTTTGAGTTAATGAAAAGACTTCCACTGAAATGAAGTTCTTCAATTACAATTTCCTCTATTGTTCTTTGCCTTTTGGCATACCAAACTAATTAGACAGCAATTAAACCAGTGCATACATTTTTCAACATAATGCTTTTGTATCTTTGTCTCATTAATTAGATTGCATTTTGTCTGCACTGAAATAGAATGTGTGAATATACTTTGCAAAGATGTTGATTGTAAATAACAAAAACAACCTACTCTCAGATAGAAAACAAGATTTCATGGCAAGGAAAAAATCTGCATTTTAAATTTATGGCTGATTACCAAAACAATAGCACATGTGTACCCTGCAAATGAATAATTCTATAAAGAAGCAGCTAAAAAGAGTTATAACTTCCATTGTTTGGTGAACGTCCTATGGTTGTAATGTAAGAAAAAGTGTATTCATGATAAAATGAACACTTCAGAACATTATGATATGGCTTTGTATTGCATAGTATTGAATTTCTTGGTAGGTGCATGACGATTTCACAGTTACAAAAACATTTAAAACATAAAATATATAGTTGAGAAATGGCCATTTTCTTAGCAATGGCACAGCAATAGATCTTGCGATCACCTGGTCTAGCTGCATCATTTGTGTTATTCTACCATGCGTTATTTACAAATCAATTGTCAATATTAGCATACTATTGGCAAGTCAATATGTTTTCTGAGCTTATGTTTTTTAAATGATAAAAATGCAAAGAAATATTTTGCATGCAGCCAAAACAAGCTTTGATGCTTTTTAGTTTTTCCTCAGCGTAATGCATTTACAGCATGTTGTAGCTTGGCACTGATCACACCTCACAAATGTCAAACTTTTTCTCAGATTGTTCACATAAACCATGATTCTTCTAAAGTAACTGGGCTAGCTTGCGATTGGTTGGAGTGGAATAAGATTGATCAAAGTGAATTGCCTAAACATTGTGGCTGTTGTGTGATTAAAGGAATGGGATTTTGTGGTTGCATTATGATTAAGTTAATGTTGCACTTGTTTTCAGGTAACTGCTCATCTGCCTCAAATCTCAATTCCGCCTCATGCCAAATAAATTACGACAGTGTTTTGACCATAGACCTGTTCACAGAAACCAACGAAATGAAGAAATAAGTGAACTCACAGAACTACCTGGCCTAAGCACTTGCGAGGTAAGTAGATTATTGGTCTGTTTGAGTCAGTTAAGGTAATTTTGTAGCTTAAATTGAATGCAGTGCTTGTGTGATTTTCTCATGCGGTGGTGCTTAACCTTTTCAACCCTGGAAAACCTATTCCAAACGATATTGGATCAGGGACCGATTGCTTGGCTTAAGCAGGGTTCTGGAAATACTTCTTGGCGCAACCCTAAAAAATAGTTCCAAATTCTTGCGACCCAAGCATTTTGTGAGCATATAATTTAGTGGAAAATAGTTTATAATCAAATGTCAATTTCAAGACTAGTATTGACATTAGCAATATTCTTACACAAAATTGTATGAAGCTTAGCACATAAAACAGTAAATGATTGCATTTATTTTGTCTAATGAGAATGACAAATTTAAAATATAAAATTAAATTATTTTGCGACCCAGAGTAGAAGGTCTCGTGACCCAAGTTTGGGTCACGACCTACTGTTTGCAGACCCCTGGCTTATAGTAACACAAGTGTTAATAGAATACACTTTGGCCCTTTATATTGAGATCCTCAGATTTTTTACTAAGAACTGCTGAAGATCCCTGAAGACTTCATTAAGAACTACTGTCCTAGTGGTTATAAAAAGGCATTGAATGGGCAACTTGAATAATCATCTAAAGGAAGAGCTTACTCTAAATTTGTTAGTTAATGTGCATATAGATTTTTAGCATGACCTTGCAATCTTTCATCCAGTACTAAACTCTGTCTAAAGATCAATCCATTTTTTGAAAAACAGCGACAAAATTAAATTGGTCCTCACTGTTTTGTTTATTCACTGGAATCTGTTTAGTATTGAGTTATATGCAGCGACAAAACAATAACACACCCATTTACAAAGACAAACCAAAACAGGAATTGTTGAGGAAGGTAATACGAAGTTACCACTCATTTAATCTGATATTTAATCTGTTAATGCGTAACCACGCTGAGGCGGATAAAGCTCGTCATCTGTGAGAATCGACCTCTACAGCCCCGGCAATTTAAGGGCGCACTCTACCACTGAGCTACCAAAATAGCGAAGAGTAAGAGTGTTTAAGCAAGAAGCCGCGCAGAATATTTTCAGGGGTGGTGTTTTCTCAAGTTCTAATAACTTCAAACAAAATTGAAAATTAGCATTCACTAATGATTTCAGTAGTTAAGTCTCTTCCAACTCTATTCGCCTCCTTCAAGAAGGCTGACAGCTGCAGAAAACGTATGCGTATTCTTAAGAATTAGTGTATTATGTAGCTTTAATGTGGGCTGAAATTAGCTCAGTGGTAGTGTTCGCCTCTCAATTGGAAGGTTGGGTGTTCGATCCACGGTCACTGAGTGACTCACCGTAGCGCTCCTTGGGCAAGGGCGTTCATCTCAACCGCACCAACAAAAAGCATTATTCAGGTTTCGGCCTGCCGCCAATTGTCGATAATAAATCTGTCACGTTGCACAGATTTAATTATCAACGCTATCTTTTCAGCCCACTACTGATTTCCCAGAGGGAATATGTGGGGGCTATACGCTGTCAATACGGGCTTCAGCTTTTTGCGATGAGCGTCCAAAACACCACATTAGGTGATCACGAAATCAAGAGATTAACATTAACTCGTCTTCGTAGTCTGTAGGAACTGAATAAGCAATCACAGCTGAGTCAATGATGGTATCACTGTTGGAAGCTGCAGTATCAGCTGTTCGCTTTTTGCGATTTGGTACTGCTCTGAACAGGGTCTTCAACATGTACTTGATCGGTTTTTGGGAATGAAAAGTAGCACTAAATAGACCAAGGTATAATGACTCTCCAGAAACCCAAGCAAATACGCGCTGCTAGTAAGTGGCAATACACTGCAGCAGGTGGAGAAGTTCAAGTGCATCGGGGTGGTATTCACGAGTGACGGAACACGGATTGACGCACGGACTGGTAAAGCAAACTCAGTTCTGCGTGAGCTTATATCGCTCCGTGGTCATAAAACGAGATCTTTCCAAACACTACAAGGTTCTCAGTTTTAGATCTGTCTTTCTTCCGATCCTCACCTGTGGTGATGAATCTTGGGTAATGACTGAAAGAGTGCTATCTCAATTCTCAAGTGCAACTAGCAGAAGTGGGATTTTTCCAAAGAGTTCACGGCATGATAGTTCGCGACATAATGCGTAGCTGTCAAATTCGCAAAGCCGTGAATACTGAGTCACTTCGCGGAATCGAGAGATTCCAGCTATGATGGTTCGGCCACGTGCCAAGAATGTCCCAGGGAAGATTGGCGAGGCAAGTCCTCCTGGTTGCACCCGCGGGAAAGCGACCCAGAGGTCGATCAAGGACCAGGTGGCGTGATTGAATCTTTGACCTTGGTTGGTCCTGTCTTAAAGTGGAGAAACTATCAGAGGTTGTTTCGAGTCCTAGTGATTGCTGCCCCGCGCTCACCCGAAGAGTAAAACCGGGTATGAACATGAATGGACGAAATGCTACAATATTTGAGCCATTTAAGTGAGAATAGTGTTGGGCAAACCACTGTCGGTGAAGCCTAAGGCTGTGGTTCTTGCACGCCGAACAAAATTCATGTGATGAAAAACAATGAGAAAGACNCGCTAAACCTTTCAGCAGAGAAAAAAATTTAAAGCGTGTGAAATACGGATGCATGCGCTGTAAATGGGGTTAAGGTCTATTTTTATTCCTTCCCATACATGAGAAAATCTCGTATAGGAAGGGCGTGAAGAAAACGTTTTATATCTGTAGGATGGACGAACGGTAGCTCGAACAAGTTGCTCGCGGTCCATAAATGTAGTTCTCAACGACAGCAAGCACCCTATCAAGGAGTTAGAGCTGCGATCAGAGAGAACCGAAAACCGTATGAGCAGAAGACATGAAGCTATAAAAGCTAGGAGACGTCGTCACGTAATCGTTCTATGAGCAACAGCGTTGACAACAAGAGGTGATCTCCGAGTGAGACCCGAACTCTAAAACCAAGGCCACGGTAGAGTCGCTCTTCATAACTGAGTTACGAAGTCAAGCAGTGGTAGATGTTTACGACGATATATCACTGCGCGTTGTCACTTCAGTTTAAGACACTGGAATTCTGCGTTGGTGTTGGACAGTTTCCAGTACAAGATAGTGGATCGCCATAATTTTGCTGACGAGAAAATCAACCGAATGCGTTGGCTCCCACTGCTTTCAGGCTTGGACAATTCGTTCTGCTTGGCGACCTGAATAAGTTACGATCAAACCCAAACCCATAAGGAAGTGGTTTTCAACCAGGAACCGCGACCCTCGGAGGAGTCGTGAGCCATTTTTGGACGTGTCGCGAATAGATATTTTATCTGCACAGCTGTTTTACATTTGCTTTATTCGAGGTTTAGATGGGAATCGTTGGGTTATAGTGGGTTGCTATTAGAGATAAACCGATATTAGGGTTTTACCGATATGTCGGTATCGGCCTCAGTAGGTGTTGACAAAATGCAGACAACTTGCCCAAGAAAGCACAACGAACCAATTCAAGACAATTATTTCTCAGCAATGCTAGCAGGTGCGTTTTCATAAAATTTAGCTCATAAATCCTGATTTTTGAAGTTTTTGAAAAAAGATAAGGCATAGAATGCATTATAATTATGATAATGAAACGGAAAACAAGATCTAAAAATTTTGGGTATATTGGTATCGGCTATCGGTCCATGAATCGCCGATATATCGGATTCGGCCCCAAAAAAGCCATATCGGTCGATCTCTAGTTGCTATAATGGGCCGCGGTACGAAAAAGGTTGAAAAACATTGCCTTAAGGCCTGTTGATAAGCGCAGTACGTATTTTGCGCGCTGGGGAAAGTAGTATCGCCTTTAATGTTGTCAAAGAGTGGTTTTAATCACGAAGGTCACGGCGACAACAGATTATATAGTTCCATTCGATATAATTCCCGGGTCGCTGACAATGCAATCAGTGAACAGAGATGCATTGAACGATCGCCAACATTTCTTTCGCAAAAAAAGAAAAAGAAAATTTTTTCACAACTCGTAAATTTTTCAACTCGCATCCGCATATACCGTGCAGTCACGAGGAATGCAACATGGATTTATGCCCCCGCGGTTTTTGATGCGTGTATTCTCAAAGCGTAATTTTGGTACGTGTAGTCGCAACCCGCTGTTTTGGTGCGTGTGCCTGCAAAGCATAGTTATGGTGCTTGTGCTCGCAAAGCGTAGTTTTGGTGCATTGTACTCGCAACCCGTAATTTCGGTACGTGTACTCGCAACCCGCAGTTTTGGTGCATGCGCTAGCCAGTGGCGATTCTAAGGGGTGGCCTGGGTGGGCCATTGCACCCAGTTTAGAAAACTATTCTGAACTTTCTGGGTGCATGAATTGCTGCAATACATTTGTTTCAAGTCGATCTTTATAAACCATGAGATGACCTATGACACTGTTACGAAAAGGCACTTCTGTCCCCATTGCTTTGTAGTAAGAATATTTTGACAAAAGTAGTTGGCTATCAAGAACCCTAGTTGTCTCTGTGTCAGGATGGAATTCGCGGTTGGAACCATTTCACTTTCGTTCAGCTGTTTTCGTTCATGTGGGTCCGGCACAATTGTGCACGGAAAATGGCGTTTCGTTTTAAATGTGTAGTGCTGTGAAAGCTGCATGGTTAATACAGAGTATTTGAAACAGCAATACAAGTGTGCGATTGCGTCTAGTGGCGTTTCAGTGTCTCTAATGAATAATAACGCTAGGTCATATTTGACGATATTCACAAGCCTGTGATAGGTTGGCAGGGTTTGATCATAACAAATAAATCTTCAAACAACGGAAAATCACCATGCAGGACAGACATTTATCTTGGCCCCGCAGTGGCTTATCCACTTCTTAAGTTCAAGATGGCACTGGCAACCCGTGGTTTTGGTGCATCTACTCGCAACCGCCGTTTTAGTGCATGTACTCACGACCAGCGTGGGTTAACTCGCCCCGTTTCGGACTGGCACAACAGCTGACCCTCACCTTGCCCCATTGCCCGGTCTGTAAGCCTCTTCTATAGGCTTTATGCAGCTAATTATAATTTGCTCTTCCCTTTTATGATTTGGCACAGGTATGTCCACATTCCCATTGTAATATATTGTTACTATTTGTCATCTCCTGGTAACCTCTGATGACAGTTTCATTTTCTAGCTTATGTTTGTTAACTGGAACAAATTAGCATAGGAATGAAAAGAAAATAGGACAAATTTCATGGCACTGCTTCAAGTAGTGAAGTTAATCTGTATTGTTTGAGAAAAATGTTGCTTTTTATCATTGATTTTTTTATATTTGTTGTAGGATGACCAGATGTCCGGAGAAATAGATCATGGCACTGTGGAATTTGTTGGAGCTGGCGGCAAACGTGCCAAGGTGCCTATGTTTAACAGCTTTTAAGTAGATAATTTTACAGGCTGATTTTTCTCAATGATTAGCTGGAATCGCCGTATTATTAACGCAAATCACCGGTATGCGTTCTTCAATAAGCTGTTAGTATCAGGAAGTACATTATCTTCAAATATACTTGCATTAATAGTTTTGAAGTGCGCTCATTGCTTCATCAAATAGCGTTGCTAAGTAGGAGCATTCAGACATGGAGGATTGGCGTTATATTACACCCTTTGTGTTATGGAGCACGCTTCCGTGCCTATTGATATACGTAACTGCCAAAGCGAACAAGTCAAAGACGTATCACAGACAGGGCCGGATTAACCGCTGGGCAAACCTGGCAAATGCCCGGGGACTCGCGCTTGAATATCAAAATACTCCTTTACTGGTTTTTCATATGTTTAGGCTGTTCACCACGCGTCAAAATTATAGAGTTTTTTGATTAGTGCGTTTAGTATAGGCCGTTAAGTAAACTGGCAACTTTGGCATTTATCGTTTTTGAGTGACTTAAAATAATTATACCAAACGGCAAGCAGTACCACGCTTTATTACCCAAAAATTAGATCGAAATCAGTGCATCCATGGGCTACCGCAAAAACTTTTTCAGAAAGGGCCACGTCGAACTTTTGCTTATTCTTTTCAAGTTGTTGACAATGCAATGCAAATGGACGTTCACAAAACGCTTTATTACCCCATTAGTCTAGTCTGTGCTGGTTGAACCTCAATTCTCAATCTTTTGTCTGAAATGTTTTCTGCACTTCGGCTATCAGAAATGCTTTATCTTTTCATAAACTGCCTAATATTCATTTTTTCGAGCGCTTCCTACAAATAAGTCATACTTTAAGAATAATCAACGGCCAGAATAACATGAGCGGTGAAAATACAGGAAAGTTAGACACTATCGCAGAATTGTTTCAAGCAATGCGAAGTAGAACTATGTGTTAAGACTATCGCACAACTTACTAAAGATAGAACACCACCCAGGCTTAAAAAACTGAGTAGGTGAATTACGAAAACTCGCCATAGCAAATACAGCTTTGCACTTAGTGCTTTTGCGTGAAATTTCGTTGAGAAAATTTTTTCTAAATGGTGTACTTTTTGATCTGCGAGAGAGTACAGACAAATCTTTCCTCAATACATATGTGAATGGACAATTTGTGCAGTGAAGATGGTCAGACAGTCTATGACAAAAAAGATTGTTGTGTAGTGTCACGGTAGGAAAAAGAACGTTTTTGTGTGATACAACTTCCCCTTTGAACAAATTAACCACATACGAACCGCCGTACATGGTCACCCCCAATTGTCTCTGAATTGTAGGCTGCCAAATTGTATCAGTTCTGACGTCTTTGACCGGTGCTTCTGCAAAGTGCAAACGAAAGCATGTGAAACGCTGCCCGTGCAGTTGCGCTAAACATTTAGGGGGCCTCGCGGTCACGACTTTGCCCCCTCATGTCCATTTAATCCGACCCTGATCTCAGACCACTTCTCAAACCCTCGCGACGCAAAAGTGGGTAGCTGTAATATTATTATTCCTTTGCGTAGAAGCTTCGTGAATTTCTATTTGATGCTATTGCGTAATATAATTTGTGATGCGAGAAGTCTTGCCAAAACCAGTTGCAACTGCGACTGTTGTCACTGTGACATCACAATGCTCACGCATGTTGGCGTTGATGACTAACAGCGCGCACAGGGTTGCCAGATGGTGCCGAATTTGCAAATATTGGCAAAATTCACTTTTCTCAAAAATTTTGCCAACTTTTTTGGCAATACTTTCTATGCCAAATATTGCCAATTTTTCAAATACCAATTGTTAGTACAGTATTGACAAAACCATCCATTTTGTATTATTTATCAAATAAACACCTAACCTAAACTTTAGAGAAAAAATACAGCTCAACATTAATCTTGTGGATTTTATTATTCTGATCACCCTCCAATTTCCGCGAAACGTAGTTGATGGTACTGTGCTTTTCAGCGGCACTTAACCGAAATATTACTTCCAATTTGCAGCTATGAATCAGAAGAAATCATTCTGCAACCAAGAATCAGAGACTGTGTCCTAAACAGAGGATATATTTTGCCTACGTAGTAGGCATCTTGATTACCATTGAAACATATCGTTTCATAATTGTCAAACTGCAAAGAATAAAAAATATGGATAAATATGAATTGCAAACAACATTAAGTATCGAAAAATCATTATTGCCCATAACACGGCCATTGTGAAAAAAATGTTGCCATACATCGGACAAACACTTGCCACATTTTATTTGTCAAGCATCTGCCAACCCTGAGTGCGCTGCGCCCCTTGCTTTGGGAAATTGATTTGGTCAGGTAGGTTGCCGAAGCTATGCATATCAAATCATGCTTAACGTTTGGGTCTTCGCAAGAAAGCTTGAGAAGTGTGATGTAGACGTGTCGGTAAGCACTGCCACCATCATCAGTACGGTGAACTATGGACTGGACTGGACTGCAGTGAGCTTGTTCCAAGTTTCTTGTAGGTAGCAGGGAGATTAGCGCCACAAAAATTAACCAAACGCGTGAAAACCCTGACGTTGTGGCGCGAGGCGTTGGCGGTCACGTGAGTCAACGAAAAACGTGCCGTGCCCGTGGTGGTAGCGTGCGATGATGCGTGAAGCTGTACTGCAAGTTAGAAATGGTTAGGCATTGATGGAATGTTTTCACATTAAGCTCTGGTTTATGTTCTTGGGTCAACGAAGATTAAGGGATCTGCAACAGCCGTTAATTGTCATTACCAGTGACGTCGGAATTGTGAAAATCAACTCGACGATCTGGGCTGGCCTGCAAATACCTGCAGACTGACGAACCAAATGAGGTTCGATGTGCTCCTCTTTACGATTCCTTAAATTGCATTGACTTTGCTCGATGCAGTACGCACCGCATAGGCAAGTAAGCCTCTTAACAAACAATCTTCTATCCGTTGAGGAAAGATTGCCGGTCTTTGATTGAGAAGCATGTATGAAGTTGATTGGTATTTTTCCTCAGTACCCAAAAATTGTTCTGTGATGACATCATTTTAAAGGCAACCTCAAACAAAACCTTAATATATTTTAAAAGGTTAAATTACAACAGGTTAATTGGACGGCCACCTGTTACTGGCCGTCAAGTCACTGTTTTCATGCTCAGAATTTGTGTCCGTGTCGGGGAGTTAAATCACAACCATTCATCGTTGGTGTTGGACTCCGACAAGGGTGTGTGTTGTCTTGTCACCACTCCTCTTCATAGTCTACTTGAATTGGATAGATAGCCACAGCCGAGTCGAGGAGGGTGTCACAGTTGGTAGCTGCAGGATCAACCGTTTACTTTTTGCGGACGATTTGGTATTACTAGCATCTTCTCAACAGGGTCTTCAGCATTCACTCGATCGGTTTTCTGCTACGTTCGACCGAGCCGGAATAAAAATTAACACCACAAAGAACGGGGTATTATGTCTCTCGAGAAACCCATGGCAGTGTACCCTGCAAGTGAGCGGCAATACGCTGCAACAGGTGGAGAAGTTCAAGTACCTAGGTGATATTTACAAGTGACGGAAGGTGGAGCGAGGAGGTTGATACACGGATTGGTAAAGTTAACGCAGTTCTGCGTGGTAAGCACGCAGTTCTAGGTGGTAACGCAGTTCTGCGTGAGCTTTACCGCTCTGTGGTGACAAAACGGGAGCTTTCAAATGCCGCAAGCTGTCAGTTTTTAAATCGCTCTTTGTTCCGACCCTTACCTATGGTCATGAATCTTGGGTTAGGACTAAAAAAATATTATCCGAAGTGCAAGCGGTAGAAATGTTTTTTTGTGAAGAGCCAATGGTGTAACACTTCGCGGCGAAGTGCGCAGCTGTGAAATTCGCAGAGCCCTGAATGTCGAACCTCTTCTCTTCCAAATTGAGAGATCCCAGCTACGTTGGTCCAGCCGTATGTCCAGAATGCCCCACGAAAGACTGGCGAGGCTAGTCCTGCTGGCTAAACCCACGGAAAAGCGCCCAGAGGTCGTCCAAGGACCGGGTAGAGTGGCTACATCTCCGACCTTGACTGGTCCCGTCTTGGTGTGGAGCCAGCAGAATTACCTGAAATTGCTGTTGATCGTGAAGTATTTCGAGTCCTCCTGAGGCTGCTGCCCCCGCGAACCTCCCCAGAGGAAAAGCGGGCGTGAAATGAAAAAATGCAACAGGAATTGATGAATGCTCATAGGTATTATGCAAATTTTCAGTTCATTCCTCCCAGTCTCGCCGCCTTTACTTGTAGCGAAACGTGTCTAGTCTGAAGTTTGATGTCCTGGGTTCGCTTGGTACGTTTCCTCGAAAGCGAAGTGCCTTCAAGTTAACCTGGACCAGTTTTTCTTAGGGTTTGACCTTTGGTGACCGCTTAGATATTTTGAGAGACCGCAACTCTTTCATCTGAATACCGGAATGGGCGTAAAGCGACATTTTAGTGTTTTTTGGTGGTGGTTGTGCAGCGCGTTTCTACTGTATTGTGAGAAACCATTGGAAAAATTTGAGAGACCGTTTCGGTCCCACAAAAGGTCTTAAAAACCACTGACCTGGACATTTGTAAATGATGTCTGGAAGGGAAGTCTGTCGGTGCAGAGGTTTATTTGGTGAATTTTGGGTGATTTTTGTGTAGTTCTGCCGGTCCTCAGTGCGGCAAGATTTTCTTGATTGCGTTTGAGACTACAAACAGCAGACAAAGTTGACCAACTCATGCAAATTGGCAACTTGCCAGATCATTTGCTCTTCTGAAAGAAGTCACGCACCATCATTCTTTTGTGACAATTGAAATTCCTGTCGTAAAGATCGAATGATTTGCTCGCAGTATGCCATCATCCCCGCTGCAGACGAAGGCGGTCTCGATAAAGCTTATGACCAATTGACAAAGAAATGGAATCTGGATCCTCCGAATCTCATTGTTTCCGTCACTGGCGGAGCGAAGAACTTCAAACTGAAACCACAACTTAAAAAAGCGTTCAGAAAAAGCTTGATGAAGGTTGCGGAGACAACAGGTACGAAAAATTGATAAAATGGGATGTGAGCAATATTTTTTGTTGAAGATTACGGATTTTGTGTGAATGGTCAACCTGGAACGCTTACATGGGTCACGGTTACCCGGGTCAAATGAGTTCACTCACGTGAAATTATGTAAGCGGGCGTCGGCGCGCTTTCAACTCTTCAGTAGCTTCATTTTTTTGTGTGACTTGCAAATAGGTGAGCTTGCGGTCATCCACGCTCTTTTCGATTTTGCAAAGGAGCGAGTTCGTCACGAGTTCGGGTCACGCTGACCCGACGTTAGTGTGAGGTGACGTTTTCACGCAGACCCGACGTTATGATTAGAGGGGGTTTTGCGCCAGGTGGATGTAAAAAGCTGAAACTCACTCAGCATACGATCTTGTTAGCAGTATTCAAAAGATGAAGTTGTTCACGCCCATAATTTTTGTTTTTATGAGTAGTTCAATTGAGGCATGTATAATACCTTCGCTAAATTCGGTCTACTTACTTTTCATCAAAAATCGTATGATATTAGAGAAAAGTAACTTTGTTAGTGCTCAAACTGCTCAGTGAGACTTATATTTTCAGTGTAGCTTTTGTGATAAACTGCAGTTGAAGAAAAGTATA